>ERZ773022.1044-NODE-1044-length-19940-cov-14.066432_pt1 | contig 19940 bp, 15 predicted proteins | sample MGYA00580839_ERZ773022 | MGnify/ENA primary metagenome ERZ773022 (study PRJEB29015, sample SAMEA2738020) | human oral metagenome | biome: human oral; feature: human-associated habitat; material: dental | place: China | collected 2044 ... | reverse complement strand
CTTGCAGGCTTATTTTTCTCAACCTGTGGTGTAAACAACGCAACGTTTTCCTACAGATGACTTTTATAGGCAATCTGTCCGCGTACCATGTATCCGGTTATTTTTGACGGAAATGTATCAGAGTCCCTTTTTAATTGATTAGTTCATCCAAAATTAAGTTATTTTTGATTTTTATAGCAAAATAAAAATGGTTTTATCTTGTATTGTTTTCCTTTTTGGCGTGACAGAGTTAATCCCGCGAAGCCAAAAAGAAGTAGAATTCTAACACAATATGTTTTTAGCATTCCTAATTTAACTACATTTACAAAATATACAGAATAAATATCTATAACTGTTTTTAACTTCTTCTAAAAATCAATAAAATTTGATATTTCCAATATGTATTTTTACAACATGACTGCGTATTATATACCGATTATCTAAAAATACTACCGTTTGTTTAAAAAATTTAGCATTTTATTATCGCTTTCACCATCTAAAAACCAATAAAAAAGGCCGTCTGAAAAAATATTTCAGACGGCCTTTTTTATTTAATGCGTTCTATTCAACAAACTTCGACCAACCAGCCGTGTTTGTCTTCTGTCAAACCGTATTGAATGTCGGTAATCGCCTTACGGATTGCGTAACCGCGCTCTTGGCTCTTCACTTCGATTTCTTTGCCATCAATCACGAAAGAAGTTACCGGAGAAATGACCGCAGCCGTACCGGTCAGAATTGCCTCTGCGCCATTTTCCACAGCTGCTTTCAGCTCATCAACGGTAAAGTTGCGCTCGGTAATGGTGTAGCCCAAATCTTTGGCAACAGTCAGCACGGAATCACGGGTAACTCCGTGCAGGAATTCGTCTGTCAACGGTTTGGTAATGATTTCATCGCCGTTAATCAGGATAAAGTTAGACGCGCCGGTTTCCTGAACGTCGCCATTCGGACAGAACAACACTTGGTTTGCGCCATATTCGGCTTTGGCTTTCAAAACCCAAGGCATGGCGGAAGCATAGTTGCCGCCGCATTTCACACGACCCATATGTGGGGCGCAACGGATATGTTCGGTTTCCACCAAGATTTTAACGGGCGAACCAGCTTTGAAATAGTCGCCGACAGGAGAAGCCAGAATGTACAGCAAAGCAGTTTCAGAAGGAGAGCCGGCTTTACCGATCACAGGATCGGTACCGATCAAAGTCGGACGCAGGTACAACGCTGCTGGCGCATCAGGAATTTCTTCGGCAGAGCGTTTGACCAATTCAATCAAAGCATCCAAATAAGCCTCAGTTTCAGGGCGCGGCAGGTGCAAAATATCCGCACTTTGCTGCATACGCGCGATATTGGCAGTCGGGCGGAACATCACGATTTTGCCGTTTGCCTGACGGAATGCCTTCAAGCCCTCAAAACATTCACTACCGTAATGCAAGGCATGCGCGCCCGGGGCGATTGTCAGGTCTTTGGAAGATTGCCACTCTACCGGCTGCCATTTACCTTCACGATAAGCGATAACGGGCATTTCAGCGTGAAAAACGCTGCCGAATACGGCTGGAACTGGTCTGCTCATGATGATTGCCTTTCTTATTCTGATGTGCAAAATAAATTAATTAAAGACTGAACAATACGCCTTTCAATATAGGTTTGACAAGTACCCGTCAGCATAAAGACACTGTCCCCCGGCCGTCTGAAACATGCCGTCCTATCCGAAATCCGGCAAATCGTTTAAACTGATACCATTTTTCAGACGACCTGCCCCAACCGCAGCCAACCCGGAGTAACCCATGAAACTCATCTCTACCATCATCAAAATCCTGATTCTTCTTGTTTTCCTCCTGCTGGCCATCACCAACACCCACACCGTATCCTTCTTCTACCTGCCCGGTCAAAACATCAATCTGCCGCTGATTGTCGTGCTTTTCGGTGCATTTATTATCGGCATCGTGTTCGGTATGTTTGCCCTCTTCGGCCGTCTGCTGTTCCTGCGCAGCGAAAACAACCGCCTGCGTGCCGAAGTGAAAAAATACGCCCACCTTTCCGAAAAAGACCTGACCCCGGTCAAAACCGAAACACCGGCAACGACTTCCGAAGCCACTCCCAAAGCGTAACGCCACCAATCAATAAAGGAATACCATGGACAACGAATTGTGGGTCATCTTACTGCCCATCGTCCTCCTCCCCGTTTTCTTCGCTATGGGCTGGTTTGCGGCGCGCGTCGATATGAAGACCGTCCTGAAACAGGCCAAAAGCATACCGGCAGGCTTTTACAAAAGCCTTGATGCCCTCGTTGACCGCAACAGCGGCCGCGCCGCGCGTGAATTGGCGGAAGTGATTGACCAACAGCCGCAGTCATACGACTTAAACCTGACCCTAGGCAAGCTCTACCGTCAGCGCGGCGAAAACGACAAAGCCATCAATATGCACCGCGCCCTGCTCGATTCGCCTGACACAGTCAACGAAAAACGCGCGCGCGTGCTTTTTGAATTGGCACAAAACTACCAAAGCGCAGGCTTGGTGGATCGTGCCGAACAAATCTTCCTCGGCTTGCAGGAAGGCGATATGGCACGCGAAGCCCGCCAACACCTTTTGAGTATCTACCAACAAGACCGCGACTGGGAAAAAGCCATCGAAATGGCGCAGCTCTTGAGCCATGACGAACAAACCTACCAGTTTGAAATCGCCCAGTTTTATTGCGAAATCGCCCAAGCCGCGCTGTTCAAATCCAACTTCGACACCGCACGCTACAACATCGGCAAAGCACTCGAAGCCAACAAAAAATGTACGCGCGCCAACATCATTCTCGGCGACATTGAATACCGTCAGGGCAACTTCCCTGCCGCAGTGGAAGCGTATTCCGCCATCGAGCAGCAAAACCACGCCTATCTGAGCATGGTCGGCGAGAAACTCTATGAAGCCTATGCCGCGCAAGGCAAGCAGGAAGAAGGCCTCAACCGCCTTATCGGCTATATGCAAACCTTCCCCGATCTTGACCTGATCAACGTCATCTACGAGAAGGCCCTGTTGCTCAAAGGCGAAACCGAAGCGGCGCAAATCGCTGTCGAACTCGTCCGCCAAAAACCCGACCTCAACGGCGTGTACCGCCTGCTTGGCTTGAAACTCAGCAGTATGAATCCGGAGTGGAAAGCCGATACCGATATGATTCGTTCCATTATCGGCCGCCAGCTGCAAAAAAGCGTTATGTACCGCTGCCGCAACTGCCACTTCAAATCCCAAGTCTTCTTCTGGCACTGCCCTGCCTGCAACAAATGGCAAACCTTTACGCCGAATAAAATCGAGATTTAATAAAGCGTTAAGCATCAAAAAAGGCCGTCTGAAATCTTTTCAGACGGCCTTTTTATTACAAAGCAAAATATCAAAGCGGTTCAAAACACAGCCTTACACACCAACAATATCTGCTCAACACCGCTACTCTGCCCATGCCAACGCCGCTACAATCTGAGCCTCAATATCGGCATTAAACTCGCCGGCACGGTACGCATCGCGCAATTCCGTGCGCCGGGTTTCATCTGCCGCAATTTGGTTCAACACCACTTGTGGAAACTCGTTAAACACAGGCCCAGCCTCTTCATGCCCCATCAAAAACAGCGCAGGGATTTTTTGATTGGCGCGGACGATTTCCTGTTGGCGCGGATTATCGAAACGGCCGCTGTCGTCAAAATCGTTGCGGGCAATATAGTTGACGCGGATATTGGGATTCAACTCCGCCATTTTTTGAATAAACGGCACAAACACGCGGCAATCAGGGCAATATGGTGCAGCGGCAAGCAGCCAGTTTTGCGGACGGCTGATCTTTTTAACCGCCGCTACCGTTTGCGCCGACAGCTCGGTCGCCTGATAGAGTTGCTGCTGTTTCAATTTGTCTTCTTCAGTATCAAAATCCAAATATTCTGCATAAGTGGCCATGCTTTACTCCTGTTCTGTTGTATCGGTCTTCCCTGCCACGCCGGTCAAAAGCGGAACGAGCAGATTGACGACGAGGTTTTCAAATAGCGGCTCATCAAGCGGCGATTCTTCCGAATGGCCAAACACCAGCTTCACTTCGGTATATTCTTTCTGCCCTTTGCTCATTTTATTGCCGTTAAAAACCTCATGGGCTTTTCTCAAGGCAGCATCCCAATCCTCTTTCTTGTTGTACTCCTCCGCTGCGGCAAGGCTGGTTTTGGCAAAAAACGGCAAGGGGGTATTTTGTCCGATTCGGAAATATACCAGCCATTCTTTTAAAAGCTCCCTCGCCGCCTCTTGCCCGATGGCGGCATAGGTTTCGGTCCGCCCCAAGCTGACAATATAGGTTTGTCGGTTTGCAACGGATTGAGGGGCAACGGCGCAAAAAATCAAATGCTCCAATAAACGGGCAATGCGGTTGGGCGCATTGTCTTTTTGATTAAGGAACACAATGCGGCCGCATTCATAAAGATTGCCGATGGTGCCTTGTAAAACCAAGCCGTCAAAGTGTTCTTCATAAGGTTCAGACGGCCTTTTGTTACTGCGTATCAGCTCGGCATCTACGTTTTTCGCAGATATCTGATACTGCTTCTGCCATAAACCGCCCAACTCGCCCACCGGCATTAGGCTTTCGGCATTCAGCCGAATGGCCGTATCTTCAAAATCTTCCCCTTTGCGCCGTGCATCCAAATAGGCATCGGCAATCCGACCCTCATGTTGCGGCTCAAACGGTTCGGCAGACTCCCATGCGCCGTCCAGATACGGTTGATCCCAGCTTAAATTTTTCTTCAGCCAAACTTTGACAGGGTTGCGCCAAAAACTGACAAGCTCGCCCTGGTGAATGATTTTGCCCGGCTCTTCCTGACTTAAGGCCTCACGGAAAAACGGCTGCGCTTCCGCTTGCGGTTGGTTCAACGCATCGGCGTAATCTTGGCGCGTACTGAAGAGGCCGTCTGAAAGCGCGTCCTTTTGGAAATAACGGCGTGAGAACGCCTGCAACGGATGATGTTTCACCCATTTCTCCGACAACTCGCGCCCGCTTTTCCCCGTCATGGCGGCAATGGTATCCAGCAGCTCGCTGATTAACGAAGACGGCGCGAACTCGGCATCATTGCGTATATCGCGGCCGATATAAGACAAATACAGCATTTCGCGCGCGCTGATTAAGGCTTCCAGGAAGAGATAACGGTCGTCGTCGCGGCGGGCGCGGTCGCCTTTTTTCGGATATTTGGCAATCAGGTCGAACACCGCCGCTTTGGTATTGCGCGGAAAATCGCCGTCATTCAAACCCAACAGGCAAACCATTTTAAACGGCAAGCTGCGCATCGGCACCATACTGCAAAAAGTGATACCGCCGCTCAAAAATCCGGCTTGGCTTTCGCTGTCCAAAAAGCGGCGGATATGGCGGATAACGGTTTTACACGGCAACAATCCGTCAAATTCGGCCAACTGCGCCTCTTCCTGCCATCTCGCTAAAGACTGCTCAAACTGCTGCTTGGCGTATTGATCGTCCGTATCCGGAGCAAACAGTTTTTCCAGCAAATCGCGGCAACGCTGCACCCAGCCTTCCACATTGGCAGGCTCTTGCCATTGTGACGCCATATCGGCCAAAGTACGGATAAATTCGGCAAAACCGCTGAACACGTCCAACTGGTTGACGTTGCTATGCCACGCGCTCACGCCCTGCCACATGCCGTTGCCGCCTTCGGGCAGCATCCAGCCCAAGGCCAAACGCTCTACCGCCTGCTGCCAAGTAAAGAGGTTGTCTTTTCCCTCACGCATGGTTTGGTCCAAACCCCAATGCACATTCAATCCGGCAACAGCCTCATGCAGCAGCGGCACATCTTCCTCGCTCAAACCGAAGCGTTGCAGCACCAACCGGCTTTCCAGCAAAGGCAAAACCTTGTCCACTTCAAACCGGCTCTCCAGTAAGTCCAAAGTTTGCGCCAAAGCATACAGCAAGGGCTGACGGCGGCTGAGTTTCACATCCGAAATCGAATACGGCAAAGCCTGGCTGCCTGCCTGCTCCTGTCCAAAAACGGCTTCGATAAACGGACTGTACGGCTCGATATTCGGAGTCAACACAGCAATATCGTGCGGCTGCCAGTCAGGATTATTTTGCAACACCAGCGACAGCTCTTCTTTCAAAATCTGCAATTCGCGCAAAGGGCTGTGCGCCGCGGCGATTTTGACGGAACCGTCATTCAGCAGCTCGTCCGGCTCGACACACACTGGATTGCCGTCCGCATCGTGAACTTGAACCAAAGCCTGTTGCCCACCTACTTCGCCTTCTTCCTGTTGATATAAGCGTTCAGACGGCATGATTAAGTTTTGAATATCGTTTTGCAGGCAATGCAATAAGGTATCGTCTTTTCCCTCTTCATAAACCTGAATATCCTGCTCGGTTTCCACTTCCGACAGAAAATCAAAGAAATCACGCCCCTGCTTGCCCAAAGAAGCCAATAGCGGATGCCCTGCCTGCGACAAATCCGCCTCATCGCCCCTTTTCAAAATCTGCGCTTCGTCGATAACCTCGCCCCAATATTGGCTGCTCGGATTGAGTGCAAACACAAACACATCGCAATACTTGGAAATTTGGTGCAAGAGTTGCAGATACATCGGCGCCATTGTCGAAATGCCGAATACAAAAAACCTTTGCGGCAAGACCGATTTATCCAACTGCGCCAACAGTTTTTCCCACAAGGCCACGCGGTGCGGCGCAGATTGGCTGCCATCGTCCAAATAACGCCACAACCGCGCCTGCCAATCCTCATCATCGCCCAAACCCAGCAACTTCCCAGCCTGCCACGCATCAATCCAATCCGGGCGGTACACCAAATATTGGTCGAAAATATCCGCCATCTGTCCGGCAAGCTGATAATCCGCCGATGCCGAGCTGTGCAAATAACTTTCCAGCTTCAAGCGCACGTTTTCGTATTCCGGGGCCATCTGAAACGCTTCACTGCGGAACAAATCCAGCAAACGCCAACGCATGACTTCAGGCGAAAACGGACTGAGCGGCGGCACATCGGGAACCAATTTGCGCATCAGCTGCCACGCCAAACCGGCAGGCAGGCTGAACTTCAAATTCGCCGCCACGCCGAGTTTGCGCGCGAAAAATACATTCAGATAACGCCGCATCCCCTGGCTCTGCACCACCACTTCTTCCTGTGCCAATACCGCATCCAAAGGCAAGGCCTGATGAATATGCGCGCACATTTCGGCAAGCGCTTCCAAACGGTCAGACTGATAAAGATAAAACATAGCAGACAATCTAAAAAACAATTGCCCACATTATAATGCCATTAGGACAAATGCTTCAGCAGAAGCGGCAAACAAAAACACAGGCCGTCTGAAACACATCGCTTCAGACGGCCTAAAACAAACCCATCGGCAGCCAATTATTAATTATTTATCGACCCCTGTACAAACCGGCTTCTCCTATCCTATAATTTCCCACATTCGGAATGTAGCGCAGCCCGGTAGCGCACTTCGTTCGGGACGAAGGGGTCGGAGGTTCGAATCCTCTCATTCCGACCAAATACAAAACCTGCTTGAGTCCAAGCAGGTTTTTTACATTCGGCAAGCCTATATTTCCGGCGGCAACGGCGCGCCTTCGGGATGTTTGTAGCGGTTGTACATAAACAAATATTGTTCCGGAAAACGGCGTATCCAATATTCGGTATTTTCATTGATCACGCGCGCGTCGTTCTCCTTATCGCCGTTCAACTCACCGCGCAAAGGCTCGATGTGCAAGACAAAGCCTTTGCCGTCGGGCAGACGCTCGCCGCAGAAAAACAAAGCCTTCACGCCTTTGACTTGCGCCAGCTTGCCCGCCAACGTCATGGTGTAGGCAGGTTTGCCGAAAAAGTCCACCCAGACGCCGTCGCCGCCTTCTTCCGGAGACGGTACATGGTCCGGCAACACAATGGTCGCTTCGCCGCCGCGCAAGGCCTTGATAATTTGTTTGACGCCCTGAATACTGGTCGGCGCAGTCTTACCCTTGCCGCGCACCCGCCCTGCCTGCATCACCGCATCAAATGCCTTGATTTTCGGCGGCTTGTACATCGCCGTCAGCGGAAACGGCAGTTGCTGGCTGATGTAGCGGCCGGCCAAATCATAGCTACCGATGTGCGGCGTGATAAACAGCAAACCTTCGCCCGCACTCAAGGCCGTCTGAACATGTTCCCATCCGTTGACGCTAACAAACAGGTTTTCAATTTCCTCAGGCCGTCTGAAAAACGCCACCGGCAATTCCAAGCCGCCTTTTGCCGTTTCACGGAAAACTTTTTTCACCGCCTCATCCGTCGGGTTCAAACCGGCAAGTTTCATGTTTTCGAAAACACGCCGGCGATCTTTCGACAGCACGCGGAAACCCAAACTGCCCAGCAGATTGCCTAATTTGTGCAACCAAGCCAAAGGCAGAGCGGCCAAAAATTTAAAAACAAAGGTAACAAGCGTTTGCATAAGGTTTTACCAAAATGAAGTGGACAGATTGTAAACGAAACAGGCCGTCTGAACAAAACAGACTTCGGGCAAATATATTGCGGCACACCTGCTTTTCTGCTACTATCCGCACTGCATTAAGAGTTGGGAATTCCATGCCAACCTGCTTTTCAAACGGAAAGGTAAGGTGGACGGTTGAAAAACCGATGTGGCTCGCCAGAGCAATCCAAACCCGCTTAATGCGGGAATTTTTTTGCCTGTAAGAAACGCGCAACAGGATTCCGAAACAGCAGGCAAGTGCGAATGTTTCTCACTTGTATAGAGAAAAAGCGGAGTTTTTGTTATGATTTCCGCTGTCCGAAATAAAAGGCCGTCTGAAAACACAGCAGCCTGTTTTTAATGAAAGAATAGCAATGAGCGAATATCTGTTTACTTCCGAATCGGTATCCGAAGGCCATCCGGATAAAGTTGCCGACCAAGTATCCGATGCGATTTTGGATGCCATCTTGGCGCAAGACCCAAAAGCGCGTGTCGCCGCAGAAACCTTGGTCAACACAGGCTTGTGCGTATTGGCAGGCGAAATCACGACTACCGCCCAAGTGGACTACATCAAAGTCGCACGCGAAACCATCAAACGCATTGGCTACAACTCCTCCGAGCTGGGCTTTGACGCCAACGGCTGCGCAGTCGGCGTGTACTACGACCAACAATCTCCAGACATCGCCCAAGGCGTGAACGAAGGCGAAGGCATCGACTTGGACCAAGGCGCGGGCGACCAAGGTTTGATGTTCGGCTATGCCTGCGACGAAACCCCTACCCTGATGCCGTTTGCCATCTATTACAGCCACCGCCTGATGCAGCGCCAAAGCGAATTGCGCAAAGACGGCCGCCTGCCTTGGCTGCGCCCTGACGCCAAAGCACAACTGACCGTGGTTTACGACAGCGAAACCGGCAAAGTAAAACGCATCGACACCGTCGTCCTGTCCACCCAGCACGATCCGTCTATCGGTTACGAAGAGCTGAAAAACGCCGTGATCGAACACATCATCAAACCGGTTCTGCCGTCTGAAATGCTGACCGACGAAACCAAATACCTGATCAACCCGACCGGCCGCTTCGTTATCGGCGGTCCACAAGGCGACTGCGGTTTGACCGGCCGTAAAATCATCGTCGACACCTACGGCGGCGCAGCTCCGCACGGCGGCGGCGCATTCTCCGGCAAAGACCCGTCCAAAGTGGACCGTTCCGCCGCCTATGCCTGCCGCTATGTTGCAAAAAACATCGTAGCCGCCGGTTTGGCAACCCAATGCCAAATCCAAGTTTCCTACGCCATTGGCGTTGCCGAACCGACTTCGATTTCCATCGACACTTTCGGCACCGGCAAAATCAGCGAAGAAAAACTGATTGCCCTGGTTCGCGAACATTTCGACCTGCGCCCTAAAGGCATCGTCCAAATGCTCGACCTGCTGCGCCCGATTTACAGCAAATCCGCCGCCTACGGCCATTTCGGCCGCGAAGAGCCTGAATTTACTTGGGAGCGCACCGACAAAGCAGCAGCATTACAAGCAGCCGCAGGCGTGTAAACTTCCGCATTTGAGGCTGTCTGAAAAGCAAAACGTTTTCAGACGGCCTTTTTCCTTATACAATAGCCACTTGAATTTCTATATACATTCTGAATAAAGGATACGGATTATGTTCGGCAAACAACTTTTTGAAGAAGTCAGCTCCAAAATCAGCGAAACCATCGCCAACAGCCCTGCCAAAGACATGGAAAAAAACGTTAAAGCCATGCTCGGCAGCGCGTTCAACCGCATGGATTTGGTGACCCGCGAAGAATTCGACATCCAACAACAGGTTTTGATTAAAACCCGTACCAAACTGGCCGAATTGGAAGCCCGTTTGGCCAAACTCGAAGCCGCTCAAGAGCCTGAAGAAGCTGCTTTGAAAGCGGCCGAAACCGCTGCGGAAGAAGCTGTTGCCGAAATCAAACAACAAACCGAAGCTGCCGAATAAGGCCGTCTGAAACATGTCGCTTGCTTTGGTTTACAGCCGCGCCTTAAGCGGCATGAATGCGCCGTTGGTCGAAGTGGAAGCCCACCTTGCCAACGGCTTGCCACATTTCAATATCGTCGGTTTGCCTGATACTGAAGTCAAAGAAAGCCGCGACCGTGTGCGTGCCGCCATCATCCAAAGCGGCTTCGACTTTCCCGCCAAGAAAATTACCGTCAACCTCGCACCGGCCGACCTCCCAAAAGAATCCGGCCGTTTCGATTTGCCGATCGCCTTGGGCATTCTTGCCGCATCGGGACAAATCAATCCTGAAAAGCTCGCCCAATATGAGTTTGCCGGAGAATTGGCACTATCCGGCCTGCTGCGTCCCGTACGCGGCGCGCTGGCTATGGCATGGCAGGGAATGCAGGCAGGCCGTTCGTTCGTCTTGCCGCAAGAAAATGCCGAACAGGCTGCCGTCATGCGCGGTATCGCGGTTTATGGTGCGCGTTCTTTAGGCGAAGTGGCCGCGCATTTAAACGGTATCGAACCGTTGACACAAACTGAATGCAAGCTGACGCAAAGGCCGTCTGAACAAAGTAAAATTCCTGATTTAGCCGATGTCAAAGGCCAACATACCGCCCGCCTTGCTTTGGAAATCGCAGCGGCAGGCGGACACAGCCTGTTGATGATGGGCCCTCCGGGTACGGGCAAATCCATGCTTTCGCAACGTTTGCCCGGTATCCTCCCGCCTTTGACCGAAGACGAATTGATCGAAGTCTGGGCATTGCGTTCGCTCCTGCCCAACCATCAACAGCAACTCGACAGCAACCGTCCTTTCCGCAGTCCTCATCACAGCGCCAGCTCGGCTGCCATGGTCGGCGGCGGTTCAGACCCACGTCCGGGAGAAATTTCATTGGCGCACCACGGAGTGTTGTTTTTAGACGAATTGCCCGAGTTTGACCGTAAAGTATTAGAAGTATTGCGCGAGCCTTTGGAAAACGGCGAAATCCATATTTCCCGCGCCGCACGCCAAGCAGTTTATCCGGCCAAGTTCCAACTTGTCGCCGCCATGAACCCCTGCCCTTGCGGCTATCTTGGCCATCCGTCCAAACCTTGCCGCTGTACGCCTGAAAGCGTTGCCCGCTACCGCAACAAAATTTCAGGGCCATTGCTCGACCGTATTGATTTAACCATCGAAGTACCCAGCCTTTCTGCTGCCGAATTGATGCAACAAGAAGCAGGCGAATCCAGTGCCACCGTATTGGAACGCGTTACCGCCGCACGCAAAATCCAATATAACCGACAAGGCAAAGTCAATGCAGAACTGAGTGTCAGCGAGCTCGATGGCAAAGCCCGCATCCAAAAAGAAGCGCAAGAAGCCTTGGGAACCATGCTTGAAAAACTGTCCCTTTCCGCACGAAGTTTCCACCGCATCATGCGCGTCGCCCGTACGCTGGCCGATTTGGCAGGCGACGAAGAAGTCAGCAAAACCCATGTGATGAAAGCCATCGGCTTCCGTCGCGCCCTTTAACTTTTCAGACGGCCTGAATCTTTATGTTTAAGTAAAACTAGAGTAAACAAAGCATCAGGATTTTGCCGTCTATAACGGTTATTGATAAAATATCGAATCCAAACTCAGACAGTCTCCTTTCAGACCGTCTGAACACATTATTACAAGGTAAGTCATGAAAAAATCTACACAATATGGCAAAGGCTTGGCCGGTTTCTTTTTCGGCCTGATACTGGCAACAGGTATTATTGCCAGTATTTTGTTCTTCTTGAACCAAGGCAAGCAAAACGTTTTCAAAGAGCTGACTCAGCCTAAACAAAGCGAAGAACCTGAAATCCTGAAACCTCAGGACAAAGCAGAGAAACGCCCAGCTACCGACACTTCATCTACCCAAGCAGATGAAGAAAAAGCCAAAGCAGAAAAAGAAGCGGCAGAGAAAGAAGCCAAAGCTAAAGAAGAGGCTGAAAAGGCTGCCAAAGAAGCTGAAGAAAAAGCTCAAGCAGAAAAAGAAGCTCAGGAAAAAGCCGAACAAGCAGCCAAAGAAAAAACAGAGCAAGCTGCTGCTGATAAAGCCGAACGCGAAGCTAAGGAAAAAGCTGCGAAAGCTGAAGCAGAAAAAGAAGCTACTAAGAAAAAACTGGCCGAGAAAAAAGCCGAGTTAGAGAAAAAACGCGCAGAAAAAGCCAAAGCAGAAAATGAAGCTGCCAATAAAGCTGCCAAAGACAAAAAAGCAGCCGACCAGCTGACAGCCAAACAAAAAGAGCGTGCCGAGCGCAAACTGGCCGAGAAAAAAGCGGCCGAAGCCAAGAAACAAAACAAGCCGACACCTGAGCAAATCCTCAACAGCGGCAGCATCGAAAAAGCACGTAAAGCAGCAAATGCCTCTGCAACAAAAGAAAGCAGCAACGCTGTAAGTAAACAGTCAGCAGAAAAAGCCGAAACAGCCGCTAACAGCGGTAAAAAAGCATTCCTGCAACTTGGTTCATATGCAGACCGCTCCAGCGCAGACTCACAACGTGCAAAATTGGCTATTTTAGGTGTTTCTTCAAGAGTGGTTGAATCGCAAAACGGCGACAAAACCATTTACCGAGTTCAAAGTAACACTATGCCGCAGGAAGCCGCTGTAAAACTGCAAAAAAACCTGCAAGGCCATAATATCAACAGCTTGATTCGTTCTACCAAATAATGGAATCACTGATGAAGCAGAGTATAAAACAAACCATTGCCGCACTCGGCCTGAGCCTGCTCAGTCTGAGTGCTCAGGCTGCTACCGAGGGCGTGGACTATACTGTCCTCAGTCGCCCTATCCCGCAGCAACAAGCCGGCAAAATTGAAGTGCTTGAGTTTTTCGGCTACTTCTGCGTCCATTGTTACCATCTCGATCCGGTTTTGTTGCAACACAGTAAAACCTTTGCTAAAGATGTTTCCTTACGGACGGAGCACGTCGTTTGGATGCCTGAAATGTTGGGTTTGGCCAAGGTTGCCGCAGCCGTTAATCTTTCAGGTTTGAAATATCAAGCTAATCCAGTCATCTTCAAAGCAGTTTACGAACAAAAAATCAACCTGGCCGATACCAATGTATTCCGATCATGGGTGGGGAAACAGACGGGTTTTGACAGTAAAAAACTGCTTCAAACCTACAACAGTCCTGCTGCCGCATCGGCTGCTGCAAAAATGCAGCAATTGACGGAAACTTATCGAATTGAAAACACACCAACTGTCATCGTCGGTGGTAAATACAAAGTCAATTTCAACGGTACCGATTGGAAAGCCGGCATGAAAACCATAGACGAGCTCATCGTCAAAGTCCGCCGCGAACAATCCTCAAAACCACTTTAACTATTCAACAAAAGAAAGACGGCCTCAAGGCCGTCTGAAAACTTATGGACATTCTGATTTTATTTAAAGCACTTATTCTCGGTATCATCGAAGGTTTAACTGAGTTTCTCCCTATTTCCAGTACCGGTCACTTAATTGTATTCGGTGACTTAATGAACTTTCAAAGCAACGGAAAAGTATTTGAAATTGCCATCCAACTCGGTGCAGTATTAGCCGTCGTATTCGAATACCGCCAACGATTTACCCATATCATAAAAGGATTGGGTAAAGAACGAACAGCCAATCGCTTTGTACTGAATTTATTTATTGCCTTCATACCTGCCGCGATTGTGGGTCTATTGTTCAGCAAACAAATTAAATTACACCTTTTCAACCCAATTACCGTTGCTACCATGCTGGTACTAGGTGGTTTCTTCATTTTATGGGTTGAAAAACGCCAAACAACAGCCAAACCCAAAGTCAATCATGTAGATGATATGCGCCCAATCGACGCATTTGTTGTAGGATGCGCCCAAATTTGTGCCCTTATCCCTGGTACATCACGTTCAGGCAGTACCATCATGGGCGGTATGTTGTGGGGGCTGGAACGTAAAACAGCTACCGAATTCTCCTTCTTCCTTGCCGTACCAATGATGATTGCAGCCACAGGTTATGACATCTTAAAAAACTACAAACTCTTTACCTTGCAAGATGTCGGACAAATTGCCATCGGTTTTATCGCAGCATTTATCGCCGGTTTATTGGCAGTAAAAGCTTTGCTGAAATTTATCTCCAGTAAAAACTATGTGCCTTTTGCCTACTACCGTATTGTATTTGGTGGTCTGATTCTCCTTACTTGGATGCTGGGCTGGGTTAGCTGGAGAGAATAATCCCTCTCCCCCATCAAAGGACGTGTCCACACACGTCCTTTTTCTTTATCCGCTTTCTCCCTTTCGATCAGGTTTCTACCCCGTAAAAGGCCGACACTCCGCATCATTGCCCCTAAATATCTCCTCGCCGTCCATACAGCTGCCCTTCCCCTTCATCTTCTCGCACACCACCGCCGTCAGCGACTCGTTCAAGCGCAACACCCTCGGCTCCGCCTCCCTGTCCAACGCCACCGCCTTCAGGGTAAACTTCCCCTCCAAGATCCCCTTAGCCTGACCGTTCATCCGAATGCAGAAGCCACCCGCCTCCTTGACCGGCAGCTCCGGCCACTTCGTCGACGTCAGCTTAAAGCTGCCCTTTTTCGTATAGAACTGCTCCATAAAGCGCGCATTTTCCAGCAGGGCGGCATGCGCCGCGCGCAGGTTGGCCGATCGAACCGATTCCCGGTAGGCCGTAAATGCCGCCATCGCCAATATCGAAGCCACCAATATCACCACCAACAGCTGTATCAAAGAATAGCCCCTCTGCACAGTTGCCCTATTCCGTTTTCCATCAAATACATTTAAGTACATCTCTTTATTCCCTTTATCTTTTATATCCTCATCCGACAAGAGGCTATCCATTTATCCCTTTACCCAATGTAAAGTCTCCATTTGTCCAGGTCTTCATTCCCGGCCCCATACAAAGCCGCCCGTCAACCCGAACCGCAAACGGTTCGACCTCGGGGCGGCGTATACGGCAGTTAACCGTCAGGCTTATTTTTTCACGGCAGGCTGGGCGGCCTTAGGCGCGGCAGAAGAAACCGTCGCCTCCGCCTTCAACTTGTTCAGCACCGCATCACCGATGCCCTTCACGTTTTTCAGCTCCTCCACCGATTTGAACGCACCGTTCTTCTGACGGTATTCCACAATCGATTTCGCCTTAGCCGGGCCGATACCCGGCAAGGCCTCCAGTTCGGCAGAAGACGCGGTATTGATGTTCACGGCAGCCAAAGAGAACGCCGTACAGACGGCGGCAAACGCACCAAATAAAAATTTCTTCATCAGATTTTTTCCCATAACATATTTGATTGAATCAGTCAGGAAGTCTACCGAATGGTTTTATTCCACTCTGTAAACACTGTCACATATACGGATAGAGCAACAGCCCATACTACATAAATGCTTACGACATATTAACGCAAATACCGTTTGATTTCAAATATTCTAAATAGTTAACCGTAACTTTCGGTACTTTTGTTCAAGAATAACAACAGAGTTGTCATCCTTTAATTTAAACAACAAGCATGCACGAACACTCAATAAGTATCGGGATGGGTATCGGTTCATTAATATACTGACGCCCATTACCCCATTCCCTATCATCAAACTGACAGAACCGACAGGCATGTAAAAAGCCCCCGACATCAGTCGGGGGCTTCGGAATGGGTGTTTGGCGGTGACCTACTTTCACATGGAAGAACCACACTATCATCGGCGCTGAGTCGTTTCACGGTCCTGTTCGGGATGGGAAGGCGTGGGACCAACTCGCTATGGCCGCCAAACTTAAACTGTTATAAATCGGTAAAGCCTTAATCAATTATTTAGTGATGACTGAATCAGTCAGTAAGCTTTTATCTTTGAAGTTCTTCAAATGATAGAGTCAAGCCTCACGAGCAATTAGTATGGGTTAGCTTCACACGTTACCGCGCTTCCACACCCCACCTATCAACGTCCTGGTCTCGAACGACTCTTTAGTGTGGTTAAACCACAAGGGAAGTCTCATCTTCAGGCGAGTTTCGCGCTTAGATGCTTTCAGCGCTTATCTCTTCCGAACTTAGCTACCCGGCTATGCAACTGGCGTTACAACCGGTACACCAGAGGTTCGTCCACTCCGGTCCTCTCGTACTAGGAGCAGCCCCCGTCAAACTTCCAACGCCCACTGCAGATAGGGACCAAACTGTCTCACGACGTTTTAAACCCAGCTCACGTACCACTTTAAATGGCGAACAGCCATACCCTTGGGACCGACTACAGCCCCAGGATGTGATGAGCCGACATCGAGGTGCCAAACTCCGCCGTCGATATGAACTCTTGGGCGGAATCAGCCTGTTATCCCCGGAGTACCTTTTATCCGTTGAGCGATGGCCCTTCCATACAGAACCACCGGATCACTATGTCCTGCTTTCGCACCTGCTCGACTTGTCGGTCTCGCAGTTAAGCTACCTTTTGCCATTGCACTATCAGTCCGATTTCCGACCGGACCTAGGTAACCTTCGAACTCCTCCGTTACTCTTTGGGAGGAGACCGCCCCAGTCAAACTGCCTACCATGCACGGTCCCCGACCCGGATTACGGGTCTGGGTTAGAACCTCAAAGACACCAGGGTGGTATTTCAAGGACGGCTCCACAGAGACTGGCGTCTCTGCTTCAAAGCCTCCCACCTATCCTACACAAGTGACTTCAAAGTCCAATGCAAAGCTACAGTAAAGGTTCACGGGGTCTTTCCGTCTAGCAGCGGGTAGATTGCATCTTCACAACCACTTCAACTTCGCTGAGTCTCAGGAGGAGACAGTGTGGCCATCGTTACGCCATTCGTGCGGGTCGGAACTTACCCGACAAGGAATTTCGCTACCTTAGGACCGTTATAGTTACGGCCGCCGTTTACTGGGGCTTCGATCCGATGCTCTCACATCTTCAATTAACCTTCCAGCACCGGGCAGGCGTCACACCCTATACGTCCACTTTCGTGTTAGCAGAGTGCTGTGTTTTTAATAAACAGTCGCAGCCACCTATTCTCTGCGACCCTCCAGGGCTTACGGAGCAAGTCCTTAACCTTAGAGGGCATACCTTCTCCCGAAGTTACGGTATCAATTTGCCGAGTTCCTTCTCCTGAGTTCTCTCAAGCGCCTTAGAATTCTCATCCTGCCCACCTGTGTCGGTTTGCGGTACGGTTCAATTCAAACTGAAGCTTAGTGGCTTTTCCTGGAAGCGTGGTATCAGTTACTTCATGTCCGTAGACACTCGTCATCACTTCTCGGTGTTAAGAAGACCCGGATTTGCCTAAGTCTTCCACCTACCGGCTTAAACAAGCTATTCCAACAGCTTGCTAACCTAACCTTCTCCGTCCCCACATCGCATTTGAATCAAGTACAGGAATATTAACCTGTTTCCCATCGACTACGCATTTCTGCCTCGCCTTAGGGGCCGACTCACCCTACGCCGATGAACGTTGCGTAGGAAACCTTGGGCTTTCGGCGAGCGGGCTTTTCACCCGCTTTATCGCTACTCATGTCAACATTCGCACTTCTGATACCTCCAGCACACTTTACAATGCACCTTCATCGGCCTACAGAACGCTCCCCTACCATGCCAGTAAACTGGCATCCGCAGCTTCGGTTATAGATTTGAGCCCCGTTACATCTTCCGCGCAGGACGACTCGACCAGTGAGCTATTACGCTTTCTTTAAATGATGGCTGCTTCTAAGCCAACATCCTGGCTGTCTGGGCCTTCCCACTTCGTTTACCACTTAATCTATCATTTGGGACCTTAGCTGGCGGTCTGGGTTGTTTCCCTCTTGACAACGGACGTTAGCACCCGCTGTCTGTCTCCCGAGGAACCACTTGATGGTATTCTTAGTTTGCCATGGGTTGGTAAGTTGCAATAACCCCCTAGCCATAACAGTGCTTTACCCCCATCAGTGTCTTGCTCGAGGCACTACCTAAATAGTTTTCGGGGAGAACCAGCTATCTCCGAGTTTGTTTAGCCTTTCACCCCTATCCACAGCTCATCCCCGCATTTTGCAACATGCGTGGGTTCGGTCCTCCAGTACCTGTTACGGCACCTTCAACCTGGCCATGGATAGATCACTCGGTTTCGGGTCTACACCCAGCAACTGTTCGCCCTATTAAGACTCGGTTTCCCTACGCCTCCCCTATTCGGTTAAGCTCGCTACTGAATGTAAGTCGTTGACCCATTATACAAAAGGTACGCAGTCACACCACAAGGGTGCTCCCACTGTTTGTATGCATCAGGTTTCAGGTTCTATTTCACTCCCCTCCCGGGGTTCTTTTCGCCTTTCCCTCACGGTACTGGTTCACTATCGGTCGATGATGAGTATTTAGCCTTGGAGGATGGTCCCCCCATATTCAGACAGGATTTCACGTGTCCCGCCCTACTTTTCGTACGCTTAGTACCACTGTTGAGATTTCGAATACGGGACTATCACCCACTATGGTCAAGCTTCCCAGCTTGTTCTTCTATCTCGACAGTTATTACGTACAGGCTCCTCCGCGTTCGCTCGCCACTACTTGCGGAATCTCGGTTGATTTCTTTTCCTCCGGGTACTTAGATGGTTCAGTTCTCCGGGTTCGCTTCTCTAAGTCTATGTATTCAACTTAGGATACTGCACAGAATGCAGTGGGTTTCCCCATTCGGACATCGCGGGATCATAGCTTTATTGCCAGCTCCCCCGCGCTTTTCGCAGGCTTACACGTCCTTCGTCGCCTATCATCGCCAAGGCATCCACCTGATGCACTTATTCACTTGACTCTATCATTTCAAGAACCTCTTTGACTTCGTTTACCTACCCGTTGACTAGGGAAGCAAACTTGAAATTCCTACTTTGATAAAGCTTACTGCTTTGTTGTGTCTTAATCCTGCCTTTTGTGTTTCAGGATTAAGTCGATACAATCATCACCCAAATACTGTGTTTGTTTTCTTTTCTCTTACGAGAGATTTTTTATTCTTTGCAAAGAATAAAAAATCAAAACAAACTCATTGTCTTTGTTTGTTGATTTCGGCTTTCCAATTTGTTAAAGATCGATGCGTTGATATTCCACTTCGCAAATCAAAATAAGCTGCTAAGTATAGCAGGCTTCCTTTGATTTGTAAAGTTCTTGGTGGAGGCAAACGGGATCGAACCGATGACCCCCTGCTTGCAAAGCAGGTGCTCTACCAACTGAGCTATGCCCCCGTTCTTGGTGGGTCTGGGAGGACTTGAACCTCCGACCCCACGCTTATCAAGCGTGTGCTCTAACCAGCTGAGCTACAAACCCGGATTCTCTTCTTAAGCGAATCTTGTCTTCACTCAAGCTTTTCTCTTCCGCATCTTTTACAGTTTACCGATAAGTGTGAATGCATTAGACCTCTTCTTTCTCTAGAAAGGAGGTGATCCAGCCGCAGGTTCCCCTACGGCTACCTTGTTACGACTTCACCCCAGTCATGAAGCATACCGTGGTAAGCGGGCTCCTTGCGGTTACCCTACCTACTTCTGGTATCCCCCACTCCCATGGTGTGACGGGCGGTGTGTACAAGACCCGGGAACGTATTCACCGCAGTATGCTGACCTGCGATTACTAGCGATTCCGACT
>ERZ773022.1043-NODE-1043-length-19970-cov-24.865127_pt1 | contig 19970 bp, 18 predicted proteins | sample MGYA00580839_ERZ773022 | MGnify/ENA primary metagenome ERZ773022 (study PRJEB29015, sample SAMEA2738020) | human oral metagenome | biome: human oral; feature: human-associated habitat; material: dental | place: China | collected 2044 ... | reverse complement strand
GCTCCGATTGGCCTCCTTCGCGGCCTCGCCCGGTTCGCCATTGGGGGGCTTCTTGTACGGGATGATCATTCCCATTCCCACGTATCCCTTGTCGGCGGTCCATCCGGAGGGGTCGATTCCGTCGAGCAATCCGGAAGGCGTCTTTTCCGCGGTGAGCAGCAGTCCATTCAGGGTCCGGGTGAAGTCTCCGTCAGGGCCCTGACGGCCCGCGAAACAGTGGGCTGCGACATGCCCGGGAACTCTCCGATAGCCGCCTGCACAATGTTATGGCGCAGGTATATCAGAGTCGCCCGCAACGACTCGGACAGGCCCGGGATAGGCCGTGGATGAAAGCGCGGAATATTGATGATCCTCCTCCGGCGCTTCGGCACGATCCGGGTCTTTGCAACAGATTTGTACAAACCGACGGCCGTGGACCCCTGCACGGACGGCGGCTGCGGCGATCGCCGGTCCTCGGGCCGACCCACACCGCCCCCGGGCGCCGAGACGTGCACTTCGCACTCGAACGGGCACTTCTAACTGCACATCTCGAGGGCGAAATGCACCTTTCGAGAGCAGAATGCACATCTCGACGAGCACAGGACCGACCCGCCCCCGCCAACCCCGGACGGCCCCCGCCCGCGCCGCCCCCGGCCCACGGACCACGACTCCCGGCGAGAAAAGGGCTCAGTGAATTGGGCGACGACGTCAAGGGGTCGACCGCATCGCCCTCACGATGGGGAAGCACCCCGAGGGTGGAGGGGCGCGTCTGCCGACGCCGGGGAAGCAGCTCAGCGGGGTGCGCCCTTCGGGGATGGAGAGGCGCGGAGGTCTTGACAGTGAGGCACCTCACGGAGCATCCTACCAAGGGCATCCACCCCGCCATCCTTCACCATCCTTAACCTCTCATCCTCATACCTCCGGAGGTCCCGATGCACTCCACGGGCCCGGTGCGCGTCTCGCGCGCCGTCGTACTGATAATTGTCGCCGCCCTGTCCCTGAGCGCCTGCTCCGCGCGGACGCCCGCTTCCGGCGGAGGGGGCAGCTCGGGGACGGGCGTCTTCGGGGGCCAGGCGTCGGCGCCCGTGGCCCCCGACGAGGTCCTGGGAGTCAAGAAGGACCCGACGACGTGGTCACTGCCCTTCGATCGGATCTACGGTGGCCCGCTCCTGCGGCTTCAGTCCTACGCATTCGACATCTTGGTGGACCAGTGTATGGCGAAAGCGGGATTCGATGACTTCGAGGTTCTGACTATATCCTCGGCCCCCTTCCCGGAGACTCAGCCCCACGGGAATGCGACGCTGTTCAATGTGGAGATCGCCCAGAAGTACGGGTACCGGATGGCCCCGGATCCGGGCTACAGGCCCTCTTGGGAGGGAGTCGATCTCCAGGGGGGTGGCTACTACGACAATAAGCCGGAGGCGTTCAAGAACCAATGGCATAATTGTCAGGACGAGGTTCAGCTGGAACTGTCCGGACCGCGGCCGACGGCCGAGGTGCCGGTGGACGAGGGCGGGAACATCCCCATCGAGTCCCAGCTCAACCGGTTCACGGTGGACACCTCCTCCCCGCAGCTCCAGGAGGCCGCGGCGCAGTGGCGCACCTGCATGGCCCCGCAGGGGATCGCGGACCTGCCCCAGGAGCCCTGGGCGACCGAGATCCGCCGCGAGATGCCCGAGTCCCTCCAGACGAGGCTCAACTTCCAGCTGACCGGCCAGCCCAGCGCCGATGAGATCGCGGTGGCCACTGCCGACGCCCAGTGCCGGGAGTCCTCGGGCTGGACGAGTCTTCTGTACGAGGCCACCTGGAACCAGCAGGCCGCCTTCATCGCCGCCCACAAGGCGGAGATCGACACGGTGGTGGCCAATAACGACGCCGAGGCCGAGCGCATGCGCGGAATCATCAGGGAAGCGGGCGGAACCCCGTGAACCCGGTGCGCCGTCTCCTGCCGTGGGCGGCGCTCCTCGCGGGCGCGGCGCTGATCGCGGCGGGCACGTGGGTCGTCGCCCTCCGCTTCCAGTCGCCGGCCCAGCGGGAGGCCGCGGCCTCGCCGCCGCCGGCCGGGCCGGTGACCGTCCAGGTCACCCGCGGCGACCTGACCGAGCAGACCACGGTCCTGGCGACGGCGGCCCGCTCCGAGGCCGTCTCGGTCGCCGTCCCGGCCCCGGCCGAGGGCCGCGGCGTGGTGACCCGCTCCGGCGCGATCGCCGGCGGCTCCGTGTCCTCGGGCGGGGCGGTCCTGTGGGTCAACAGCCGCCCCGTCATCGCCCTGGCGGGGCAGTTCGCCCTGTACCGGGACCTGTACCTGGGCGCGCGCGGCGACGACGTGCGCATGGTCCAGCAGGCCCTGGCGGACCTCGGCTACGACGTCGGCGTGGACGGGGAGCTCGGGGCGGGCACCGCCGACGCCGTCCGGGACCTGTACAGGAGCCTCGACGCGCAGGCCCCGCAGGACGCCGACGCCGGGCAGGCCGCCCCCGCGCCGCAGGCCGCCTCGCCCGCGCCGTCCGGCGACCCGACGGCGGCGCCGGGCCCGTCCGGGGCGCAGGCGCAGCCGACCCTCGTCCTGCCGGCCGCCGAGGTCATGATCGTGCCGACGCTGCCCGCGGTCGTCACCTCCGTTCCCGCCGTCGGCGCGACCGTGGACGGGCAGGCGGCGGTCGTCTTCGGCGCGCAGGAGGTCACCCTCTCGGCCTCCATGCCGGCGGGCGTCCAGGCCCGGATGACCCCCGGCCTGACCGGCACCGCCGACCTCCAGGGGCAGTCGGTGGACGTCGCGGTGGCGCAGGTGCGCCCCGCGTCCGCGGAGAACCGGCCGCAGGGGGCCGGGGAGACGGCCGCGCCCACCGCCGAGGCGGGCGTGGTCCTGCGGGCGAGCAGCGGCCAGATCCCCGCCGAGTGGGTCGGGCGCAGCGACGTGCTGATCACCCTCAACCTGTCCCAGCCGGTGCTCGACGCGCTGCTCGTCCCGCAGCGCGCCGTCTCCGTCGACGCCGGCGGCACCGCCTCCGTCCTCGTCGCCCAGGAGGGCGGGGCCTTCGCGCAGGTGGTCGTGACCGAGCTGGGCTGCACCGCGGGCACCTGCGCCGTCGCCTCCGAGGACGGCCGGCTCGCCGAGGGCATGAGCGTGCGGGTCGATGGTTGAGCTCAGGATGAGCGGCGTGGGCAAGACCTACGCCGGCGAGGTCCCCCTCCGGGCCCTGCGCGACGTCACCCTGACCATCCGCCAGGGCGAGTTCATCTCCATCCAGGGCCCCTCGGGGGCGGGCAAGTCCACCCTGCTCAACCAGCTGGCGCTGCTGGACACGCCCACCAGCGGCGACTACCTGATCGACGGCGTCGGCGTGCGGACCCTGGGCGAGCGGCGGCGCGCCGTGGTGCGCTCGGAGAACTTCGCCTTCATCTTCCAGTCCTTCCACCTGCTCCAGGGCCGCAGCGTGGTGGAGAACGTGGCCCTCGGCCTGCTCTACCGGGGCCTGGGCCACCGTCGCAGGCTGCTGGCCGCCAGGAGGGCGCTCGACTTCGTCGGCCTGGGACGCAAGTCCTCCCAGCGGGTGGAGAAGCTCTCCGGCGGGGAGCGCCAGCGCGCCGCCATCGCCCGGGCCATCGCCTCCGGGGCGCCCGTCATCGTCGCGGACGAGCCGACCGGCAACCTGGACTCGCGCAACAGCGACCAGGTCATGGAGCTGCTCTCGCAGCTGAACCGGCGCGGCTCCACCGTCATCGTGGTCACCCACGACGACCGCGTCGCCTCCTACGCCTCGCGCCACCTGCGGGTCGAGGACGGCGTCGTCGAGGAGCTGGACCGCACCGCGCCCGCTCCTCACCGTGAGCTCCGGCCCGAGCCGATGCGGGGGCGCCCCTCCCGCCTGCGCGTGCGCGACGCCCTGGGCGACGTCTGGCAGGGGCTGCGCGCCAGGCGGGCCCGGTCCGCGGCCCTCATCGCCTGCGTCGCCCTGGCGGTGGCGCTGGCCACCGCCACCACGGGCCTGTCCACCACCGCGAGGTTCCAGGTGTCCGACGTCTTCGACTCGCAGCGCAACCAGCTCGTCGCCCTGGCGGCGTCCACGACCAGCGCGAACCTGGCCGAGCAGGCCCTCTCGGCGCAGTCCTCCGAGCGGCTGCGGGGCCTGGCCGGGGTGCGCGACGTCGCCGTCCTCGCCACGCACCCGTCGGTGGACGTCACGGCGCGCCCGTCCTCGCCGGGCGGCGCCTCGCTCCAGCTCGTGGGCAGTGCGTCGCAGACCCTGCCGGAGTCCCTGTTCACGGTCAGCTCCCCGCGCCCCCTGACCTCCCTGTCCGACGACGAGGTCATCGTCGGGTCGCGGGCCGCCCAGACCCTCCAGCTCGGCCCCGTCATCGCCTCGCCCGTCGTGTGGGTGGACGGCCGGCCCAGGACCGTCGTCGGCATCCTGACCGACGCCGGGCTCGACGTCGGCCTCCTGGACTCCGTCATCATGGTGGAGGCCCGGGCCGCCGACTACTCCCAGCCCCAGTACGCCTCGGTCAAGATCCGGGTCAGCCCCGGCGCCGCCCAGCAGGTGGCCGCGCAGGCGCCCGTCGCCTGGCTGCCCTCAGCCCCGCAGTCGGTGACCGTCGACGCCCCGCCGGACCCCATGACGCTGCGCGCCGAGGTCGAGGCCAGCATTCAGGCCGTCCTGTACACCCTGACCGTCGTGGCCGCCATCGCGGCCCTCACGCTGGTCACCACCATCATGGTCTCCTCCGTCATGGAGCGCACCGGCGAGATCGGGCTGCGCCGCGCCATCGGGGCCAGGCGCGTCCACATCCGCGTCCTCATCGCCTCCGAGGCGGGCCTGACCGGGCTGCTCGGGGGAGCGGCCGGCGCCTACCTGGGGATCCTGGCGATCCTCGCCATCACCATCGGCCGGGGCTGGCAGCCCGTCGTCGATTGGGCCGCCGTGCCCGCCGGGATCGCCGGGGGCGTGGCGGTCAGTCTGCTCGGCGCCGTCTTCGCCACGCACCGGGCCTCGCGCGTCGAGCCCTCCGAGGCCCTGCACCAGTAGCCCCGACCGACCGAACCGTTCCACGAAGGAAGGAGCACCATGGCGGACCCCCAGGTCAGGAGGACGCAGCAATGGCTCAACACCACCTACGCGTCCCGCGCGGGATGGGTGCCCCTGGAGGAGGACGGACTGACCGGATGGGGCACCATCTACGGTCTGCGCCGGGCCCTGCAGGCCGAGCTCGGGATCAGTCGGCTCGCCTCCGGCTTCGGCCCGGCCACCACGAGTGCCTACAAGAACAAGATCGGTACGATCAACGCCTCCTTCAAGGGATCGCAGAACATTCTGTGCATCCTCAGCGGAGCCCTGTGGTGCAAGGGGTACACCGCCGTCACGCTCAATTCCGGGGCGTCCTTCGGCTTCGACGCCCTGGCGGGCTCCGTCGCCTCCGTCTGCGAGGCCCTCGGGCTGGGAACCGGCGCCCCGGGCGTGGACGTGAAGGTCATGGCCTCCCTGCTGTCCATGGACGCCTACGAGGTCCTCGGCGCCTACGGCGGAACCTCCGCGATCCGCGAGGTCCAGCGCTGGCTCAACGGCACTTACCGCAACCGGGAGGATTTCGCACTCGTGCCCTGCGACGGCGTGCACTCCAGATCCGTCCAGACGGCGCTCCTGCTCGCCCTCCAGTACGAGCTCGGGATGGCCGACGGCGTCGCCAACGGCAACTTCGGCCAGGGCACCAAGAGCGGTCTGAGGGCGAAGGCGAACATCTCAGTCGGCAGCACGGACATCTCCAACCGCTTCGTCAGGATCTTCCACGCCGCCATGATCCTCAACGGTCTGGACATCTCCCTCAGCATGGGTTTCACCAGCACCACCAGCTCGGTGATCCGGGAGTTCCAGTCCTTCATGGAGATCCCCCAGACCGGGGCCGGCGACTACACGACCTGGTGCACCCTGCTGGTCTCCTGCGGAGACACCACCATCGCCACCACGGGATTCGACACCAGCCACCAGCTCCTGGGCGGCAAGGCCGCCGCCGCGGTGCAACGGGGGTATACGCATGTCGGCCGGTACCTGGTGGGCGAGAACGGCAAGTACCTCTGCGCGCCCGAGATCGCCGAGCTGCGCACGGCCGGTCTTCGACTCGCGCCGATCTACCAGCGATTCAATGATAAGGTCGCGTACCTGACCCGGGCCAATGGCATGACCGAGGGCCTCGAGGCCCTGGTCCGGGGCCGGGTGCTCGGGCTCCCCGCGGAGAGCATCATCTACTTCAGCGTTGACTTCGATGCCACGGGGGACGTCGTCTCGGGCGCCGTAGCCGAATACTTCGGTGGAGTCAAGGAGATCATGGATGCCGTCGCCTTCTACAACTTCAGGATCGGGGTCTACGCCACTCGGAACGTCTGTCAGGTCATGATCGACCGCGGCCTGGCGGTCGCCGCCTACGTTTCTGGAATGTCCACGGGTTACTCCGGGAACATGGGATTCCCCATGCCCCGGGAATGGCACTACAACCAGATCATCGAACTCACCGACGATCTGGGATCCACCACCATAGACCACGTCGTGGTCTCGCGGCGGGCGCAGTCCGTCGATCTCGCCGCCGTGTCCGGTCCGCCCGTGGAGCAGGACGGCTCATATTCGGAGACGGGGTTCAATGCGCTCTTCCAATGGTACGTCGAGGCGGAGGTGCGGTGCGAGAAGCTGCTGAAGGCAATTTATGGTTCGAACTCGATCTACATTCCGATGTCCTGGCAGTTCATTCTGGGTTGGATGCGCAAGCCCACTTACTGGGGCACCAACAGTTACGGCCTGTGGTTGGTTTACACTCCGGAGGCTGACGATGCCATCATGCATGATGCTCGAGCTGCGTGCGAGGGTGCTCTTAGTCTCAATATGACCATGCCCGATACTGTGACGGATGCGGCCCACTGGGCGGTCGCCACCCTCGCCTACGCGATGTGGGACGTCAATATCGAACCTTCGGACTACACGTACGGTGACCTCGGCGGCTGGGCCCTCGACCTGTACTCGCTCTTCGGAGAATGGCAGACGAAGGCTTCCGGAGATGATCTCTTCACCTGGGTCTTGAGTCATCTGGGAACGAATGAGAAGTCGTCGTTCGGGAAGGCGGATCTCCTGGCGGACGTGGATGCGTGGTTGGCGATCAAAGTGGACCCGAACCAGCCGGGTTTGCCTTTCAGGGAGCACCTGCGATCCATCTTCTCCATGTCGCCCGATGAGAGACTTGCGGCATTTTTTGAAGATCGTTTCCAATCGAGTACGGCCAATGTGGAATCCGCTTTCTCGGGAATAGCCGACGGGGTCGGTTCCGGTATTTTTAAGGAGATCAGCCTGCAACTGATGAAGCAGGTTGCGGGATTCACTTATCCTCCGACGGAAGCGGAGCGTCAGGCACTGGCATCCGCGTTCGTGGAACGACTCACTAGGGGAGTGATGTAGCAATGAAACTAGTGACGCCCTCTCGTGATACTGCGGTGCGCGGAGCCCTCGCCATCCTCCGTTTCGGAGCCGTTGCTGTCGGATGCATTCTCCTGCTGCATGCTGTCGCATGGACCGCCATGGGATATGGGCTGTCGATGGTCCGAGCCGTTGAGTCTGTTCATAACAGCATTGAGGCGCGCACCTTGAAGGGCGGTGGTGTATTCGCCCCGGAGTGGTTCTGTCGTGCGGCGGAGTATTCTCTGGGGTACTGCTTCATCCCCAAGGGCAAACCGCGCGGACGAATCGACGGAATGACCCTGACGGTGATGTTGGTGACGTTGGCCGCCATGGTTTTTCTTATCGGTTTAATGGCCGGGGCAGAGACTGTCATGCCTGACCGAAAGTGCGTATATGCGCATTGCTGGCCGCATATCTGGCAGGGTCTGGCCCTGGCCCTTCCTCTTATCGCTGCCGCAACGGTCATGATGGCTATGTCCTGCTTCGCGGACCGCATCGACGTCTGGGTGCGCCGTATCGTCCCGGCGGCGATCCAATTCGTGGGCCTGGTCCTACTCGCGCTCCTGTGGGACTACTGGTTCCTCCCCTTCTTCGCCGGGCCTCCGCCCTGGTAATCCTCTCCGACCCTGATTCGCACGAGGACAACCGCGACGCGCGCTGCGCGCCGCTCAACCCCTTCAATCAGACGAGGAACCATCATGCACTGCATCACCGGTCTGCGAACCGCGCGCCTCATTCACCTTTCCCGCCGCAGCCTTCTGACCGGGCTCGGAATCGGAACGGTCGCGCTTCTCTCCGCAACCACACCCGCATCGTGGGCCGCATCCGGCGTCACGGCAGGCCTCACCCCCGACCCCGAGACCATTGACGTGGCCACCACCGACGGCACCACCGTGGCGGTACCGGTGCTCCTGGGCGGCATCTTGACCGTATCCGGGGGCGGCCTGCCCGCGGGGACCCGGATCGCCGTCACCTGGGCCTCCGCTCTCTACGCCGTCGAGGCCGCCCCGGTGCTCACCCGCGGCACGGACGCCTTCGTCTGCTCCTTCGATGCTCCACCTTCCGATGACGGCACCACCGCCGGAGTCACGGTCGTCCTCGAAGCCGACCTGCCCGAGGGCGACTACACTTTGGCGCTCGGCTCGGTGCGGGCCCTGACCTACCCCGACGACGTCATCGACCCGCCCGCCGCCACCTCCCTGACCCTGTCCCTGCCCGACGGCGACGAGCAGGTCGCCCAGGAATCCGTCGACACGGGCACGAGCACCGACTCGCTGTGGGGAGCGACCACCGGCGTCATCTGGAGCCCGGCGCGCTGGGGCGCGGGCTACCACCTGTGGAACCCGGTGGCGGTCGCCATTACCGCCACCGGCCCCTCGCCCGTGCCCGCGGGCACAATGATCGACGTGCAGGTCGATGCAGGCGCCTTCACCGGCCTGGCGGTCGGTCCGGACGGTGCGGCGGTCCAGGGCTCTGCCGTCGGCGAGGTTCTGCGAGCCTCATACCCGCTGCCGGACGCCGTCGGCGCCCAGGACGTCCTCGCCATTCCAGTGCTCGCCACGCTCGCCGACCTGAACGGCGAGCTGCCCGCCTACGAGCCCCCGCTCCTGGCCCTGACCAACGCAGAGGCCTCCAGCACGCAGCGGCTCACCGGTCTGGAGGCCGCAACCCGGGAGGACAATGCCTTCGACACCGCCAGCCGCGCCCGCTACGGCATGTGACCCGACTTGGCTCATTGTGGGGCGTTTGGTGGGCCGGGGGCTGATTCTCGTTGGAATTGTACGGGTTGCGTGGACGGACTTGCGCACTGGCGCGGGGGTGTGAGCCTGTACGTCCGCACGGTCAGGACGGCGTTCCGGGCGGTGCAGATCGCGCACTCCTCTTCCTGCTGGGGGTCGCGCAACATCGAGCACATCGGCTCGGCCCATGACGACGCCGAGCCGGCGGCGCTCAAGGAGGTCGCCGGGCAACGGCTCAGCCCCGGCCCGTTCGTGCGCCTTTCCGGCGCCACCAGGAGTATCAACCGCGACCCGGGGGAAACGGGCCCGGACCCTGGCCGGCTGGAAGGGACACGTCGGTGCCTGCCCGACCCCGACCCCGAGACGGTCATCAGCGCCTACCACCGCCTGTGCAGCATCGAGAAGTCCCTTGCGCATGTCCAAAGTCCGACCTGAGAGCACGCCCCATCTACCATCACCTACGCCAGTCCATCGAGGTCCACCCAACCTCACCCAAGCCCTCAACAACATCCACCACGACGCTGAATGAGCCGAGTCGGGCGCGTCGATCCCTCCGAGGCCCTGCACCAGTAGCCCCGACTGACCGAACCGTTCCACGAAGGAAGGAGCGCCATGGCGGACCCCCGGGTCAAGAGGATGCGCAAGGACTAGACTGACGCTGTCAACGCCTCAAGGGGCCGCCGAATATTCTGCGCATCCTCGGCGGAAACCCGTGGCGCAAGTACTGCAAGGTCTGATGGCCGGTGCGCTGTGAGACCGACGCGATGGGTGCGGGACGGAGGAGTACAGGAATATCATGAGTAAGAGAAGGGGCGTCTTCTTGAAAAGCATGGTGCGAACTTGCGTGACATTCGCACTGATCATCATCGTGAGTCTCGGGGGTCGGGGGGCCGCGCTCTATTTCTTGTCCATTGATCCTATAATGATCGTGTTCGGCATTTATGTCACGCTGTGCATTGCGGCGATCGCGTGGAGAATCTTCAAGGAGGAGATCATATGAATAAGAAGTTCGCGGCTCTTTTGAAGAGCCTGCTGCGGACGTGCGCGACATCCGCGACGACAGTCCTTGTGATGTTCTGGGGATGGATTGCCGTGATCTACTTCTCGGGCCTCGAACTCATATTGGGGATTTTTGGGTTTTATGCCCTCGCCCTCGCGCCGGTCGTCGTCATCTACGCGGACCCCCCGACTAGATGGAGGGAATCATTGGGGGTCGCCTGGATGATCCGGTCGACGGGCGTGTTCTTGGGATTCTGCCTGGCTTCGACCCTGCTCATTCCGCCATTTGATTTGAACAACATCCAGGAATTTATGATCTATATCATGGGGTTGACGGCCTTTTACATAGTGCTGTGCGCCGTACTCATAGGGCCGCGGCGGATCTTCAGGGAGATACTCGAATCCGACTACCGTCATCTGGGGCAGACGATTGAAGCGCATTCGGGGAGCGGTGCGGACGTGGTGTACGAGGACCACTTCGATGACGTGTTCGAGGGCTTCCAGGAGGCGTCCGCGGTAGAAGTCGTGGAGGATCTTCCCGATCTCGATGCGGACGGTGGGTCGTGAAGGCTGTGCGGCGGGCGTCCGGTCGCATTTCCAGGATCGACCGGGGCGGTGTCCGGGGTCCCGGCGGGCTGAACCCCCCCACTACCCGACTGACCCGATGGAGTCGTCCCACAGCAGCAGGTGCGGCGTGATGGAGGCCAGGTCCTTGACGACCACCAGGCCCGGATCGCCGGGGAAGAGCTTGGTCTCGCCGCCCACCTGGATGACCCGCAGGTCGTTGGAGCGCGCTGAGGCCGCCCCCGTGGCGGAGTCCTCGACGACGACGCACTCCTCGGGGCTCAGGCCGAGGCGCTCGATCGCCGCCGCGTAGGGCGCGGGGGTGGGCTTGCCCGGCAGCCCGTCGTCGCCGGTGACCAGCTCGACGAACACGTCGCCCAGCGCGTGGGCGACCGCCTCGACAATGGGGCGCGGGGACTGGGTGACAATGACCTGGGCCAGCCCGATCTCGTTGAGCGTGGCGGTGATGCTCCTGGCGCCGGGAAGGATCGGGGGATCGGCGCGGACGGCCGCCTCGACCCGGGCCGATATCTCGGCGAAGACCTCGGCGGTGGCGGGGTCCTGGGGCGAGGCCGTGGCGCCGGTCTCGGCGATGAGCTCGCAGGTGCGCGCAATGGACGCCCCCGCAATGCCCGCGACCTGCTCGGGGGTGACGGTCCCGCCCCGCTCCCGGCAGCAGTTGCGGAAGGACTCGTCCCACAGGGGCTGGGAGTCCATGAGCGTGCCGTCCATGTCCCACAGGACGGCTCTGATATAGCGGCCGGTATTGGTCATGTCTCCTCCTGCGGGGATTCGGTCTGCGAGGACTTCTTCTGCGGGGACTCGGTCTGCGAAGATTCCTTCTCCGGGGACTCGGTCTCCGGAGGCTCTGTCTCCGGTGCGCGCTCGGGAGCGCCGTTGCGGCTGCGCTTGCGGGCCTTCTTGGCCGCCCGCTGCTCGCGCTTGGCCGTCTTCTCCCGGGCCCACTCGATCTGCTCGGCGAGCCACGCCTTGGCCGGGGCGGTGAGCATCTTGTTGTCCCGGAGCAGACCGGAGGCGCGCAGATCGATGAACTGGAGGTACTCCGGGTTGCGGGTGCGCCCGTACTGGCGCCGGGCCTCCTGGAGGTCCGAGACGACACCGGCCACCTGCCGCTCGATCATGTGGCGCCCCAGCAGCAGGAAGACCGCCAGGGCGAGGGCGACCACGCTCCCGTACCCCCTGGTCAGCGGGTAGAGGAGTCCGGCGAGCACCGACAGGCCCATGGCCGGCCCCATCATGCCGTAGGTGTAGCCCTCCGGGCGCTTGTCGTCGTAGCCGCGCGCCCACTGGCGGATCTTGGCGCGCCCGTCGGGGTCGCCGCCGTTGAACCAGTCGCGGATCCTGGTGCCCAGCCCCGCCATCAGCGCCCCTCCCCGAGAGCGCCGGCCCGGGCCCCGGGCCCGAGGATGGAGTCGACGAGCTCGGCCAGGGAGCCCGCGGTGCGCTCGCACGCGGCGGTGACCTCCGCGGGGGACCAGGGCAGGGCGACGGCGTGGTCGGCGACGGCGTGCATGGGGATATCGTTCCACGAGTCGCCGATCGTCCAGGTCTCCACGCTCTCGCCCGGATGGGGCCCGTCGGGGCGGGTGAGCCAGGCGATCAGGTCGTTCAGGCCCGTGCCCTTGGTCGCCCCGGCGGGAATGACGTCGAGGAACTCCTGGTTGCGCACCACCTCGAGCTGCTCGCCCCAGCGCCCGGCGAGGTCGGCGACGATGCGCTCGCGCACGTCGTCGTCGCGCACCCGCATGGGCACCCCGATGAAGCGGTGCCCGCTCATCTCCCCGGGCGTCATGGGGACGAACACCTGGAGGATCGGGGAGATCTCGTGGTAGGTGTCCGAAATGATGTAGTCGGTCTCCAGGGTGGTGGCGAAGACCGTCAGCCCGTCGATCCCCTGGAGGGACATGACGATCTCGTGCGCCAGGCCGTCGGGCAGGAAGCGGGATGTCAGCACGCGGTAGTCGCCGTCGGCGAGCACCGCGCCGGTGAAGGCGACCGCGTAGTCGAAGACGACGCCGAGCGGCTCCAGGGTGTCGCGGGTGGCGAAGACGGACTTGCCGGTGTCCACCACGAGCAGGTTCCCGGCCGCCCTCCACCGCCTCATGGCGTCGAGGTCGGCGGGGGAGACCTTCCGGTCGAACAGGATCGTGCCGTCGAGGTCGGTGGCGATGAGCTGGGGCATGGGCGTTCCTCGGGTTTCCTGGCGCGTGCGCGGGATGTCGGGCGGGGCCGCCGCGGTCGTGTCGAACGCGCGGGGCCGCCGGGGAGGTGCCCCGGCGGCCCCGCATCAGCGTTCGCGGGCGGCGCCGCGCGGCGTCACCCCAGGAAGCCGCTCCAGGCGCCCAGGATGCCGATGGCGAACATGCCCATGATGATCCACAGGGCGTTGATCTTCTTATTGAGCAGGTACATGCACGCGAAGGTCAGGCCGAGCGCGGCGGCGCCGGGCAGCAGGTTGTCCAGGATGTTCTGGAGGGTCGTCACGGTGACGATCCCGGTCTTCTGGTCGGTCGCCGTGGAGACGACGAGGGGGAACTTGATGGTCGTCCACTTGGAGACCAGGGCCCCCATGACGAACAGACCGGTGATGGCCGCGATCTGCGTAATGCGCTTGAGCTGGCCGCCGCCGACCTCGGTGACCATGGCGGTGCCGCGCTCGTAGCCCAGCCTCAGACCGTACCAGCGCACGAGGACGCGAATGATGTTGATGCCGAGGAAGTAGACGAGCGGGCCGAGCCAGGAGCCGGTGGCCGCCAGGGATGCGCCCAGGGCCCCCAGCACCGGGCGGACGGTGCCCCAGAAGATGGGGTCGCCGACGCCGGCCAGCGGCCCCATGAGGCCGATCTTGACGTTGGTGATGGTGTCGTCCTCGATGCCCTCGCCCTTGGCGCGCTGCTCCTCCATGGCGGCGGTGACGCCGAAGACGACCGAGGAGATCCACGGATGGGTGTTGTAGAACTCCAGGTGGCGCTTGAGCGCGGCCGCCTGCTGGGTCTTGTCGTCCGGGTAGAACTTCTTGATGGCGGGCATGAGGGTGATGCAGAAGCCGATGGCCTGCATGCGCTCGAAGTTGAAGGACCCGAGCAGGAAGGTGGAGCGCCAGTACATGCTCCGCAGGTCCTTGGTGGTGAGCATGCGCTCGGGGGCGGAGGTGTTCGCCTCGGTGGTCATGATCGTGCTTCCTTCCGCGTTCAGTCGAGCTCGTCGTCCAGGTCGTCATCGAGGTCGTCGTCCGAGCCGCCACCGCCGCCCGCGGCGGCGGGCTGGGGCAGCCGCACGGCCTCGTGGAACTCGGGGTTGAGCTGGACGTAGATGAAGGCCAGGCAGAGGCCGAGGATGCCCAGGGCGACGAGCGTGACGCCGGTGGGGACGGTGCTGACGACCCACTTGGACAGATCGCCCCACTGACTCAGGTCGTGCCCGCCCTTCGGGTCGGCGATCGACCCGCTCCCGGCCATTGTGGTGGAGAAGGTGGCGACGACGAAGCCGATGAAGAAGAACGGCATGAGCTTGCGCGCCTTCATCATATTGATGACCATGGCGTAGCCGACGACGACGATGAATCCGCCGGCGATATGCAGGCCGTTGGTGATGACGGCCGGAATGGCCTTGAGGGCTTTCTCCACGCTGTCGCCGGAGGCGAAGAAGGCGACAACGGCGGTGGGCACGGCCACGCGCAGGCCCTGGAGGGCCAGGGCGATGAAGTGCATGACCTCGATGCCCCGCATATTGGCCCGGTCGGCGAGCCTGTCCACCCGGTGGGCGAAGAAGACGTTGACCGTGCGCACGAAGATGGTCAGGGCCTGGCCCGCGACGGCCAGCGGAACCGCCACGGCGATGGCCTCGTCCCGGGACTGCCCGCCGGCGATGGCGATGACGGTGGACACGGTCGAGGCCAGGGCGGCGTCGGGGGCCATGGCGGCGCCGACGTTCATCCAGCCCAGGCTCAGCAGCTCCAGGGCCCCGCCGACCATAATGCCGGTCTTCGGGTCGCCCAGGGCCAGGCCGGTGAGGGTGCAGGCGATGATCGGACGGTAGAACATGCGCTCGTCCAGAACGGAGTCGCAACCGGCCAGGAAGGCCACGAGTGTCACGAGGATGATCTGGACCATGCTGATATCTTGCATGAGTCTGCTTTCTGCGGATATGACGGGAGAGGGCGGGAGGATGATCACCGGACGGGCCCGGGAGCTCTCGGCGTCGGCGCTCCTCCTCGAGCGCCATCGCCGCGGCCCGGTCGCGGCGATGACGCCACGACCGGGCGGGCGTTTTTCAGGAGATGAAGCCCTTGGACTTCAGAGCCTCCATGAGATCCGAGCGGCCGGTCGAGGGGACCTGCTGGATGTACTGGGTGATGCCGCGCTTGTCGATCTCCTGGAAGGCCTTGGCGTCCTCGTCCGAGATGTAGACGGCCTGGGACAGGGCCTTGGTGCCCTGCTTGAAGGTCATGCCGCCGACATTGACCTCGTCCGCCTTGACGCCCAGGTCGAGCAGCCGGACGACGTCCGCCGGGGTCTCCACGACGATGACGGTCTTGAGGTTGGCGTACTTCGGGTTCTTGTAGACGCGGGCGGCCTTCTCCACGCCCAGGACGTGGACCTTGACCTTGCCGCCACCGGTCTGGAGCATGAGCGTCTTGCGCAGCTCGTCATTGGCGGCGCCGTCGGACACCGCGAGGATGGCCTCGGCCCCGAGGGTCCCCGCCCAGTTGTTGGCCACCTGGCCGTGGACCAGGCGTGAGTCGATGCGCAGGAGCTTGATATCCATCAGAGCTCGTCTCCTTCGTCGTCGGATTCGGTGGTGGTGGGGGTGAAGATCTCGGAGAGGACCTTGACGCCGCCGGCTCCGGCGGTCCGGGCCGTCTCGACCAGCTCGGGCAGGGTCCCGCCGATCATGCGGCGGCCGAGGACCTCGATGAGCATGGGCAGGTTGACGCCGGTGACCACGTCGGCGTCCTCGCGCTGCGCGGCGAAGCGGGCCGCCGCGTTGTACGGGCTGCCCCCGAGCAGGTCCACGAGGATCAGGTAGTGGTCGCTCGAGGACTTCTCGACGGCGGCGGCGTACTTGGCGAGCAGGTCGTCCGGGCCCTCCGAGGGGTCGAAGGTGACGGCGACGAGGTCCTCCTGGGGGCCCGCGATCATGGCGGACGAGGCGATCAGCCCCTCCGCCAGATGACCGTGGGCGGCGACAATGACAGCGACCATGGGCGCTCCTTAACTCCTTGGTGTGTCGGTGCGATCCGGGATCGGATCGCACCGCGGCGCGCAGGGCCGACGGAGAGGCGCCGTTGACCCCGCGGGGACACTGTGCAATTCAATTGCTAGAACCTTATCTGCAAGGCATCCCGCGCCATAATACGTCACATCCCGCCGCGTCGCACCTCCGAACGGGGAGTCAGTAAAATCGACGGACAAGTCATCTGACGTCAGAAGGGTGTGGAGTCCCGGCGGAGTCGTCCTGCGGCCCGACGGCGTCGGACCACGGCGCCCGGCCGTGCCCGCGCCCGCGGCGGTGGGGCGATCAGGGCGTCCCGGGCGGCGGCGACGGCCGGGGCCCGTCCGCGCCCGCGGCGACGGCGGAAGGGCGGTCCGGACCGCCGTGCGGACCGAGGGCCGGGGCGGCGCGCCGGAAGAGGATGACGGCCCGGGTACCGCCGTGCGCGGACCGGGGAGCCGGCGGCGTCGATGCGCTCATCCGATGGGTCCACCCGGCGCCGGGGCGGACCGGGATCCCCCGCGGGACGGGGCGTCCGCCAATATTATGACCGACCGGCGGACCTCCGATCGGCCGATTGACGCGGATCGGCCCGCGGGTCATGGTAATGCCATTATTACTTCCTCTCCGCATCGACCCCTCGCCCTTCCTCATCCCGATTCTTCGGAGGTTCTCGTGAAATCCACTCGCGCGGTGCGTATTCTCGGCGCCGTGACGGTAACTATTCTTCTCGGCTGGGTGATGATTCTCTGCCCGCTCTCGGCCGACGCCGAGCCCGTCGTCTCCGGGCCCGCAGTCGTCGCGGTGCAGCAGGACAGCCGCATCACCGTCAATGAGAATGCGCTCGACCACAGGCGCTACCCCGACACGCTGTGCTCCTACCGTCGGGTCGGGAGATGGACCAAGTGGTGGTGCGTCTGGCTGCGCTGACCGGGTCGGGAAGCGGGCCCGGTCCCATCCTCGCCCGGCGCCGCCCTCCGGTTCCGCCACCCGGAGGGCGGCGCTTCACGCGTCCTGGCGGCGGTGGGTGATGAGCTCGGGCACGCCCGCGGGCGTCCCGTGGGGCAGCCAGGCCCGCATGACGTGCGGGGACAGGAGGCGCTCGGCCGCCAGGCGGCTCACCCCGGTCAGGGCGTCGTCGGCCCCGCCCATGCGCACGCGCAGGCGCTCGGAGGTGACGGGCAGGACCCGGCGGCGCACCATCTGGCCGATGACCTGGGCGAAGTGCCGCCCGGAGGCGGTCACGTCCCCGCCCAGCACGATCTCCCCGGGGTTGTACGTGGTGGTCAGCACCGCCAGGACGACGGCGAGCCGGTCGGCCGCCTCGGTCACGATGCGCACGCACACGCGGTCGCCGGCGGCCACCCCGCGGAAGACGTCGATGTCGCTGATCGCCTCGTGCTCGCTCATGAGCCCGCGCAGGTACGGCGAGGAGCGCAGGGCCTGGGGGCCGGCGGCCTCGACCTCCATGGCGCCGCCGGAGATGAGCGTCTCCAGGCAGCCTCGGCGCCCGCAGCGGCACGCCCGCCCGCCCGAGCCCGCCATCTGGATGTGCGCGATCTCGCCCGAGGAGGCGCCGGCGCCGCGATGCACCTGGCCGCCCGAGACGATGCCCATGCCGAGCCCGAGGCTCAGGCGCACGTAGAGCAGGTCCTGCGGGGCGCCGATCCGGGTGGCGGCGGCCAGGGCCATGACGTTGACCTCGTCGTCGATCCACGCGCTCAGTCCCAGCGCCTCGGCCAGTCGCGGGCGCAGCGGGAAGCCCGTCCACGAGGGGCCGGCGTCGGCCCCGGCGACCGGGCTGATGATCGAGCCGTCCCGGAAGTCCACCGGAGTGGGGACGCTGACGCCCACGCCCCACGGCGCCCCGGGCCCGGGGCGCCCGGTCCGCAGGCGCTCAAGGCGGGCGATCGCTCCGTCGACGACGACCTCGGGGCCCGACAGGAGCCCGTCGTCCCAGGTGATGCGCTCGAGGACCTCCCCGCCCAGGCTCATGAGGGCGGCGGTGGAGTGGCGGTAGGAGACGGACAGGGCCAGCAGGGTGGCGGCGTCGGGGTTGAAGCGCCACATCTGCGGGGCGCGGCCGCCCGAGGAGACTCCGCGGCCGGCGGGGCGGATCAGGCCCATGTCCAGGGCGGTGCGCAGGCGCCGGTCGACGGCGTTGCGCCCCATGGACAGGCTCTCGACGAGATCCGCCCTGGCGATGCCTTTCGGGTGGCGCCGCGCCTCGGCGATGAGCTCGGAGAGCTGGGTGATGTGGACGAAGGAGATCGGGCGGGCGGCCCGGGTCCCGGCGGGCGGGCCGACGGCGGTGTCGGAGTCCGTTTCGTGCGTGGTCACGGCTGCGAGTGTAGTCGGGCGGAAGGTGGCGCCCGCGCCTGGCGGCCCGGGCCCCGGCGGCGCCGCGGAGTCTGGGGATCTGCCCGGGATGCCCGGGAGTATGAACCTTCTTATGCACATGCAGTGCAGAAGTGAGAAGTGAACCGCTTGTTACTCACTTCATACGTGCGTTGACTGTGCCGCAGAACGCAACGCGGGCCGGACGCCGTCGTCGGCCCCGGGAGTTCCGGGCAGCGCAGCCCGCATCTCGAATCATAGAAAGGCCTGTCATGACGACCCAGTCAGCGGCACCCGGCAAGAGGGGCGGCCAAGTCCCCCTCAAGGAGAAGATCTCCTTCGCCTTCGCCGAGTTCGGCTCCCAGTTCATCTGGACCACCGCCGGTTCCTACCTGCTCACCTTCTACACCGACGTCGCGCTCATCCCCGCCGTGGCCGCCGGCAACATCCTCCTCCTCGCCCGCGTCCTCGACGGCATCCAGGACCTCGCCTTCGGCTACATCGCCGAGCGCACCAAGTCCCGCTGGGGCCGCTTCCGCCCCTACGTCATCTTCGGCGCCCCGGTCCTGTCGATCACGATGATCCTCGCCTTCTGGATGCCCTTCGACGGGGGCGACGGCGCCAAGATCGCCTGGGCGGGCATCACCTACGTCCTCCTGTGCTTCGCCTACACGGTGGCCAACATGTCCTACGGCTCGCTGGCCGGCGTCATGACCACCGACTCCGGCGAGCGCGTCACCCTCAACTGGATCCGCAACATCGGCTCCCAGGCCGCCCAGCTCATCATGAACGTGGCGACCCCCTTCCTCCTCCTCGCCTTCGTCGCCTCCGAGGCCGCCAAGGACAAGGGATTCGACGGCCGCTCCTACTTCCTCACGATGGTCCTCTACGCGGTCATCGCACTGCCCTCCTTCCTCATCACGGGCATCAGCGTCCGTGAGCGCATCACGATGACGCCCGAGCAGCAGAAGGTCTCCTTCAAGGACACCGTCAGGGCCGTCGTGTCGAACGGCCAGCTCCTCGTTGTCTTCTTCTGCCTGCTCATCATGCTCATCGGCCTCTTCGGCCGCATCGGCGTCATGTTCTACTACTGCCGCTGGATACTCGGGAACCCGCTCCTCATGGCCGGCGTCATGAGCGCCTTCCAGATCGGCAATATCATCGGCGGCCTCGTGCTGCCGCCCTTCGCCCTCAAGCTGGGCAAGCGCAACATGATGATGGCATCGATGCTCCTGGGCGCCCTCTTCCTCTTCCTCATCTTCTTCTTCGGCCAGACCAACCTGACCGTCCTGCTCGTCCTCCAGTTCTGCTACGGCCTGTCCGGCTTCGCCGCCCCGATCGCCCTGTCCATGGTTCCGGACGCGGTCGACGACTACGAGCTCAGGACCGGCATCCGCGCCGACGGCACGTCCTACGCCGCGGTCTCCCTGTCCACCAAGCTCGCCAACGCCGTCGGCGGCGCCGTCTCCCTCTACGTCATGGGCTGGTTCGGCTACAACGGCGCCCTGGACGTCCAGAGCGCCTCCGCGCTCACCGGCGTCAACGTCGCGGCGAACCTGGTGCCCGCGTTCCTGTACCTCATCGGCTTCGTCCCGCTCCTGTTCTGGAAGCTCGACACGAAGACGATGGCGAAGATCGCCGCCGAGCTCGACGTCAAGCGCGCCGCCCAGGCCGACGCCCT
>ERZ773022.1041-NODE-1041-length-19984-cov-20.905214_pt1 | contig 19984 bp, 15 predicted proteins | sample MGYA00580839_ERZ773022 | MGnify/ENA primary metagenome ERZ773022 (study PRJEB29015, sample SAMEA2738020) | human oral metagenome | biome: human oral; feature: human-associated habitat; material: dental | place: China | collected 2044 ... | reverse complement strand
GATCCGGGTGAAGGCGGCGGAGAAGGCCCGGTCGAAGTAGGCGTGGCCGAGCATGATCCAGGCGTCGCGCCCTCCGATGGTCGCGCCGAACTGCTCGGCCAGGTGGAAGAAGTACTCCTTCTTGCAGCCCACCACGGCGACGTCGGTGATGCCCGCCTCGTGGAGCTGGCGGATCTGGCACTCGATGAGGGTCTCACCGCGCACGCGCAGGGTCCCCTTGGGGTGCTCGTAGGAGATGGGGGCGAAGTGCTCGGACAGGCTCGCAACCATGATGACGGCGTTGTTCACGCGGTACGGCTCCGTCGCCTCCAGGCCGGCGTCCGTGATGCGCCGCCGGCCGACGACGCAGCCGCGGGCCTCGAGCTCGCGCACGGCGGCGTTGACGCTTCCCAGGGACATGCCCGTGGCCTCGTGGAGCCGGCACTGGGTGAGGGGCTCGTCGGCGCGCGCGAGCGCGTGGAGGACGTCGAACTGGGACTGGGTGAGAGAAGTGGGCATCGGTCCACCATTCGTTCGTCGAGGTCGAAGTGCCGGCGTGCGTTCGAATGTAGCCGGTGGCCGGGAGGCGCGAGCGCCGAGGAGGTGTCGTCTTCCTCTCGGCGCTCGCCCCAGGGCCGTCGGCGAGGCCGGAGGCGGATTGTCCGATGTCCGGTGTTCTCGGGGTGCCGGCGTGGCGGGGCGCGGCCGATCCGCGGGATGGACGCTGGGCGTGGCGCGCCCCGGGACGTTCCTCGAGAACTGGCGCGACAGGCCGGTCGTGATGGATGATGGCGCCGGCCCCGGGGCGGGGCTCGACTCTCAACACCACCCGTCGTCCCCGCAGTACCGTCGGCGCCCACCAGGCCCTACCCAGTCAGGTTTTTGATGACTCCACCAGATCCCTCAGTCGGGTCTTCCGATCAGCCCGAGCAGCTCCCGCTGCGGACCAACATCATCTGGAGCTCGACGGGCTCCTTGACCAAGACGATGTGCAACTGGCTCATCACCATCGCCGCGGTCCGCCTCTCGTCGGGTTTCGACACCGCCGGCGTTCTCGCGCTCGCCATGTCCATCTCCAACCTCGTCGTCCCGATCGCCGAGTACCGCCTGCGCACCGTGCAGGTCACCGACGTCCGAGGAGAGCACACCGCGCGGCAGTATCTCGGCATGAGGGTCCTGTCCTCCGCGGCGGCGATGATCATCGGCGCGGTCTACACGCTCGTCACCAGCAAGCTGAGCCTGTTCCTCGTCATCACCGTCTACTGCGCCTCGCAGGTCATCGCCACCTTCCTCGAGGGGTTCCACGCGACGGAGCAGAGGCACATGCGGATGGACTACATCGGCATCTCCTACCTCCTCCAGGGCGGTGGCGGGCTCATCGCCTTCATCGTCGGCATCTCTCTTCTCGACTCGCTCCTGGCAGCGGTCAGCCTGCTCACGCTCATCACCCTCGTGATCGCCGTCGCCTACGACATCCCCCGCGCGCGGCGGTTCGGCAGCATCCGCCCGGTGATCGACTGGAGGGACGCGGGACTGACCTTCGCCAGGCTCTTCCCCCTCGCCATGGTCACCGCCGCGCTCAGCGTCGTGACCCTGGTGCCCCGCCAATACCTCGACACGCATCTCGGCTCCGAGGCCCTCGGGATCTACGCCTCGGTCGCCGTCCCCGCCGTCATCATCCAGGCGAGCGCCGCGTACATCTACACGCCGATCCTCGGCCGCCTCATCGAGCTTCTGACCACCCGGAAGCGCAAGGCCCTCACGCTGCTCGCACGGATCCTGGCCCTGTTCATCGGCGTCGGCGCTCTCGCCGCCATCGCCTTCCGGATCGCCGGCGAGTGGTTCCTCACGCTGCTCTTCGGGGCTCAGATCGCCCCGTACACCTACCTCATCCAGCCGGCTCTCGTCCTGTCGCTGATCACCGCGTTCGTCTGGTTCGCCAACGACATCCTGCTCGGACTGCGCGACTACCTCGGCTGCTTCCTGGGCGGGGTCGTCGCCGCCGGGGTCACGGTGCTGATCACCGGGCCGTTCACCCGGATCTTCGGCCTGAACGCTCCGAGCGCCGTGGGCATCGCCGCGAGCGCGTCCGCGCTGGTGCTCATGGGCTGGTTCTTCGCCCGCGATTACTCGCGCCTGCGCCCCGTGGTGGCTGCCGTAGACTGAGGCGCCCGCGGGCCCAGGGCCGAGCCGTCCCGCCGACCAGTCTCCTCCCCGGGGTGAAGACCCGCCGCTACCAGGAAGGCACTCCCGTGAAGATCGCCATGATCGTCAACAGCTACCCGCCCCGGCTCGGCGGGCTCGAGTCCCACATCCGCAATCTCGCCCACGGCCTGGCGGAGCAGGGGCACCGGGTCTGGGTCCTGACCATCTCCGACTCCCCCGGCCGGCGCACCGACGACGGCGTCCGCGTCCTCACGGGGCGCTCCCACCTGCCCGTCGCGGAGGTCATCAGCTTCCCCTCACCGGGGGCCCGCCGCGGCATCACCCGCTTCCTGCGCGCCCACGACATCGACGTGGTCTCGACCCACACGCGGTTCTTCCCCATGAGCCTCATCGGCCTGCGGGCCGCCCACGCGGCGGGAACGCCCGTGATCCACACCGAGCACGGCAGCGGGTTCGTGGCCACGCCCTCGCCCGTCATCGCCCTGGGATCGCGCGTCGTCGACCTCACCGCCGGACGCTACGTCCTGCGCCGCGCCGAGAGGGTCCTGGCCGTGTCCCCGCAGGCCGCCGCCTTCGTCAAGCGGCTGGGCGGCGTGGACGCCGACGTCTTCTACAACGCCATCGCCCCGTCGGCGTATGCGGACCGGGCCCCGCAGCGCCCCGGCCGCCTCGTGTTCGTGGGGCGGACGGTCGCGGGCAAGGGCTGGGACGTCTTCCTCGACGCGGTGGCCGCCCTGCGCAGCCGGGGGACGGATGTGGACGGCGAGCTCCTGGGGGATGGCGCCGAACTCGATAAGGCCCGCCGCCGCGCGGACGAGCTCGGTCTCGACGGGGTGGTCGCCGTGCGCGGGCGGGTCAGTCCGGACGAGGTCCGCCGGGCCCTGCGGGGGGCGACCCTGGTCAACCCCACCGTCTTGTCGGAGGGATTCCAGACGACGCTGCTGGAGGCGATCGCCGAGTCCGGACGCGTGGTCACCTTCGAGGTTCCCGGCGCCCGCCTGCTGCGCGACTCCGGAGCGCCCGTGCGCATCTGCCCCGACCGCACCGCCGAGTCCCTCATCGACACGCTCTCGGACGCGCTCTCCGCCCCGGATCCCCTGGCCCCGCCCGAACTCATCACCGGGTGGACCTGGCCCGTGCGCGCCCGGGAGTACAGCCGGATCGTCGAGGAGGTCGTCGAGGCGCACCAGAGGGCGCGAGCCTGAGGCGCGCCCCGTCCGGGATTCACCGACCGCCGTCGTTCCCGGTGTCCTCGCCATCCTCCTTACTCGCGTCCTCCTCACCGGCCCCGGGACTCCCGGGATCGGACGACGGCGATCCGCCCGCCCGCGCCTGCAGCGCCTCGACCTCGGCCCGCAGGATCGCGATCTCCTCCGTGAGCCTGCGCCGGTCCTCCGACGACTGGGACAGATCCACGCTGAAGCGCAGGGACAGCAGCAGCAGCGCGATCCCGGCGACGAAGAAGGCCAGGTTGAGGGGCACCTGGACTCCCAGCGCCGTCGAGACCGCCTTGAGCGCGCGGGGGAAGATGGAACCCAGGATGGAGCCGACGGCGATGACGATCCACCACGTCGCGTAGTGCTCCTTCATCCCGGAGTTGCGCATGCGCAGGAAGATCGCCACCAGCACGACGCCGGCGAACAGGACTCCGAGCCAGTACGTGGAGGTCATGAGTCCGCCTTCTGCGGCGCCGAGATGTCTTTCCGCCCCGGGCGGGTGGCCGCGATCCCGAGCGCGAGGAAGGCGCGCAGCAGGAACTTCGCCGCCTTGAGGGGGTTGTGGGAGGGCGCGCCGCCGGCGCGGGGCCTCATCTCCACGGCGGCCTGCCGCACGACCAGGCCATTGCGGCTGGCGATGACGAGCGCCTCGATCGTGTCGCCCAGGTACTCGGCCGGGTACTCCCGGGAGAACAGGCGGATCGCCCGGCGGCCGCACAGCTTGAACCCGGAGGTCGTATCCGTCAGGGTGGTCCGGCAGATCCGGGACAGGATGAGGGAGAGCACCTTCATGGCCCACTGCCGGGGGCCGTGCACCTCGTAGTCCCCCTTGCCCGCGAAGCGCGCCCCGATGACCAGGTCCGCCCCGGTCTCGCGCGCCCGGGCGCGCAGGTCCTTGATCTCGCGCGGATCGTGCTGCCCGTCCGCGTCGAGCTGGACCACCCAGTCGTAGCCGCGGCGCTGGGCGTAGAGATAGCCCGCCCGCATGGCCCCGCCGACGCCGAGGTTGAGGGGCAGGTCCAGCACCATGACCCCGGCGCGTCTGGCGATCTGCGCGGTCGAGTCGGTGGACCCGTCGGAGACGACCAGGACGTCGGCGCCCCCGCCCAGGACCTCACCGACCTCGTGGAGCACCGCCTCCAGGACCGCCTCCTCGTTCCACGCGGGGATGACGATGAGCATGGCGTCCGATCGCTCCGGCATCGGGCTCCCTTCTGTGAGCGCGGAATATTGGAGGCCGGGTCAATTCGAGACCGCGACCCCGATGGTAGAATCTGTCTCCCGATGCGCCTTCGGAGGAACAACGGGATTACGGATGGCATTGCCCGGCCCGTCCGTCCGGCGGCGGGCGAGACACATTGTCGTAGAAACCGCGCCGAGGTAGGCCAGCACTCCCACCAGCCAAACCCCCATCGGACTGATGGGGATGCTCCACCACCACGTCACGCGCGCATTGAGACTGAAGATCCGGTCGCCGGGATCAGCCCCGATCGCACTGACATAACGTTGAATCAACGTGTGCAGCGCAATGGCGTGGACCGTTGTGGACAGAAGGACGAACAGCACCGTCTGCCCCCGGGAGAGCAGGGTGCGGCGATCGTCGATGACCAACCAGACCAGAAAGGTCACGGCCAGCAGCGGGAGTACGTAACGGGACTGGTACTCCCATACGCGGAAGGATCCCGTCATGCCGATGACCACTGGAATACCCGCCATTGCGCCGAGCATGATCGTCATCGACGCCGCCCGTCGCCAGCTCATCGCACGCGCACCGGCGAAGACGGCGGCGCCGGCCAGCCCCACGGCGAGCACCGCAGCGGGTCCGTCGAGCGGGATGTCGAGCCAGCCCATCCCCCGTCCCCGCCCCTGTCCGTAGAAGCCTGCGAAGTAGCCGGGAATCTCCATGAGATTGCGGTACAGCCGTGTGCGCCACGGAATACCTTCATCCCGCGCCCCGCCCAATGCGGAAGTCTGCCCGAGACCCGACATGTTGATGATTCCCACGACGCTCGCAGCGGCGGCGACAACCGCATGGGGAATCAATCCACGACGCCATCGGACTCCTGCGAGCACCGCGAGAGAGACGACGAACACATAGAAACTGGAATCCGCCCGCGAAGCGAAGGCGAGCACGGCGCCGAGCAGTCCGAGGCCGAGAAGAACCCACTGCCGCCCGCCCTCGGACCGAACCGAGGCGTACAATCCCAGAGCATAGGCGAATACGCCTGTTATCGCCCACGAACTGGGATTGTTGGAGGCTACGAAGTAGATCCCCATCGGAATCCAGGACGCCAGCAGCGCCATAGCGACCCCTTCTCGCAGGCGCACCGGCATAAAATAAGCGATAGCCCCCAGAAGCGCTACTGCGATGAGCACATTGACGCCGCGCATGATGAGCACCGACCGCTCCACGTCGTGCCCCACCAGGAGGTGGTGGAACCGGTAGTATCCGGTAGGATAATTGCCGTCATCGTAACGCCTCGAGTACGAACTCCTATCGTCTGACAGGGAAAGTCTGCAGGCCGCGGAGCGATCAAATACAAAGGCATAGCACACGGGGCGACCGACGGCTTCCGGAACCATGACCTCGGTCACACCGTCGACGACGCGCGTCTGACACCCCGAGGAGGCCACGGGCCGGGGGCACCAGATGCTCCCGAGGTGGTAGTCGTCATCCGGAGAGCCGGCGACGGGTGAGGACACCACCCAAGCCGCTCCGACGATCAGCACCGCAAAGACCAGCACGACGCAGGCCGCTCGCCCCCGATGGAAGCGCCTGACTCGACCGATCCAACGGCTGCGTCCCGTCTGCGCCACCGTACTACCGGTGGAGCGCCCATTCATGTCCATCGACGTTCTCACAGGATCGTGGGAACGTAGGCATCCAGTCGCTCCATGGAGTCACCGGGAACGAAACCGGCGGACTCGATCTTGCTCAGGTCCAGGGCGCTGCTGAGCGGGCGCGGGGCGATGCCCTCCTGTCCGGCGTAGTACTCCTCGGTGGTGACCGGCGTCACCTCGTCCGGGCTGTGCCCCACGAGCTCGTAGACGCGCTTGGCGACGTCGCACCAGGAGACCACCGGGCCCTCGCCCGAGAGGTTGTAGGTGCCGAACTCGGCCCGCGTCGTCAGCAGGTGGATGATCCCGGCGGCCAGGTCCGCGGTAAAGGTCAGGCGCCCCGTCTGGTCCGCCACGACCTTCGGGGCGACGCCGCGCCCGGCCAGCGAGGCCATGGTCCGCGCGAAGTTCCTGCCGTCGCCCACGACCCAGCTGGTGCGCACCAGGTAGTGCCTCGGGGCCGCCTGGACGGCCGCGTCCCCGCCGGCCTTGGACTGCCCGTAGACGCCCAGCGGGCTCGGCGGCTCATCCTCGGTGTGGACCGGGACGGTCCCGTCGAAGGTGTACTCGCTGGAGATGTGGACGAGTGTCAGACCGCGCGCGGCGCACTCGCGGGCGAGATTCGCCGGCCCGGCGGCGTTGGCCCTCCAGCTCTGGCGCCGCCCGTCGGGAGTCTCGGCGCCGTCGACATTCGTCCAGGCCGCGGCGTTGATGACGACGTCGTAGGCGGACCAGTCCACCTCCGCCATCTGCGCGGCGTCGGAGATGTCGAATTCGGGCAGGTCCACGCCGGTGGCCGTGAAACCGGCCCGCGGCAACTGCGCCATGAGCTCGCGGCCGAGCTGGCCGAGCGCGCCCGTGACCAGGACGCGCCGGCCGGGCGCGTCGGCCGCGGGGAAGGGGGTGACCTGCGCCATGCGGGGGTGGGCCCGGTCCTTGTCGGACAGGATCGCCCGCTCCAGGGGGATGGGCCACGGCACCGCGGCGGTCTCGTCGGCGAGGTTGAGGGAGGTGTACCGGGCCGACGGCGACCAGTGGTCGTTGACCAGGTAGGTGTAGGCCGTGTTCGGCTCGAGGGTCTGGTAGGCGTTGCCCACGCCCCGGGGCACGTAGACGGCCACGGAGGGGTCGATCTCGGTGGTGTAGACGGTGCCGAAGCTCGGCCCCTCGCGCAGGTCCACCCATGCGCCGAAGACCCGCCCCGTGGCCACGGAGACGAACTTGTCCCAGGGCTCGGCGTGGATGCCCCGGGTCACCCCGGTCTCGTCGTTGAAGGAGATGTTGTTCTGAACCGGGCCGAAGTCCGGCAGGCCCAGCGCGACCATCTTCTCGCGCTGCCAGTTCTCCTTGAACCAGCCGCGGTTGTCACCGTGGACGGTCAAATCGATGCGCAGGAAGCCGGGGATCGGCGTGGTCTCGACGCTCAGGGACTTGGACGTCTCGGTGCTCGCAGTCATAGTCTCCATCCGGTTCATTACAAGCGACTGATATCCGTGCGCCGGTGCAGGACCGGCCTTGATACTCTACCGGCGACTGCGTGCGACCGCCGACTTATAGGCCTCGACGTGGGAGCGGGCGGAGGCGGCCCAGGTGAACCGCTCGCCCAGCGCCCGCTCCTGGGCGGCGGCGCCGAGGGCGGCGCGCCGCTGCGGGTGGGCGTCGAGCTCGACGAGAGCGCGGGCGATGGCCGGGGCGTCCAGGCCGCAGTAGGCCACGGCGTCCCCGCCGACCTCGGGCAGGCTCGTCTCGCGCGTGGTGAGCACCGCGGCCCCGCAGGCCATGGCCTCCAGGACGGGCAGGCCGAAGCCCTCGGCGATGGAGGGGTAGGCGAGGATCTCGCAGCCGGACAGGAAGCCGGGCAGGTCCTCCAGCGGCAGGTAGCCGGGCCGCAGGACGGTCATTCGGTCCGGGACCTCGGCCAGGGCCGGTTCGATCCCCTCGTCCCAGCCCTTGCCGCCGGCCAGGACGAGGGCGGGGGCGTCGGGGTCGTCGTGGAAGGCCCGCACCCAGGCGCGGATGAGATTGGGCACGTTCTTGCGGGGCTCGAGCGTGCCCAGGAAGCCGATGTAGCGGCGTCCCGCGAGTCCCAGCGAGGCGGCCACGCGCTCGCGCTCGGCGTCGTCGACGGGGTGGAAGGTGCTCGTGTCCACCCCGTGGTGGGCGATGTGGAAGCGGGCGGGGTCGCCGTCGACGAAGCGCAGGGTCTCGTCGCGGGTCGCCGCGGAAGGCACGACGAGGGCGTCGGCGCGCCGCACGGCCCGCCTGATCGCGGCGGTGAAGAACCTCCGCTTCAGACGCGAGTGGGCCTCGGGATGGGTGAAGAAGGTGGCGTCGTGGAGGGTGACGACGACGGGCACGCGGTGCAGGGCGGGGAAGGTGTAGTGCGGGCTGTGCAGCAGGTCGGGGCGGATGCGGCCGATGAGGGCGGGCAGGCCGGTCTGCTCCCAGGCCATGCGGGCGCCGCGGTTCGTCAGCAGCCCGGGCACGGGGAAGAGGTGGGCCCGCGGCGCCTTGGCGCGGAAGTGGGCGGCGTCGCGCTCCTGGACCGCCAGGGCCAGGTTGACGCCCGCGTTGATGAGCTCGGGGACGAGGTCGTCGACGTAGCGGCCCACCCCTCCCAGGTCGGCGGGGATGGCGGTGGCGTCGAGCAGGACCTTCATGGGGGCAGGGTACCGGGATCGCGGGGCGGCGGGGGATTCTCCCCGCGCCGGCGCCGCGGGCGGGCCCGTAGGCTGGGCCCATGGAGTGCACAACAGGCGCGGCGGCACCCGACCGGGGGCCGCGCGTGGCCATGGTGGTGGAGCAGTTGTGGCAGAGCGTGCCCGGCGGCTCGGGGACCTACATCGTCGAACTCGCCCGCGCCCTGAGGGGGCGCGGCGCCCGGCTGGCGGGCCTGGCGGCCCGGCACGGCGCCTCCCCCTCCCCCGCCGAGCTGGGCCTGGCGGACGTGCCCGTCCGCTTCGCCCACCTGCCCCGCCCCGCCCTGTACGAGTCCTGGAACCGGCTGGGCCTGCCCCGCGCGGAGTCGACGCTGCCGGGGGCCGAGGTCGTCCACGCGACCACCTGGGCGATCCCGGGCACGCGCCTGCCGCTGGTCGTCACGGTCCACGACGTCGCCTTCCTGCGCTCCCCCGAGCACTTCACCCGCCGCGGCAACGCCTACTTCGCCACCGCCCTGGAGCGCACCCGCAGGGAGGCCGACGCCGTCGTCGTGCCCTCGACGGCCACCGCCGACGACTGCGTCGCCGCCGGCCTGGACGCCGGGCGCATCCGCGTCATCCCCCACGGGGTGCGCGCCCGCGCCGTCACCGGCGCCGAGGTCGCCGCCCTCCGCGCCGCCCACAGCCTGGAGCGCGAGTACGTCCTGTGGACCGGCACGCGCGAGCCCCGCAAGAACCTGCCCGTCCTCCTGCGCGCCTTCGCCCTCCTGGCGAAGGTCCGCCCGGATCTCGATCTCGTGCTGGTCGGCCCCGCCGGCTGGGGCGACGACGCCGAGGAGCGGACCCTGACGGCCGAGCTGTCCGGGCGCGTCCACGTCCTGGGGCGCCTGCCCGACGAGGAGCTGGCCGCCGCCTACGCGGGGGCGCGCGTCTTCGCCTTCCCCTCGATCTGGGAGGGCTTCGGCCTGCCGGTCCTGGAGGCCATGGCCTACGGCGCGCCGGTGGTCACCAGTCGCGGCACGTGCATGGAGGAGGTGTGCGGGCCGGCCGGGCTCCTGGCGGACCCCTCCAGCCCCGAGGAGATCGCGGCGCAGCTCGCCGCGGCCGCCGGTCGCGCCCACGACGACCTCGTGGCGGCCGGCCGGGTGCGGGCCCGGGCCTTCACCTGGGAGGCCTGCGCCGCGGCCCACGCCGAGGTCTACGCCTCGCTGGCGGACGGGGCCGCCCGGTGAGCGGCGCCGGTCCCCGCGCGCCCGCCCCCGGCGGCGCCGACTCCCGTCCGACCATCCGCGTCGTCGTCGTCAATTGGCGCCGGCCGGATCTGACCATCCGGGCCTGCGAGTCGATCCGCCCCCAGCTGCGGGGCGGCGACCGGCTCGTCGCGGTCGACAACGCCTCGGCGGACGGCTCCGCCGCGGCCCTGCGCCGGGCGGGGCTGGATGTGGTCGAGACGGAGCGGAACCTGGGCTTCGGCGCGGGGGTCAACGCCGGCGCGGCGAACCTGGGCGAGGACGTCCTGGTCCTGCTCAACAACGACGCCGTCGCCGCCCCCGGCTTCCTCGACGCCCTGACCGCCCCGCTGGGGGCCGGCGGGGACCCGTCCCTGGCGGCGACGACGGCGCTCATCCTCCTGGCGGGCCGCTGGCGCCCCGCCCGCAGCGGGGAGACATTCCTCACGGGTCTGGACGGGAGCCGGTGGACGCGGGTTCCCGCCGACGCCGAGGCGCGCGGCGAGGGGGAGGTGCTCGTCAACTCCACCGGCAACCTCGTGGACCCCTCCGGCAACGGCTACGACCGCGACTGGCTGGTCCGGGCGGACCGGCTCGACTCCCCGGCCGAGGTCTTCGGCCTGTGCGGGGGCGCCTGCGCGATCCGCCGCGGCGTGTGGGAGGAGCTGGGGGGCCTGCGCGAGGACCTGTTCATGTACTACGAGGACACGGACTTCTCCTGGCGGATCCGGGAGTCGGGACGCCGGGTGGAGTTCGTGGCCGGCGCCGTCGCCCGTCACGAGCACGCCGCCTCCTCCGGGGCCGACTCCCCCATGTTCGTGCGCATCAACACCCGCAACCGGATCCTCGTGGCGGCCGAGCACGCGCCGTGGCCGGTCCTTCTCCGGGCCCTGGCGCGCACGACGGCGCGGGCGGCCCGGCACGGCCTGCGCGGCCCGGTGGCCCGGGGGCTGCGTCAGGCGCTCAGCAGGTTCCCCGCCGAACTCGCCCGACGACGACGCCGACCGAAATTTTATCAGCGCTGAAGGCCCATCTGCCGCCTGATGCGCCCCTGGACGCGTCTGACGACCTCTTTGGGCCCGCCCGCCTTCATATAATCGACCGCCAGCTTGAGATCGCCCTTGATGGAAGGCTTACGAGGCGGAAAGGCGTGAGCGCGAAGGCCGGAACCCGCCGGCGTCTTGCCGGTCAGGACAAGGTCCCGAGCACGGTGCGGGTCGGCGCAGAACCTGACGAGGGGCTCCAGGACGGTGGCCCACCGGAACTGCTCGGCGTACCGAGCCACGCGCTCGCGCGCACTGGCCGCCGCCTCCTCGTCGTAGAGCATCTCCTCCAGCGCCGACTCCAGAGCGTCCACGTCCTGCGGCGGAACGCCGCGTCCCAGCCCCTCGGCGTCGAGCACGTTGCCGAAGGAGTCGCCCGTTGTGGCGACGATCGGCAGACCCGTCCACAGGTAATCGAGGATGCGGGTGCGGAAGGAGAAGGCGGTCTCGACGTGCTCGAAGTGAGTCGATACGCCGACGTCGGCGTCCATGAGGACGTCAGCGCGTTCGTTGTAGGGCACCCAGTCGGAATTGAAGAAGACGTATCTGCCCGCCAGCCCCATCTTCTGAGCGAGCCGCTTGGTCTCCCAGGCCATTTTCATGTCGGGCACTCCGGGATTGGGGTGCTTCATGCCCATGAAGTACAGGCGGACATCCGGATGGCGCTGTGCGAGCCTGCCGACGGCCCTCACGAGTGTGAGCGGATCGAACCAGTTGTAGACCCCGCCGCCCCAGATGATGATCTTATCGTCCATGCCGATTCCGGGCACGGCGCCACGGATACCATGTCTCCTCTGCACGGGCGCCTCATCCTGGATCCCGAAGGGGACAACGGAGACCAGGGAGTCGAGGTCCTCATTGGGAGCCACGGTGAGGGGGTTGATCCGGTTGACGCTCGCAAGTTGCCCGAGCCAGAAGAGCCTCTGCTTCTCGGAGGCGCACAGGAAATAGTCGGCCCGCATCAACTGCTTGTTCAGGACGTCGGTCACGGAGAAGATGGCCTCGCGACGACCGACGGTTCCAAGGTCCTTGGCCTGCTCCAGCTGCTCCAGGTGCATCGGATCGTAGATATCGGCGACGATGATCTTATCCGAGTCGATGAGCCATGGCGCCCCCTCGAGGAGGAAGCCCTGGAACACAATGACATCCGCCCAGTCAGTATGAGCGCGCAGATGATCGCCCTGGGCGTAGTGGATCTCGAAGCGAGGGTCCTCCACATCCTTCACGCCGGTCGTCGAGAGCAACCGCACCGGATGGGACTGGGAGAGGGCCGCCGCCATCTCCCATGCGCGGATGGCGGGGCCGGCAAGCTTGCTGGACAGCGGCTCCCCCGTGACAACCAGGACGTGGGGGGAGGAGATGAAGAGCCGGTCAATCCCGAAGGAGTCGACCAGGACCTCGTGACCCTTGAGGTAGTGCTCGACGGGGTAGGCGGGCTCGATGGCGTGGCGGAAGAGCGGGAACAGATCCTTGTCGCTCACGGCACGAGCCCGCTGGAGCTGTGCACGGGTCACCGCGAGGGAGTCGAGCTGCTCGTTGAGGTAGTCGACGGCGTAGACGCCGGTCAGACCCATCTTCGGCACGGAAACCTCGGCGTCGTCCGGCAGCGTCGTCGTGTCGACGTCCGCGCGGGCCGTTCCTCGTCGCACGGCCAGGGAGATGGCTGCGGGCAGGGCGACGCGCAGCGTCTCGTCCTCGTAGTTCTTATACAGGGAGAGCAGCGCGTTGCGCTCCAGGAGATAGGACTCGCGATAGTTGCCGAATTTCTTCATCGTCACATGGTGACGGTGATAAGCCACGGAGCCGGGCACATAACGGACCCTGCGTCCCAGCAGATTGATCCTCCACCCCAGATCCACGTCTTCGTAGAACATGAAGAACCGCTCGTCGAATCCGCCGATCTCCCGGAAATAGGCGGCGGGCACGAACATGGCGGCACCGGTTCCGAACAGAACGTCCTTGGGCGTCTCATAAGAGCCGTCATCGATCCATTCCGCCTCGCGCTTGTAACCCATGCCGTACCAGGTGAGCGAGCCGTCGACGTAATCCACGAGCTTTCCATCCCAGTCGAGCACCTTGGAGGCCACTGCGCCGATGGTGGGATCGGCCTCCATCGCGTCGACCGCCGCTTTCACCCAGCCCCGCGCGGGACGAGCATCGTTATTGATGAAGGCGACATACTGTCCGGTCGCGTTCTCAACGCCGAAGTTGCACCCGCCGGCGAAGCCGAGGTTACTGCCCGAGGGCAGGACGCGTACGCGGGGGCAGGCCTGGGCGATGGTCTCAGCGGACCCGTCCTGGGAGTCGTTCTCGACGACGATGAGCTCAAGACGGTCCTGGGGCCAGTCGATGCTGTCGAAGTATCTCAGACAGGCGATGGTGTCCTCGGCGCCCTTGTAGTTGACGAGAATGACGGAGACGACGCCGTCGCGGGTCTCATGCTCGCGCTGGAGCAGATGGGCTCTGGACGGATCCGGATTGAGGGCCTGCGGAATGCAATTCTCGATCGGCATTTTAGTTGTTCCCCCTCGCAGTGGCGACGCGTCGGATACGACTCCCGACCTTACCCATCACATTCTTCACTCCGCCCTCGCGCATGTAGCGCACGGCCAGAGCGAGGTCACTGGGCCTGCCCGCCTGAGCAACGGCCTCCGCGGCCGAGGAGGAGCCGGCGTCGGCGGCGCGCAGCGGCCGACGGCAGAAGGCCTCCAGCACCTCGCCGTCCGGATCCGCGGCCACGAGACTGTTGAGCGACGGGTCGTTGTCGTACACGATGTCGTTGACGCGCCCCGTGCCCGCGAGCGCTCCGAGGACGAGGTCCCGCTGAGCCTCATCCGCCACGAGGATCCGGTCGGCGCGTTCCATGAGCGCTTCCAGCGCCTGGGCGCGGTTGCCGGTGCGTGCGGTGTTCATGAGCCATCCGAGCACGTCGAGCGTCGACAGGTCCACGATGAGGGGCACCTGCGAGAAGCCAGCGCCGGGGGCGTCGTCGAGAACCGTCTCAATGAGAACAATCACATCCGCCCACTCCGTGTGATCGGCGGTCAGCCCCGGCAGCACGGTGCCGTCCTCGGTGACGACGTTCGCGGGGCCGTTCACCCGGCGGACCCGCACATCGCGTCCGAGCCGCGCCAGAAGCTCGTCCGCTCGCGCGGATCCGCGGCCCTCGGCCGGGGTCACGACCAGGACGTGCATCGGTTCCCACATCACCTCGTCCAGTCCGGTCAGTCGGGCGATCCTGTCGAACTCGCGGCCGTGAGCCGCGGAGTCGATACCGAGGATCGTGGGAAGCGCCACCGCGATCATCTGCGCCAGCGCCACGTCCGGCACTCGACGCACGCGCTGGATGTAGTTGCGCACGCCACGGGCGTCCGAGAGGTTGTCGAGCGCCCCGTCAACGGCGTAGGCGCCGACCAGGCCCCGCGTCGGCACGCGCAGGTCGCCGATGTCGTCCCCCCCGGGCGAGCGCTGAAGGTCGAGCGTCGTGGTGTCCGTGCCCGAGTCGGCCAGGGCCCCGGTCACCGCGAGCAGTTGCGCCGCGGGCAGCAGTACACCCCGCCATCGATCGCTCAACACCACGTCGAGTACGGTGAGCAGCCCGCGACGGCGGAGCATCCGGCCCTGGTCCGTGGCCGGCTCCTCCACCCGCGGCGACCCGGCCACCGTGACAACGTGCTGGCCGAGGAGGTTCAGGCGCCACTGGACGTCGAACAGGGCGGTCTCGGGATCGGCGAAGCGGCCCTCCCCCCCGACGTCCACCAGGACCTCCCGGCCCAGCCAGTCGAGAAGCTCCTCGCGCACCAGGAGCGTGTCGGTCAGGACGCCGATGACACGAACGTCCGCGTCGTCGCGCGTGTAGGCCAGGGCGCCGGCGTCGCCGAGCAGCAGGTCATGCGCGTTCCCCTTCAGAACGTTGAGGGGGACGCATGCTTCCCGGCCGCGCACCGTGAGGGCGCACACCCCCGGAACCACGGGATGAACCGCTGCGAGATCCGCGTATGAGGCCATGTGGCACTGCTCCTTCCCAAGCGCACCAGCGAGCATCGTAGCAACAAGAGGGGCCCGGTACAGGGGCGCCCCAGCGCCCCGCGCATCTGCTGATGGGGTCTTGAGGGTACAGTGACCGGGTCGACCGTATGGGGCGACGAACCCGACGCCCGGCCTCCAGGAGGATTCACGTGTCAGCTGCCTCGGAGCGAGAGATGCGGATCGCGCACGAGTCGTTCAGACCCGCCACCCCCAGAGTGACCTTCGTCACAGGCACTCGTTCTTCCCTTCTGGACCTGTGGAACAGGCGCGATCTTCTGATCCGGCTCACGCGCCGGGAGATACGTGCGCGCTACAAGGACTCGGTGCTGGGAATCGCATGGAGCCTTATTAAACCGATTGTCAGCCTTCTGATTTACGTGCTCGTGATCGGCAAGGTCATGGGTGCAGAGCGCTCCATCCCGGATTTCGCGATATACGTTTTCACCGGCCTGACAGCCTGGCAGCTCTTCAGCGATATCATATCGGCGTCGACCGGCTCCATCGTCGGCAATTCGGGGATCATCAAGAAGATCCACCTGCCTCGGGAGATATTTCCACTGGCTTCGACGGGCGCCTCGCTGTTCAATTTCGCAATGCAGTTCCTCATCCTGGTGCTCGCAACGTTCATCATCACCCCTCCCCTCGTGGGATTCAATCTTCTCTATCTGCCCTTGGGGCTCATTCTCCTCGTCGTGTGGGCCACAGCATTCGGTCTGATCCTGGCAGCGGCCAATGTATACTTCCGAGATATCCAGTACCTTGTCGAAGTCGTGCTCCTCGTCGGCATGTGGGCCTCACCGATCGTGTACTCCTGGAGCATGGTCACCTCCATCACCGGAGGGGGCGTCGCGATCGAGGAGGCCTACCTGACCAATCCGGTCACGCTGTCCATCATGGGCTTCCAGCGGGCCATGTGGGCCTCCGGGGCGAATGTGCCGACAGCGCCTCACCTGGGCATCAGGATGATTCTCGCCCTGGCGATCGGGATAGTGGTCCTCGTGATCGCCCAGCGGGTGTTCTCCGTCCTTCAGCGCAATTTCGCCCAGGAGTTCTGAACATGACCGACATCGTCCGAATCCGCAACGTCGCCAAGCGCTTCGTCGTCCACAAGGACAAGTCGCTCAAGGAACGACTCGTCAACGCCCGGTCCTCGCGCGCCCATCGTGAGGACTTCTGGGCCCTGCGCGATATTGATCTGGATGTGCGCGTCGGGGAGACGATCGGTCTCGTCGGCGCCAACGGCTCAGGCAAGTCCACCCTGCTGAAAGTTATCGGCGGCATTCTGACCCCCGATGCGGGCTCCGTTTCCCTACGAGGCCGCCTGGCCGCTCTCCTGGAGCTCGGTGCGGGATTCCACCCGGACCTGACGGGACGGGAGAATGTCTACCTCAATGCGGCGATCCTGGGGCTGTCGGAGGCCGAGACCCAGCGTCACTTCGACGAGATCGTCGCCTTCTCGGGCATCGAGGACTTCATCGATACCCAAGTGAAATTCTACTCCTCGGGCATGTACGTGCGCCTCGCCTTCGCGGTTGCCGTGCACGTGGACCCCGACGTTCTTCTCGTCGATGAGGTCATGGCGGTCGGGGATGAGCCCTTCCAGCGGAAGTGCATGGACAAGATCCATGAATTCCAGGACGAGGGGCGCACGATCATCCTCGTCTCGCACTCCGCCGCGCAGGTGAGTGAAGTGTGCGACCGGGCGGTTATGCTCGAGCATGGCCGGATCGTTGTGGATGGGTCAACCGATGAGGTCCTGGGCAGGCTCCGGCACAACTACGAACTTGTGATCGAGGCCGAGGAGGCCGCCGAGGCGGAACGGCGCGGGGAACCCGTCGTCGTCCGGCCGGCCGAGCAGTTCATCACCTCAATCGCGCTCAATAACACTGCGCCCGAGACGCGATTGACGATCGCCCCGGGCGACGATCTCATCGTCTCCGGCACGTTGTCCGCCGCTCCCCCTCTCATTGGCTGGGGGATGTCCCTGACAATATCCACGGTTCTGGGAGGCGCTGTCCTGGGGACGGACACGAAGATGCTCGGCATCGATCCCCCCGTTATCGACGGCGAGGGCAGCTTCGAGTTCCGACTTCCCGATCTGCGCCTCGGCGAGGGCGACTACTTCGTATCCCTTTCGCTCCTGGACGGGAACCTGGCTGAGATCCACAAGATGCGTGACGCGGCATGCTTCACGGTTCACACTCCCGGGCATGCGATAGGCGCCGTCTACAGCGAGCCGCTGCTCTTGGTGAGGCCGAGTTGACGGACCTTTCCCGCACCACCCCGCACAACCGGACAAGCCGGCCGGGGCCGGGCCGTGGGAACGGGGCCTACCAGCCGCCGTCGATCTGCTCCTGGGCGATGTCGCGGATCTGCCCCATGGCGGAGTAGCCGGCGTCGCCCGGGCAGGTGGTGTAGCCGACGTCGCGGTGGGCGGAGATGGTGTCCAGGTCGATGGTCTGGCCCCTGCGGTACTTCTGGGTCGCGCGGAAGGTGAAGCCGGAGGAGCCGTGGGCGTCCGCGATGCCGGCCCGGGCGAGGAACCAGCCGGCCATCTGGCCGACGCGCTCGATCTGGATCTCGGAGGGGCTGACGGAGCTGTAGTTGCCCATCATGGAGATGCCCATGGTGCCGGTGTTGGCGCCGTAGGCGTGCCCGCCGACGACCATGGTGCCGGGGTCGGAGTCGAGCGTGCCGTAGCGCCCCTCGAAGACCTGCCCGTACTTGTCCACCAGGAAGTTGTAGCCGATATCCCCCCAGCCCAGGATGACGGCGTGGTAGTAGTAGATGCCCCGCACGATCGAGGGGGACTGCTCGGCGGTGTAGTCGTTGGTGCCCGCGGTGTGGTGGACGATGACGTGCTCGGCGGGGGCGTAGTTCGGCCTCCAGTTCAGGTAGGCGGGGTTCGCGCCCCACTCCTCGCGCGTGGTCACGAGCGCTGACGGGTCGTCCTGCCGCAGAACGTCGTCCCGCTGGTGGCGCGGAACCTCGACGCGAAGGCCGTCCAGGCCATCAACGCGGTCCAGGCCGCGCTCACGGCCGACGCGCTGCGCGCCCTCAACAAGCGCTCCACCGGCGAGCAGCTCGACTCCGCCACGATCGCCAAGGACTGGCTGACCGCGCAGGGGCTGCTGGCCTGAGTCGCCGCGCTCCTGCGGCTGCGGGCTCGTCCGGCGCGCCGGTGCCGCGCCCTGGCGCGCCTCCGGGGCCGGTTTTGGCGCTCCCGGGCCTTCCGGCCGGGAACGGGACGGGGCGACTTCGGACCGTCTACTACGCCCTTTTCCCTCTGCTACGCTCCTTCTTCTCGTACAGTAGAGGGTGAAGGGGCGTAGTAGACGGGAAGAGGCGTAGTAGACGGTGGGCTCTTCTCGTCGGATCACTGGGGATGCTCCGGGCCGGGGTCGGCGGGGAGGACGCGTTCTGTGGGCGGTTCGCCGGCCCCCGGCCCGTTGTTCTCCGCGAGTCGTTCGCGGAGGGTCGGGGCGTCCCGGCGGGGCCCGGGGATGGGCGAGACCCCCTGGGACCGGGCTGGGTGACGGGGTCCTACGCCGGAATCCTGCCTCGGACCGGCACTCCCGCAGGCCCGGAGAGGTCGGCGGGGTCGTCCGCTCGGGCGCCGGGCCCGCCGCCCGGCCCGCGACCGCCCCGCCCGGCCGGTCCGCGGCGGCGGATTGTCCAAATCTGCCACAAAGGCCCCGATCGAGTCGGAGCGCGCGAGAAGAAACGTTGATATTCCGCGCTTTTCTTCGCGGCCGATCTCGGCCCGGGGAGTCTTTGTGGCAGATTTGGACACGACCCCGCCCCGAGTCGCCACAGGAGCCCCACCAGCACCACGCAGACACCCCCAGAATAACCTTCCCGGATACACCCAGAATAACCTTCGTAGATCTGGTCAGAGATCGAGGGTGATGCCGGTCCGGATCGCACAATGCGAGCTCAGCTCGACAAAATCCAGCTGAGCTCGATTTGTGCGAGCTCAGCTCGCACAATGTGAGCTGAGGTGACATCACCGAATCAACTCTCCCCGGGGGCAAGTCTCGGTCAAGTCTCTTGGCGCGGGGTTCTTCCGGTCGGGTGATGATGGCGGCGGGAAGAGCGTTCGGACCGATCCGGGTGTCGGTTCGGCCCGGACCGGAGTCTGCCCGGACCGCGGCGCCGGGGGTTACGGGCGGTCCCGGCGGGCCCAGTGGTCGACGCGCCAGGCGGCGTCGCCGGAGACGGGGCGCCACCGGCCGAGGGCGTCGCTGGCGGTCGGGACCTGCCGCCACCGGGCCTCGTCGAGCTCGGGCGCGCGCACCGCCCGCTCGACGACCCGGTCGGAGGCGTCCAGCGCCAGGGTGGACACCACGGCCCACTCGGCCAGGTCCTCGTCCAGGACCTGGCCGTAGACGTCGGCGCCCCCGATGACCCACATTCGCGGCAGGCCCCGGCGGGCCCCCTCGCGCGGGTCGGGGCCCAGGGCGTCCAGCGCCTCGCGCCCGCGGCGCAGTGCCTCCTCCAGGCCCCCGACGGCGATCGCCCCCGGCGCGCCCCAGGTGCGGTTGCGGGTGAGCACGATCGAGCGCCTGCCGGGCAGGGCCGAGCCGATCGACTCCCAGGTCACGCGCCCCATAATGAGCGCCCCGCCCAGGGTCGTGGCCTTGAAGTGGCGGAAGTCCGCGGGCACCCGCCACAGCATGACGCCGCCGGCGCCGAGCAGGCCCGTGCGATCGCGCGCCCAGATCATGCCCAGCCGCGCTCCCGGCCCCGGGGCGCGCGAGTCCGCGGCGGGGCCGGTCGGATCGCCGGTGGCGGGGCCGGTCGGATCGCCGGTGGCGGGGCCG
>ERZ773022.1039-NODE-1039-length-20010-cov-5.871060_pt1 | contig 20010 bp, 27 predicted proteins | sample MGYA00580839_ERZ773022 | MGnify/ENA primary metagenome ERZ773022 (study PRJEB29015, sample SAMEA2738020) | human oral metagenome | biome: human oral; feature: human-associated habitat; material: dental | place: China | collected 2044 ... | reverse complement strand
TCATCAAATAATACTGGTATATTTAATCTTCCAAGCCTTACATAAACAGGTCCTTTGTAGTCTGCTACTGCAAAAATCATTTTTTCTGTTTCAATTGCATCTGCTGGAGATAATACAACCATTCCTGGAATTGCACGCATTAAAGCTACATCTTCAACTGATTGGTGCGAACCTCCATCTTCTCCTAATGAAACTCCTGCATGAGTTGGACAAATCTTGACATTTAACTGTGGATATGCCACTGAGTTTCTAATCTGATCAAAAGCACGTCCTGCTGCAAAATGTGCAAAAGTTGAAGCAAATGGTATTTTCCCAGTTGTTGCGATTCCCGCTGCAGTTGCAACCATATCAGCTTCAGCAATCCCAACATTTATATGTCTTTCTGGAAATTCCTTTTTAAAATATGCAGTCATTGTCGATTTTGACAAGTCAGCTTCTAGCACAACTACATCTTTATTTATTTTCCCCAATTTAACCAATGTTTCCCCATAAGCTACTCTAGTTGATTTTTTTTCCATTCTCATATTCTCCTATTTTTTATTTCATTATTTTTAAAAACTTTCTAATACTATTTCCTATTAAAGCAATAATTTAATAGAATTATTCTACAACCTTATGGTTAAAATTTATAATAAACATTCATATAACGGGTTATTTCATTTAAAATTATTTTAATTACATAAATTGAAATATTAATTGCAACATTTTACCAAAATTTTTCTTGATATTTGTTTTAATTAAATTAATTAATACTATTAAACTAAAGTTGTCGTGATTTTTTTGGAATAAAAACGACTGTTTGAGCGAAGTTTTACGTAGCGAGTTTCGGTTTTCTTTCAAAAAAATGCTTAGACAAGCCAGGGTTAGTGCATAGCACTTTCGCCATTCTCTTTAATACGCCATTATTTAAATATGTTAAAATAACTATTATTGCGAAATGAAGGGAAATGGCGATTGATTTCCCTTGCTATTATTAACTCAATTCTTCCATTGCCTTCTTGTATTCTTCATCATTTGGAGCAGCTCCGTGGAATCCTGCATTATTTTCCATAAATGAAACACCTTTACCTTTTACAGTATTTGCGACAATAACTGTTGGCTGACCTTTAACTGTTCTTGCTGTATCAAGTGCATCTATGATTTCTTCATAATTATGCCCGTCAATCTCAATTACATTCCAGCTAAATGCCTTAAATTTTTCTCCAACTGGAGCAACATCCATTACATCCGAAACTTTTCCGTCAATTTGCAAATTATTATAATCAACTATTGCAACTAAATTATCAAGTTTATAATGTGCAGCTGTCATAACAGCTTCCCAAACTTGTCCTTCCTGCAATTCTCCATCTCCTAAAATTACATAAACTCTATAGTCATTTTTATAAATTTTCGCACTCAAAGCCATTCCATTTGCCGCTGAAAGTCCTTGTCCAAGTGAACCAGTTGACATTTCAACTCCAGCCAATTTTTTCATATCAGGATGCCCTTGAAGTGGAGAATGCCATTTTCTCAATGTTGGGATAAGATCTCTTCCTTCTTTTCCTAAAAATCCTTTTTCAATTAAAGCCGCATAAAGTGCAGGAGCTGCATGCCCTTTACTAAGCACAAGCCTGTCACGGTTTTCCATTTTTGGATTTTCTGGGTCAATATTCATTTCTTTCCAGTAAAGTACAGACAAAATATCAGCAATCGAAAGTGAACCTCCCGGATGTCCTGATTTTGCCCTGTAAATCATTTCAATAATGTCTTTTCTCAATGTTTTTGCCTTTTTTTGCAAATCTTCAATTTTCATAAAAGCCTCCTAAAATTAATATTAAAAAGAGAGCGGCCATAAAACTGGGAACTCTCTTTATTTTTACAAAAAGCAGTATCTACTTGTTTAACAGTTCTATATACTGCTTAACTAACTCTATCTTTTCTGAACTCATCTCCATCAGATTTCTGATTATTTCTCCAATATTTATATCAGAAAACTCCTCGATTATCTCATTAGTCAGCTCTTTTTTCAAATCTGACATATCTTTATCTGTATAGCCTATTATTTTAAACAGTGTAAGATGATCTATCTTCAAAATTTTGGCAATTTTTTTGAGTAAAAGAGGGTTTGTCATATTATGTTTGCCTGATTCCAGATTGGATAAATAAGCCGGACTGATTTTTAGCATTTCTGCCATTTCTCTTAGCCCTATCTTTTTTTGCAGTCTTTTATTTTTTATATAGTATCCTAATGCTTCCACAAGATTGGAGTTAGTTTTTATACTGTCATTTTCAGCCATTTTTTCACCTTATCAATTTATTATACATAAATATAATAACATAATTTTATAATTTTGTGAACCGCTGAAATTCTTACGGTATAATAAATGCAGTTTTATAGATTATTTTTTCTTTTGTCCGTAATAGGCATTAGCCCCGTGTTTTCTCAAAAAATGCTTATTCAGCAATTCCTGTTGCATTGGTTTAATATCCTTGTTTACTATTTCAGTAAACATTGCCATTTTTGCAACTTCTTCCAGAACAACTGAATTATAGACAGCTTCATCAGGATTTTTTCCCCATGTGAAAGGTCCGTGGCTGTGAACTATTACTGCAGGAACAAATTTAGGATTTATTTCCCTTTTTTCAAAAGTTTCTATTATTACTGTTCCTGTTTCCTTTTCATATTCTCCGGCAATTTCTTCAGGAGTCATTTTTCTTGTACATGGAACAGGGCCATAAAAATAGTCTCCATGAGTTGTTCCATAAGCTGGAATGTCTCTTCCACTTTGTGCCCATATTGTTGCATTTGTTGAATGTGTATGCACTATTCCACCTATTTCAGGAAACTTTTTATATAGTTCAATATGTGTAGGTGTATCAGAAGAAGGATTCAGGTTTCCTTCCACTACTTTTCCATCCAGATCGACAACTACCATATCTTCAACCTTCATTTTATCATATTCCACTCCACTAGGTTTTATAACTACAAGTCCTTTTTCCCTGTCTATGGCACTTACATTTCCCCATGTGAAAAGTACAAGCCCCTTTGCAGGCAATTCAAGATTCGCCTTATATACTTCCTCTTTTAATTTTTCAAGCATTAAATAAATCCTCCTTCTCTCATTTTTCCAAGCATCCATTCTTTAGCTTTTTTCACTTCTTCAATTGGATTATCAGACTTTTCCGTCCACATTTCTATAAGGAATGGGCCTTTATAGTTCAATTCCTTTAATTTAGCAAAAACTTTTGGAAAATCCACACATCCTTCTCCAAAAGGAACTTCCTTAAATTTTCCCGGAAAACTGTCTGTTACAGCCAGTGTATCCTTTAGGTGAATTCCTGTTATTTCACCATTTTTTATTCCAAGTTCCAGTTCCTTCAATGTATCATTTTCAGGCCATGCAGTAAGGTTACCCACATCAGGATAAACTTTTAGCCATGGTGATCTTATTATTTCTGAATATTCCATATATTTTGTAATAGAATTTATAAATGGATGATCCATTATTTCTATTGACAATGTAATATTATACGAAGATGCCCATTCTACAGCTTTTTTCAGATTTTCTGTAAAATATTTCTTTGTCTGTTCACTACCTTCTTCATAATAAACGTCATATCCTGCCATCTGAATTGTTCTGATTCCCATCTTATCTGCAAAAATTATTGCCTTCTGCATTAATTCCATTGCTTTTTCCCTTGTTTTTTCATCCATGCTTCCCATTGGAAATCTTCTATGTCCGCTAAAACACATTGACGGAATTCTAACTCCTGTATTTACAAGCTCAGCATGTATTCTGTTGATTTCTTCATCAGACCAGTCAAGTCTTGCAAGCCTTTCATCTGTTTCATCTATTGATATTTCAACGAAATCATATCCACATTCCTTTACAAGATGTATTCTTTCAATCCAGTCAATATCTTTAGGAAGGGCTTTTTCATATATTCCCAAATTAAGTCTATTTAAATCTCTCATTATTAACCTCTTCTATTAAAATTTATTCTGAACCGTTTGTCCTGTGAAATTCAAACTTTCACATAACCTGTTTCCGTCATAAAAGAAAGAACTTTATTATTCAGCCCAGTATTTAGCTATTTCTTCCTTGAATTCCCTTGCAGCCTGTGCTGGATTTTCAGCCTCAGTTATTCCACGTCCTGCAATAAATGTAAATACATCTACTCCTTTAAATAGTTTAAGTGTTTCAGTGCTTAATCCACCTGTTACTGATACTCTGAATCCCATTTCAATAAGTTTCTTAACCTTGTTCAGATCTTTTTCTCCCCAAGTTTCTCCGGCAAGTAATGCATCACGGCTCTGATGGTATATAGCCTGACTTATTCCTGCATCAAGCCATTGCTGAGCCTGTTCATAAGTCCAGTCACCATAAAGTTCCACCTGAATTTCCCCTTTATCTCCACGTACTTCCTTTATTGCTTTTAAAGCTGCTTTCATTGTTGGAATTGTCGCTGAACAGATACATGTCATCCAGTCAGCACCCCTTACTGCGTTATTTTTTGCCACTGTTCCACCTGCATCTGCACATTTAGTGTCTGCTACTATTGTCTTTTCAGGAAAAAGGCTTCTTAAAACTTCTACAAGTTCACTTCCTACCTGTAATAAACAAACTGTCCCTGCTTCTATAACATCTACTTCATGTCCTACTGACACTGCGGCTTTTATTGCCCCCTGTAAATCTGAATGATCTAACGCTACCTGTAATAAAGGTCTTGCCATATCTATATCCTCCTATTTTTTATTAGTAAAATATGCCGACTTTTAACTTGCCGGCATATTTCTAATTGCAATTTTTAATTTAATTTATCCGGCAACTGCGTCACTGATTATTTTATAAACATCTTCTGGAACTACAGCCGCTCTTATTTTATCAAATACGTCTTCATCTTCAAAAAGCATTACTATCTGAGGGATAGCTTCTCCATTGTGTACATCTGCATTAACTGCCGCTAGACCTATCAGTATATCTACTTCCTGTCCATCAGGAAATGCAACTGGCTGATCAAGTGTTACAAAACTGAAGGAATTTTTATTTACTCCCATTTCCGGTCTTTCATGAGGCATTGCAAGCCCTGGAGCAAGCACGTAAAATGGTCCCAGTTCCTTAGTTCTTTCAATTATTGCATCAACATAGCTTCTTTCCACAGCATTTTTCTCCACTAAAGGTTTCATGCACGCTTCTATTGCTTCTTCCCAAGTTGATGCATGCTGCTTTAACACTACGGAATTATTTTCCTTTAACGAATCCATTAAATTCATTCTATATCCTCCAAATTTTATCTCTACCTTGCCATAAAATTACTTAAATTAACCGATTCCAACTTCTTTCAACTTTGTTTCAAGCTCATTTGCATCAAGCAGATTTAAAAGTCCTATCATTTTAGTATTTGGTCCACCTTTTAAATCATTTATTATATGAGTTGAAGCTAAAACTAAATCGTAGTTTGCAAGCCCTGATTTTGCTTCTCCCAAACTGCATGAATTTACATCTGCGTCAACGTCAAGCTTTTTCAACACTTGAGCCACTTTCATTTTCATAATCATACTTGTTCCCATTCCACTTCCACATACTGCAAGTACTTTCATCATTATTACCACTTCTCTCTTTCTTTTCTATATTTTAATTTTCTCCTAAATCCACTGTTCCTTCAAAATATTGTTCCTTATTTTTGGATTTCATATATTGTAACTGAGGAATTATCAGCATTGCTACAATTACCAGCACATATCCTACTATTCCTAAATACTTCATTACAAATCCCTGAGCAAGCCATACTGTACTTTGGTCGATATTTCCATGCCATCCACCTTTTAACTGGAATAAAGCAACAGCAACTGCTCCACATAATACCTGTAATACTCCTGACAATGCTGACAGTATTAATGCAGCCCTTGCTCCACCACGTTTATCAGCATAAACTGCGATAGTAGCGTTATCAAAGAATACCGGAACGAATCCTGTTATTATGAATACAGGTGATTTGAATATAAGTAATCCTGCTATTGATATAAACTGAGCTATTGTCCCAACTAAGAATCCAAATAATACTGCACTTGGTGATCCAAATCCATAAGAAGCCGCACAGTCAACTGCCGGTAATGAACCTGGCAATATTTTATTTGAAATTCCCTGGAATGATAATGTCAATTCAGATACGAACATTCTAACACCAGTTTTTAATATTGTCAAATATACTGCAAACAGTAATGTTGTTGATACAACATAAGTTCCAAATGAAAGTTTTTTAGGATTAAATGCCCCTACTGCTACTCCATTAGGATTTATAACTGGACAAGTCTGTACTCCATTTGCAATTGTACATTTTCCAAATTTTGCAGTAAAGAATTCAGGTCCTAATACTAACATTATTACCCCAAAGAATATTATCATTATAAGTCCTGTTGCAATAATATCATCGTGTAACATTGTCAACCATTTAGGTAATTTCAAGTCATCAAGTTTCTTTTTAGGATTTCCTATTTTTGGAGCTAATTTGTCAGCAGCCCAGATTGCAAACATCTGTTGATGTCCTATTGCAAATCCTGCATTTTCAGTCAATCTTTGAGTTGGTTCAACTGAAAGGTTTGATCCTACTGCCCAGTATACTCCTGAAAATAAACCTATAAGAACGATTCCCCATATGTTACGGAACTGAGGGAATAGGAAGAAAATCATCCATGAAGCTGTTGAAGCCTGCTGCTGCATAATGTGCCCTGTTATGAATAATGTTCTTACTTTAGTAATTTTTCTGAATAAAACTAATACTATATTTACAATAAATCCAATTAATAATGCCATCATAACTGATGCGGCAAGACTTGCTTTTGAAGGATCCTGTTCTATCATTCCTTTAATTGCTTCATCAACAGCCTGCAATCCAAAATATGGATCTATAACTGCCGCATTCAATTCAAATTTAGTCTTTAATGCTGCCAGAATTGGTCTGAATGTTGTTACCAGTCCACCTGCACCTACGTTTAATATCATGTATCCTACAGTTGCCTTAATAAATCCACCAACTGCTTCATATATTTTCTTACCTAAGAATAAATAACCTACGAAAACTAAAAGACCTACAAAAAATTCCGGTTTAGTTAATATATTTTGTCCAAACCATGTCCCTATTGCCATTAAAAAATTCATTTTTTTCTCCTTTTAAATTATTTTTATTTTTGATACCTACATCTATTTCAATATACTTTTTTCAAAATATATTGTCTTTTTTCTATAAGAATGATTTGAATGGTAAATCAGGTTCTATAGTGAACGCATCTTCAAATCCTCTTGGATACATATATTCCATATCATCTTTATTATCAGGGAATACAAATTTTCCTCCTGGTTGCCATATATATGGTTTAAATTTGTATTTCATTCTGTCTTTTCTATAATTCCACAATAAAGTAATTTCTTTCGGATCAGCCATAAAGTTAGACCATATATCGTGGTGTATTGGTATTACAACTTGAGTTTTTAATTCCTCAGCTACTCTCAGTACATCTGAAGAAGTTAATTTATCTGTCATTCCTCTTGGATTTTCTCCAAATCCTACAAATGCCACATCAACTTTATTTTCATTTCCATGTTTTACAAAGTAGTTTGAGTGGTGTGAATCTCCTGCATTATATATATTACCTGCTTCTGTTTCAATCAGGTAGTTAACTGCCATATCATCCATATCAGGTGGAAGTTTGTCTTTTAAAACAACATCTTCAGCCACTGTAAGAAGCATTGTTCTATCGAAAGATTCAAGAGCTCTTATTTTTGCATCCTTAACAGTTACTACATCTCCAGGTCTTACAGTTACAAGTTTTTCTTCAGGTACACCCCATTTTCTCCATATATCTGTACAAGTCTTAGGCCCTATGAATTTTGCTTCAGGACAGTTTTGAAGAACTGCAGCCGCCACATTCTGATCTATATGGTCACTGTGTGAGTGAGTAGCCATAAGGGCGTCAAGTTCTTTTATAGCAAAAGGATCTATAACGCAAGGAGTCGTTCTTAAGTTTGGCTGTAATGCCACACATCCTACTGCTCTCTGATGCTGATGTTTAGGTTTCATTAATTTGTTTTTACCTGTTCTTTTTCCTGTTGCTACCCAAAGATCCATACAGATATTTGCATTTCCTTCAGTTTTTACCCAAAGTCCCATGTTTCCAAGCCACCACATAGCAACTTTTCCAGACTCAACCTTTGTTTCTTCGATTTCTTCATTTAACCAAGTTCCCCACTCAGGAAAAGTACTTAAAATCCAAGATTCTCTTGTTATTTCGTCTAACTTAGCCATTTCTTTCCTCCTAAAATTTTATTGATTTTTGTTAGTAATCTATTTTTGTGTGTTCATTATTTGTTAACAATGTTATACCCTGATTTTTTTTAAAGTCAATAGCTATCCTCCATTTCTTTTATTTATGATTATTATTTTATCCATATATCTTATAACTGTTTGTATTTAAAATATTTTTAAATACAAAGAAATGAGCTACCCCAAAAAATGAATAAATATGGTTTTCATATTTTCAAATTTTGAGATAGCTCATCTCCAATTTATTTATACGTTTTTATTTTAACTTGAATGTATTATAGGATGACAAAATGAATTTAAAATGAATGGAATGAAATCTTTAAAAAGAAAAGAAAAGAACAGATTTTACTGTTCCTCTTCGTGTTTATTCCTATTTTCATCTTTATTTCTCAAACCTACAGAAATAGCCAATCCTCCTATAGCTCCTAACATAGTTATATATCCTGCTAAATCGCGTCCTATACTTAATAAATGTATCCCACCTATTAGAGCTGATAAAACTACAGTTCCACCTATTATCTGTCCTAAAAGTCTATATATTACTGCTCCATTAACTAATTTTTCTTGACAATTCTGAAAACTTTTTGACTCTTGCAATTCTATTTTTTGCCTATTTTCCTGTTGTTTTTCAGCCATTGCTACAATTCTACTTGCTAATCCTTCCTGAATATTTTCATACCCTTGTAATTCTTCAACTGTTGGTATAGGGGCAGAACGAAAAGAAAGACTTTTAGAAATTGTTCTTTCTTCTTTTTTTGAAATTTGAGGTACTGATTTATTTAATTTCCTTCTAGACATACTATTTACCTACTTTGTACTGTTTATCATATTCAGACATTGCATTTCGTATATCATTCCCTACTTTTTCCCAATCTGATTGTAATGCTTTTAAATCATTTTTTTCAAAATTAGAATTACTTTTTTTTAACGATATTTCAGGAGAATAAACAATATCTGCAATCCCATTTATAAAGTCTTGTAAATGTTTTTTCATGAAAATTTCCTCCTAATTTTGTTTAATAAAGTATACCAAATTTTTTTAAAAAAAACAATTTTTTTAATTATATGTATATCTTATTTTCTTTCAAAATTTTTATTTCTTATCTAAAATAAAACATCATTATACTTAATATACATGCTATAAGGCTCATTATTCTTGCTACAGTATATTTTTTTTGTCCTATAAAGGCAAAATATCCATTTGCCAGGGCAAGTACTAACCACAAATTATTATCTATCATTTTTTATAAAAAGTCATAATTAAGTCTGCTCTTAAAATAAAAGTATTTTTCTCTGCTTCTTTTCACTACGACTTAATTCCTTTTTACTGGCCACCACCTTTCTATCTCTACTTATATAATAATATCATATTTTTATGAAAAATAATTAAGAAAAAAGTAATAAAAAAAATGGTGCCCGAGGCCGGAGTCGAACCGGCACGATATAAAATCGACGGATTTTGAGTCCGTTGCGTCTACCAATTTCACCACTCGGGCAAATTTAAATTACTCGATTATTATAATATATTTTTTTAATTTTGTCAACATAATTTTTCAAATTTTTTATGAAATTATGTATAGTTGTCAAACATTTGTTACAAAAACTTTAAAAATAAATAGAAAAGTTATCTTACTAATGTCTTAGCCTAATTGTTTGTCCTGTATTCTTTCAGCATTTCATTTGGACTTTTAAAATTTAATACTTTTCTTGATATATTATTGTATCTGCTGCAATATCTTTTTACTGACCTTCTTAATTCTTCCAGACTTCTAAATCTTTTTCCTAAATAATAATTGCTGTCTAGCCTGTGGCTCCTTTCCACTTTCCCATTCTGCCACGGCGAATACGGTCTTGTTGTCATGTATTCTATCCCTAGTTCTTCCAGCTTTAGCTCAAATAGTGTCTTTTTGCCATTTTCCGCATTCGTAAACTCCCTGCCGTTATCACTTTGTATTTTTTCTATTTTAAAGCCCAGCTCCGCTTCAAGCGTTTCTAGAAATTTTGTAGTCTGGTATGTACTTTTTTCATCCACTATTCTTAATACCCTCTTTCTTGTATACTCATCTATTGCCGTTATCTGATAGTAGTTCTGGTCATTCATTCCAAAACATATGCATTCTCTTGGAACATATTTTATGTCTATCTGAACCTTTTCGCCAGGATATGTAGCCTGCTTCACTTTTTTTGTGCTTTTGTAAAGCCTTTTAGGCTTTTTGGGCTTATTGTCCCTAATTTTTCTTATTATTCTGCACATGGTTCCATAAGAACGGCTGTATCCCAGTTTTCTAGCTTCGGTATATACCTGTGCCAGTCCTTCATATGAAAATCTCCTGTATTTTTTCATAATTAAATCTATTTCTTCCTGAGTATGTTGATTTGGATGACTTTTAGGTCTTCTGCTTTTTGGCATCAGTGACTGCACTGTCCCGTCATATCTGTCACGCCATCTCTTAATCTGCTGTCTTGATGTCTTATATTTTAATGCCGCCTTTGAATTATTGTTATATTTTATTGCATACTCAACTGCCCGTTGACGAACACGGTACTCTTCTGATATACTATTCATAGAAAGGTTTCTCCTTATGTAGTTTTGGTCGGCTTACATTATATCAGAAACCTTTCTTTTTTTCTTCTTTTTTGTCACATATGTATTGTACCACGACAAATCAATAAAAATTTTTATTGATTTTTTTAACTTTAATATTTTATTTATCAAAAATTTACTTTGATTTTTTTTAATAAAAAATTAAAATTTATAACAAATATTTACTATTATTAGAAAAAATGATATACTGATATTAACTTAACTCTTTTAAAAATATATTTAAAAAGTTATTAATTATATTTTGGGAAAGGAAATTTATGTTACTTAGTATAAAAAATATTTCAAAAAGATATAAAAATGGGATAGACGCTTTGAGTGATGTCTCTTTAGATGTGGAAAAAGGAGAGTTTATTTCAATAATTGGACCATCTGGTTCTGGAAAATCAACCTTACTTAGAAGCATCAACAAAATGATTGATGTCACTTCTGGTTCCATTTATTTTGAAAATCACGATATTACAAATATGAAAAAAAAAGAAATTAAAAATATCCGCAGAGAAATGGGAATGATTTTTCAAAATTATAATTTGGTGGAACGGCTTACGGCTATTGAGAACGTACTTCATGGTCAGCTCGGCTACAAATCCACATTTTCTTCCATTCTTGGAATTTACACAAAAGAAGAAAAAAAAGAAGCCTTTAATTTATTAGAAAAAGTTAATATGACTAAATATGCTTATCAAAAGTGTAGCGAATTATCTGGTGGGCAGAAACAGAGAATTGGAATTGCCAGAGCAATTATGCAAAATCCGAAACTGCTTTTATGCGACGAGCCAATCGCTTCTCTTGATCCAAAATCTTCAGAAAATGTAATGGATTATTTGAAAAAAATTGTCACAGAAATGAAAATTACTTGTATAATAAATCTTCACCAAGTCGACATTGCAAAAAAATATTCAACTCGGATTGTTGCACTTAACAAGGGGAAAAAAGTTTTTGACGGCAAAGTTGAAAATTTGACGGATAAAATTATTGAAGATGTTTATAAAAACGAAGAGAATGAGTAGGAGGATTTTATGGAGTTAAATCAAAAAGATATTTTCAAAAAACGGCTTTACTCAAAAATCACATTTTTTGTAATGCTTGTAGGACTTTACATAATTTCAGCTGTTTTGGCTGGTTTTAAAAATGGAACTGCTTTTTTCTCAATCCCGTCTGGAATAATTTGGCTATTTCAAAAATTTATTCCAACAAAAAATTCTATTCAATATTTTCCAGTAATCTTTGATTCTGCCATAAAAACTATTTTGCTTTCCATAAGTTCTACAATGGTTTCAGCGACATTTGCACTATTTTTGTCAATTATTGGCTCAAATACCACAGGAATCAATATTGTAACAAAAATTATATCCAAAGTTATAGCTTCATTTTTTAGAAACATGCCAGTTGTCGCTTGGTCTTTAATCCTGCTTTTTTCTTTTAAACAAAGTGAGTTTACTGGATTTTTATCGCTATTTTTTATAACTTTCGGCTATTTGACAAGAGCTTTTTCAGAAACGATAGATGAAGTTGCAACCGATAACATAGAAGCGCTAAAATCAACTGGAGCTTCCTATCTGCAAATTATTTTTTGCGGAGTTTTTCCAACTGTTTTTCCGCAATTTCTTTCATGGCTTCTATATTTTATCGAAAATAGCATAAGAGAAGCGACATTAATCGGAATTTTGACAGGAACAGGAATTGGATTTACATTTAACTTATATTACAGAAGTTTTAGATACGACGCTGCAGGATTGGTAATTTTAATTGTTACAATAATTGTAATAAGTATTGAATTGCTTTCTAACAAACTGCGAAGTGAAATGATGTAAAAAAAAAGAGAAAGAGAAAGAGAAAAAGAAAGTAAAGTAAAGAGAGAAAGAAAGAGAGAAAGAGAGTTTCTTTGTTTGTGTAAGAAAGAAAAAAAGGAAGTGATTTTAATTTGAATGACAATTATAAAAATATAAAAATAAGAAAAATTACAAAACAAAAGATATATTTATATGTAACTTTTACAATTTTATTTCTTTTGACAATTTATACATTTGTAACGATGGACTTTGGCGGAGTAAATATAAAAATTGCAACAAAAAGTTTGCTTAAAGACTTAAAACTGATGTTTTTTGCGCCAAGATTATCTGAAAGATATACTTTTTTAGAAGTTTTAAATAATCTAGTGATCACAATTGCATTGGCTGTGCTTTCAACAATAATCGGTTCAATAATTGCACTTTTTTTAGCATTTTTTTCTGCAAAAAATTTGGCAAGCGAAAAAAGTTCAAAAATTATAAAAGTGATTATGTCATTTATTCGTGCGATTCCAACTATTTTGTGGGTTATGGTTTTTTCGGTTGTGGCAAATATCGGAGTGGAAGCCGCTGTAATTGGAATGACTTTTCACAGCGTGGCTTATCTTGTAAAAGCATATTCGGAAAGTTTTGAAGAAATTGACAGCGGGATTATAGAAGCATTAAAATCAACTGGAGCATCCTTTTGGCAAATTATATTTTGCGCAATTTTTCCAAGCACGATTACTTCTATTTTATCTTGGACTTTTATCCGTTTTGAAATAAATTTTACAAATGCCGTTTTAGTTGGAGCTGCTGCTGGAGCTGGTGGAATTGGTTATGATATGTTTATGGCGGGAACGATGTACTTTGACATTCAAGAAATTGGAGTTTTTGTCTATTTAATTTTTTCAGTTGCAATCATATTAGAATTTATTTCTTATTTTTTGAAAAAAAATTATTTAAAAAAATAAATTTACAAAATAAAAAAGTGCTAAAAATGTTAAACATTCAAAAGCACTTTATTTTTTATCTATGTTTTTTTGATATAAAACCTTTCATTTTTTTAACCGCTAGATAAGAATCAATTTGAAGTAGTAATTCTACCGCTGTTCCGACTAAGATTAATAAACTTGTTCCCCCAAGCATAACAGGAAGATTTAGTACATATCCAAACCATATATTTGGCATAATTCCCAATACTGATAAAAACAGGGCACTTCCAAATGTTACTCTCGTTGCAACTTTTTCTAGATAATCTGCCGTTTCAGCTCCAGCTCTTATAGTTGGAATTGTTCCTCCACTTTGTTTCAAATCTTCGGCAACTTTTTCTGGATCAAAAGCTATTGTAAGTGTATAAAAAAATGAAAAAACTGTAATTAATACTGCGAACAATAATAAATATAATGCTCCTTTTGGCTCAAACTGAGCGGTCAATATATTTTTTATTCTTCCACTTTTCATCATTCCCACTAAAAATGGTGGTGCTGCCATTAATACTGAAGCAAAAATGATCGGCATTACTCCAGACATATTTATTTTTAACGGTAAATAAGTTCTTTTTCCAACTGAACTTGTTCCTCCACCAAAACCAAGACTTCCTTTTCCTGCATATTGAATCGGAATTCTTCTTTCAGCTAACTGAATATACACCATAAGAGCAATAAATACAACAAAAGCCACAAATGACAATGTCTGTAAAACTGCTCCCATACCTGATTTTAACTGAATCATCATCTGATTTACAACATTTGGCAATCCTGCAACAATATTTAAGAAAATTAACACTGAAGTCCCGTTTCCAATTCCTCTTATGGAAATTCTTTCAGAAATCCACATAAGAAACGAAGTTCCACCTGTAATTAAAACTACCGCACTAATTATAAATTTAGCTCCCGGCTCCAATACTAAACCTTGGTTTTGTAGCATAATTGCTATTCCAAATGATTGAATAAATGTCAATACAATAGTTACATATCTAGTCCACTGAGTTATTTTATCTCTTTCTTTTCCACCTTCTTTTTGCATTTCATCAATTTTAGGAAAAATTACTCCTAGTAATTGAAACACAATCGAAGCGTTAATGTATGGAACTATTCCTAATGCAAAAATAGACGCTCTTTCCACCGCTCCACCAGAAAATAAATTTAAAAATTGAGCAATTGCATTGTTACTTTGAAAATTTTTAAAAGCTTCTTGATTTATTCCAGGAACTGCAATATGAATTCCCACTCTTGCGACAAGTATCATAAGCAGCGTAAATGTAACTCTTTTTTCCAGTTCAGGAATGTTAAATATAGCTTTTAATCTACTTGTTACTGCTTCAGCTAGAGTCAATTTCATCACTCCTTTAATATATGAAGAAAAAGCAAGATATTAAAATCTTACTTAACTTCTTCTTCTTTTTTGTTATTTCCTGCTTTAGCTGAATATGATCTAATTTCTAATAACTCTACACTTCCACCAGCTTTTTCAATTAATTCCTTAGCTGTTTTTGAAATTCTGTGAGCTTTTACTGTTAATTTTTTATCAACTTCTGTATTCCCAATAACTTTTAATAAACTTGTATATTCTCTTTCTTTTACATATGAATCAATATTTTCTTTTAAATAAGCTTTTACAGCTTTTCTTCCTTTAATATTTCTCAATGTTTCATCTGAATATTTAGTTATAAATCTTGGGTTTTTAACTACTCCATTTTCAACTAATGTTTCTAAACTAACTACATCTCCGTCATTAAATTTTTTAACAACATCGTTTAATGTAATCACGACAAAATCTTTTTTAAATGGGTGATTAGAAAATCCTCTTTTAGGGATTCTTCTAACTATTGGCATCTGTCCACCTTCAAATATAGGCGATACATATGAACCTGATCTTTGTTTTTGTCCGTTATGTCCTTTACCAGCTGTTTTTCCCCAACCAGTACCATGTCCTCTTCCGATTCTTCTTCTTTCTCTTTTAGAACCTTCGGCAGGTCTTAATTCATTAAGATTCATTTATTTTTAAACCTCCTCTACTTTAAGTAAATAAGAAACTAATTTTATTTTTCCTTCTATATCAGCAGTTTTGTTATGAACTGCGCTTTGACTGATTTTTCTTAATCCAAGTGATTTAACAGTCGCAACATGATTAGGCTTTCTTCCATTAATTCCTTTAACAAGTGTTACTTTTATTTTAGACATTAATTTTACCTCCTAACCTATATTATCCTAAAATTTCTTCAACTGATTTTCCTCTAAGTCTAGCTACTTCTTCAATTGTTCTTAACTGTCTTAATCCTTCTAATGTTGCTCTTGCAACGTTATCTTTGTTTTTTGAACCTCTAATTTTTGTAAGTACGTCTGTTACTCCTGCTAATTCTAATAATTCTCTTGCTGCAGAACCTGCGATAACTCCAGTCCCTTTAGAAGCTGGTTTTAATAATACAGATGTCGCATTAAATTTACCAATTTGTTCATGTGGCAAAGTTCCACCTTTTAATGATACTGTTACTAAATTTTTCTTAGCACTTGCAATTGCTTTTTTTATTGCATCAGGTACACCATTTGCTTTTCCAAGTCCGATACCTACTCTACCTTTTTCATCACCAACTGCTGCTAATACTGAAAATGATATTCTTCTTCCACCTTTAACAGTTTTTGATACTCTGCTTATTCTTAACAATTTTTCTCTAAATTCATTGTCTTTATTATCTCTTGAATCTCTATTCTCTCTCTCTCTTGCCAAAGTTATTTTCCTCCTTTTCTCCTAGAATTGTAATCCTGCTTCTCTTGCAGCATCTGCCAATGCTTTAACCCTTCCTGTGTAAATATATCCCGCTCTATCAAATACAACAGTTGTTATTCCTTTATCCAACGCTTTTTTAGCAATTGATTCTCCGACTTTTTTTGCTGCTTCAATGTTAGAACCATTTTCAATTTTTGCATTTTTTTCAATTGTTGATGCAGAAACTAAAGTATTTCCAGTCACATCATCAATTATTTGAACAAAAATATTTTTTAAACTTCTGTACACAGAAAGTCTAGGTCTTTGTGCAGTTCCTGCGATTTTTTTTCTAATACTTTTATGTTTTTTTTGTCTTAATTTATTTCTATCAAGCTTTTTAATCACTAAAATCTACCTCCTATCTTTCTATCCTTTTTTACCTTCTTTTCTTCTAATAACTTCATCAGCATATTTAACCCCTTTTCCTTTGTAAGGTTCAGGTGGTCTTTTTGCTCTGATATTTGCAGCAACTTGTCCGACAAGTTGTTTATCAATTCCTTCTACTGAAATCTTAGTATTTCCTTCCACTTTGAAAGTAATTCCTTCCACAGCTTCGATTTCAACTGGATGAGAATATCCCAACGATAAAGTTAACCCTTTTCCATTAGCTTGTACTCTGTATCCAACCCCTACTAATTCCAATCCTTTAGAAAATCCTTCACTTACTCCAACAATCATATTGTTTAAGTTTGCTCTTGTAGTTCCATGAAGTGCTCTAATATTTGGCAAATTACTTGATCTTTCAAATGTAATTTCATTACCATCTATATTTACTTTTATTTCACTGCTAAGTTCTCTTTCAAGTTGTCCTTTAGGTCCTTTTACAGTGAATTTATTACCATCTTGTTTAACTTCTACACCAGCTGGTATAGTTATAGGTTTGTTACCTATTCTTGACATTGTTTATCCTCCTATATTTATAAAATGCGTAAATTACCACACGTAGCAAAGTACTTCTCCACCAACATTATGCTTTCTGCATTCTTTGTCTATAATAACACCTTTTGGCGTTGAGACAATGGCAATTCCTAACCCACCTAATACTTTAGGTAAATTTTCAACAGATGCGTATACTCTTCTTCCTGGTTTAGATATTCTTTTTAAACCTTTGATTACAGCTTCTCCGTCTATATATTTTAAAGATACAACTATATTTTTTATAGCTCCTTCTTCTTTTATTTCATATCCTGTTATGTATCCTTCATTTTTTAATATGCTGACCATACTTTCCTTAATTTTAGAAAATGGAACTGCTACTTGTGAATGTTTAGCCATTTGACCATTTCTAACTCTAGTAAGCATATCAGCAATAGGATCTGTTAAATACATTAATTTTCCTCCTCTCAATCTTTTGAAAATTTTTAATTCTAAATATTTTTAGCAATTTTATATAATAAATCGCTTAGTGTAAGACTACCAACTTGATTTTTTAACTCCAGGAATAACTCCTTCTCCTGCTAATTGTCTAAACATAACTCTTGATATTCCAAATTCTCGCATATATCCTCTTGGTCTACCGTTAATTTTACATCTATTTCTAACTCTTGTAGGCGAAGCATTTCTAGGCAATTTTGATAATTCTAAAACTGCCTCTCTATCACCTTTTTTAGCTCTTGCTTTTAATTCAGCTCTTTTAGCTGCATATTTTTCGACTATTCTTTCTCTTTTTAAGTTTCTTTCAACCATCGCTTTTTTAGCCATTGATCAAATTACACCTCCTTCAAAATACAAACTATTTTGCAAATGGCATTCCAAATGCTTTTAATAACGCTCTTCCTTCTTCATCTGTTCTAGCAGTAGATACGATTGTAATTCCCATTCCGAAAATTTTATCCACTTTATCAATTTCAATTTCTGGGAACACAATTTGTTCTCTAAGTCCCATTGTATAATTTCCTCTTCCATCAAATCCTTTAGGGGAAACTCCTTCAAAATCCCTAACTCTTGGTAAAGTAACACTAATTAATCTATCTAAAAATTCGTACATTTTTTCTTTTCTCAATGTTACTTTTACACCGATTTTTTGTCCTTCTCTCAATTTGAATCCAGCTTCTGATTTTTTAGCAGTTCTTGCAACAGGCTGTTGTCCTGTAATCAGTTTTAATTCATTTAACGCTGTATCTATTAATTTAGGATTGTTTACTGCTTCACCAATCCCCATATTTACGATAATTTTGTCAATTTTTGGCACTTGCATGATGTTTTTTAAATTTAATTCTTTCATTAAAGAAGAGATAATTTCTTCTTTATATAATTTTTGTAATCTTGGTATATATTTTTCAGACATCTATTCATCCTCCTCTCTAAAATATTATATTTCGTTACCAGATACTACTGATACTCTCACTTTTTTCCCATCTCTAAATTCTTTTCTAGTTCTAGTCGGTTTTTTTGCGCTTTCGTCCCAAATCATAACTTTAGAAGCAAAAATCGGCATTTCTCTTTCGACAACTTCTCCTTGTGGGTTCATCGCATTAGGTTTAACATGTCTTTTTTGAATATTAACACCCTCAACAATAATTTTTCCAGTTTTAGGAAATACTTTTAATATTTTTCCAATTTTTCCTTTATCTCCAGTTTGAGCGCTTTTTTCATTTCTAGGCAAATCTTTAGATCTTCCACTAATTACAATAACTGTATCTCCAGTTTTAACATGTAATTTTTTAGGTACTGATTTTACTCTTGGTTTAGCCACTTTCAAACTCTCCTTCCTATTAATTTATCTTCTATAAAAAAACTTATTTAATTATAATACTTCTGGTGCCAATGAAACAATCTTCATAAAGTTTTTACCTCTTAATTCTCTCGCAACAGGTCCGAAAATTCTCGTTCCTCTAACTTCTAACGCAGTGTTTAAAATAACAGCAGCATTATCATCAAATTTTATATAAGAACCATCTGCTCTTTTTAATTCTTTTCTTGTTCTAACGATTACAGCTTTTACAACTTCCCCTTTTTTCACATTTCCATTAGGGATAGCTTCTTTAACTGACGCTACTACAATATCACCAATTTTACCGAATCTTCTTCTTGAACCACCTAATACTCTGATAACCATAATTTTTCTAGCTCCAGTATTATCAGCAACATTAAGTATTGTTTGTTGTTGAACCATTTAAAATTTCCTCCTCTCAAAAATTAAAAATATGTCTAAATTTGAATTTTACTATTAATCTAAAACTATTTAGCTTTTTCTAAAATAGTAACAACTCTCCATCTTTTGTCTTTACTTAATGGTCTAGTTTCCATAATTTGAACTCTATCCCCTACACCACATTCATTTTTTTCATCATGTGCTTTATATTTTTTAGAAGTTTTTACTCTTTTTTTATAAATTTTGTGTAATCTCATTGTCTCTTCCAAAACGACTACTGTCTTATCCATTTTATCAGAAACAACAATTCCTTCTCTTACTTTTCTTTCGTTTCTCTTACCTTCCACTTAGGATCCTCCTATTTAACAGTTTTTTCAGTCACAACAGTTTTTAATCTTGCTATTGTTCTTTTAACATCTTTTATTTTAGCAGTGTTTTGTAATTGTCCAAGAGTTTTTTGAAATTTTAAATTAAAT
>ERZ773022.1037-NODE-1037-length-20030-cov-4.800501_pt1 | contig 20030 bp, 16 predicted proteins | sample MGYA00580839_ERZ773022 | MGnify/ENA primary metagenome ERZ773022 (study PRJEB29015, sample SAMEA2738020) | human oral metagenome | biome: human oral; feature: human-associated habitat; material: dental | place: China | collected 2044 ... | reverse complement strand
GATGACGCTGAGCATTACCCCGATCGCGACGAAACGGCCGAAGACCGACGCCTCAGGGAAGGCCGTCAAAAACGCCCGGGGAGAAACGGTCTACGAGATCAAGCCCTACGTCGGCATCTCTCCCACGCACGAACGCCGATCCGAGTCTCTGGCGCGGGTTCCCGGGATGGCACTCGAACAGGCGGGAGGGACGGCCAAAGCGCTCGCCCGGCTTCCCGTGGGCCTGTGGCAAACCGCCCGAAGCGTTGTGACGGGGGAAGAGCGATCCGCTTCGGGCGTCGTTGGAATCGTCGGCGTCGCCGATCTGGCGGGGGACATTGCCTCGGTGCGGGCGAAGTCCTACGACTGGCCGGCGCGCCTCGGCGATCTCCTCTTGCTGGTCGGCTCGCTCAACATGACGCTCTTCATCTTCAACCTCATCCCCCTCCTTCCCCTTGACGGCGGGCATTTGGCCGGCGCCGCGTTCGAGGGGCTGCGGCGATCGGTCGCCCGAAGGCGCGGGCGCCCCGACCCAGGCCCGATCGACACCGCGCGCCTCATGCCCCTCAGCTACGCCGTCGCGATCGCCTTCATAGTCATGACCGTCGTGCTCGTCGTGGCCGACGTCGTCAACCCGGTCAAGCTTCTGTAACCGAGTCCGCGCCGTCCGGCTTAGAGCGGCCTCTCAGATTGGAGCCGCTGCCCGAAGACCTCGCAGCCGCCGCCCGGCTCCGAGTCGTCTTCCCGAAAACACAGGCGAGGGCGTTGCTTAGGTGATAGTTTTGACGGTGACGGAGCTTTTGGCGTCGCCGCGTTCGTGACGTCACTGGGCGCGAGGGTGCTTTAGCGACGTCGCTTGGCGAAGGCTTCGGATCTTGGACGGCTCGAGATCCGGGGCGTTCGCAGCGACGGGCGACTAAGCGTTGAAACGGCGAGGAGGAATTTGATGAACGACGAGTCAGCCGTCGGCGGGAACTCCGCTGGGGCTCTGGATGTAGAATTGCGCGCCGAAGCGGCGGAAGGGCATTCCATCGCAGCAATGCCGCAGGCACGCGCCGGCGTGGTCGCGACGATTGTGTTCTGGCTTCAGGGGCCATGCCTGCTCCTTTTGCCCTGGGCGGTCATCTTCTTGCCGGGCGGCGCCGACCGGGGCGGGTTCACGATGCTCATTTCCGGTGTCGTCTTCGCTCCCGCCATGTTCTTCGGCCAGCTGATCACTTTGATTGCAACTGCGATTCACGCCCGACGCTCGGGCATTATGGCGCTCGGAAGGCCGACTCTCTGTTGCTTTGCGGCCTACTGCGGTTGCGTCCTCCTCTACACTTTGTCCGCCACAGAGACCGACGACGTAGATACGTACCCCTCGCTTCTCATGAGAATGGGAGTCTCAAGCGGGACCAGCGCTTCGCTCGTCGACCTTGCGATGCTGGGCGGCGCCGTCATGTTGCTTGTGACGCTGATGGTTTCGCTTGCCGACGGGCCAAGGGCTTTGAGGGCCAGGCGCGGGCACACGGGACGCGTCGGCATAGGGGACGCGGGCCAAAGAGACACGGGCCAGGGAGACGCCTCGGACATGGAAAACCGGTGATCTCGCGGTCCCGCCAGGGCCCGCCGGGCAGACGCCCGAGCCGAGATGAAAGCCGGAGGTCCCCGGCGGAAATGAAAACGAGGAAAACGAGGGAGCGGGCAAATGGACGACCGAGCCGACGACGCCTTCGGCGATTTGTTGGGCGTTTTTCTGCAGAAAGAACGCAAGAAAGAGACCCAAAACGGATCAAACCGTCTGCGCTCAAAAAGAACGGGCGGACGCGGAAGAAGGATGTCGGCGATCGCTGCAAAACGAGCTGCCGCGCGCACCGAGCCCCGAACGCCGGGATGGTTCGTTCGGTTCATGCTTTTCTTCCAAATTGCGATGATCTATTTTGCGCCTTTTTTGGCGATTCTGGTGCCGAGATGGTCAGGAAACGACGTTGCGATCGACATGATCGCGATTTGCTTGTTCCTGCCCGTGATGCTTCTCGCTCAGATGCTGATTTTCATGGTTACGATGATGCGTGCCATCTCCAGCGGCGTCTTCGCACTCGGCTACGTTGTATCGACTTTTCTGTGCTCCTATTACCTCTGCGTATTCGCCTACGCGCTCAGCATGGGAGGATTCGGCGGGAAAGGAAGCCGTCTGCCTTTCCTCCGCAGAATCGGCTTCTCTTTTGAAACCTCGATGTCCGTGGCCGTCTTCAGCCTCTGTTTCGGCGCCTTCTCCTTGCTCGTGGCCCTGGCGACGTCGTTTTGCGACAGTCCGAAGAGGCCCGATAAAGGGAAGTCTGTTTCACTTGTTGACCGGCCGAAGGTTTCCAAGCGCGAAACTCTTGACGGCGACGGAAGTCCGTTCATATTCTCTTAGGCACACGATGCTTGCGAGCGCGAGGGTAGGCGCTGAGAAACGTGCGCTGCTCTCCTTCGTCCCAAGGCGGAAGGCAGGAGTTATGAACATGCCCGAAGATACAAGCAACTTCGCCGGAGACCCGAATGCGCCCCACGAGCCTGCGCCTCGCGGGCCTGCGGTTCACGGGCCGGCTCCTTGCAGCCCGGCGCCCTACGGGCCGGCTCCTTGCGGCCCGGCGCCCTACGGGCCGGGTCAAGTGGAGAAGACGCACCGATTCTTGAGATTTCTCTACTTGAGCCAAGTCCCCTTCATCATTCTTGTGCCTCTAGCCCTCGCCGCTCTTCCAGGAGGCATCGGTTCGAAGGGCGGCTCCTTTGAAAACGTAATGTCGGTTCTTGCTCCGATCACGGTCTTCTTCCAGGCGCTAATCTGGATTGCCACATACATTCGCGCCGACGCCGCCGGGGTGAGGATAGTGTCGAAAGCCGTCGCCTCGCTTCTATGCCTTTACTACGCCTCCGCCCTGCTGTGCGGCTTGGCTATGTTCGACACCGGGGATTGGTTCCAGTATCGCTGGAACGGTCACTTTGAACCGTCCATATTGGAGCGCTTGGGGGTGGACGGCCGCTTTAGCTTCAGACTGGCGATACTCTCCTTTCTGGCAGGCGCAGCGTTCCTGCTCGTGACCACAGTGGTGGCGATGGCCTCCAACCCGCTGCCGAAAGAACTCCGGTTTCAAAGGAGAAAACCGCAATGGCAGGAGGGGCCGCAAATGCGGCAGGAGGAATTGTGAACACGGCAGGAGGAATTGTGAACACGGCTGGAGGAGCCATGAACCAGGTTGGAGGAAAGCAGATTCGAGGCGACGAGGGCGAGTCCGTTCGAAAAGGAAAATGCGAGAGGGGTCAAGAGGGAGGGGGCGAGCGCCTTCCGGAACGAAAGGAACGGCCGACTCTCGGCCGCATGTACGGCCTGTATCGGCTGCAGGGCCTTTTGGCATTCGTTGTGCCTCTGGCTTGCCTCGCCTCGTATTACGCGGCGTACGGCGCAACCGGGGACTCCTCCGACGTCGACATGGTCCTAGCCATGGCCCTGACCATGCTCATCGGGCAGACGGCCGCCTGGATTGCAAGCGTGATAAAAGCCCGCAGAATCGGGGTTCTCGGTTTGGGAAGGCCGACGGCCGCCTGCCTTGTCGCCTACTGCGCCTGCGCGTCCTTCGTCGTTGCCTGCCTAGCCTTCGGCACGAGGCTCTTTCACGTGCGCGCACTCGACCGCGCCGCGGTTCTTCGTCTCACCGCTCCGGTCATGGTCGTTTTGCTTCTTGTGGCGGTCGCTTCCGCGCTGGCGAGTGAGCCGACAGCCGCCGACGGGGCCCGAGAATCGCCCACGCCCGTGCGAGGCCAGCCCGGCCCGCCGAGCAGGCAAAGAAAGGGAGGCGGCCCCGCCGTGTCCGGGCTTCGACGCTTCGTCTACAGGCGCCAAGGCGCGATGATGCTCGTCGTCGTCGCTGCGATCACGCTTATGCCGGGAGGCGTGTGCAAAAAAGGCTGGATGCTTTTCTTGGGCCTTCTGTTCCTTTCCCCGATCGTGCTTTTCGGCCTTCTGCTCGTGCGGATCGTCACGCGTTCGCGAATGGAGCGTTCGAACGACGTCGCGCGCGCAATGCCGGCCCCGACGGCCGTTTTCTTGACGGTCGTCTACGCAAGCGCGATCCTTTACGGACTGAGCATGTATGAGAACGACGGCGCCGAGGACCATCCCGCGATTTTGCACAGCGTCGGAGTGCCGACGAGCGTGAGCTTCTTCCTCGTCTCCGTTTCGCTCATCGCGGGAGGGCTGAGCCTGCTCGCGGCCGCCGTGAGCCTGGCCTTCGGCAAGCCGGCGCAGGCTTTCACACACGGCGAGTGAAATTGCAGCGGCTGATTCTCCCGTCACACAGACAGGCCCGAGACCACATCGTCGCGGTTCACGTGGGATACTTGGACGCGTGATTGTTGACCTTGGCATGCCGGGCCTGCGCCCCGAGCTCAATGTCCTCTCCCCGAGGAAGCGCACGCGTCAGATCCAGGTCGGGAGCGTCGCCGTCGGCGGCGACGCCCCGATTTCAGTGCAGTCGATGACCACGACGAAGACCCACGACATCGGCTCGACCCTCCAGCAGATCGCCGAGCTCACGGCCGCCGGGTGCGACATCGTCCGCGTCGCATGCCCCACGGACAAAGACGCCTCCGCGCTGAAGATCATCGCCCAACAGTCCAGAATTCCCGTCATAGCGGACATTCACTTCCAGCCCAAGTACGTTTTCGCCGCCATTGAGGCCGGATGCGGGGCCGTTCGGGTCAACCCCGGAAACATAAGGAAGTTCGACGACAAGGTCGCCGACATCTGCAAGGCCGCCTCGGACTACGGCGTCTCCCTTCGCATCGGCGTCAACGCTGGGTCGCTCGACCCGCGGCTGCTCAAAAAATACGGCTCCGCCACCCCGGAGGCGCTCGTCGAATCCGCCGTCTGGGAGGCCTCCCTCTTCGAGGAATGCGGTTTCCGCGACTTCAAGATTTCGGTCAAGCACCACGACGTCGTCACGATGGTGCGGGCCTACCAGATGCTTGCCGAGCGAGGCGACTGGCCCCTCCATCTCGGCGTCACCGAGGCGGGCCCCGCCTTCCAGGGAACCATCAAATCCGCCGCGGCCTTCGGCACGCTCCTGGCGCAGGGGATCGGCGACACGATCCGCGTCTCCCTCTCGGCGCCTCCCGTCGAAGAGGTGAAGGTCGGATCCAAGCTCCTCGAATTCATGGGATTGCGTCCGCGCAAGCTCGAGATCGTATCCTGCCCCTCGTGCGGCCGAGCCCAGGTGGACGTGTGGACGCTCGCCGAATCCGTCGAGGAAGGGCTCAAAGACGTCAAGGCGCCGCTGCGGGTGGCCGTCATGGGCTGCGTCGTCAACGGACCCGGAGAGGCGCGCGAAGCCGACCTCGGCTGCGCCTCGGGAAACGGCAAGGGCCAGATCTTTGTTCACGGAAAGGTGGTTGAGACGGTCCCTGAAGACCAGATCGTCGAAACCCTGCTCAAGTACGCCAACGAGATGGCTGAGGAAATGGGCGAGGCCGCCGAGGGCGACAAACCCGTGGTCGAGGCATTCTGAGCGGTCGACGTGTCCTGGATCAATCGCAAACGCTGCCCCGGCATGCGCTCCCTCGGATCCTCCGACGCGGAGGCGGTCCTGCGTTTCTTTGAAAGCAGACCGGTGGATGCGGTCCTTGCACGGGTGGCCGTCGAAGACATGGGGCTTTCCGGCCACAGGGGAATCGGTTTGTTCGACGCCGCCAACGAGCTCACGGGGTTCGCATGGGACTGGGGCAACGTCATTCCCCTCGGATTCGACGCCGCGGGCCTCGACCTCCTCGCGGAGGAGCTGCTCGGGAAGTGGCGGTCGGCGACGTCGATGGTGGGCCCCAGCGACCAGGTGATGGGCCTGTGGGAACGGGTGGAGGGCCAATGGGGGCCGGCCCGCGAGATTCGCAGGCGGCAGCACTCGATGGTCATGGGCGAAAGGCTCAAGGCGGCCCCGGATCCGCTGGTCCGGCAGGCTGAGCTTTCCGACATGCCCATCGTCTTTCCCGCCTCCGTGGCAATGTACATCGAGGAAGTCGGGCAGGATCCGACCGTCTTCGGCAACGCCTACGAGAAACGAGCCGAGAGTTTGGTCAGGCGCGGCCACACGTTCATACGCACGGCCCCGGCAGCCGACGGCGCGGGGGAGCGCGTCGTCTTCAAGGCCGACGTCGGCGCTCTGGCCGGCGGAGTGGCGCAGATCCAAGGGGTGTGGGTCCCGCCCGATCTGAGGGGGCGCGGCATCGCCACATCGGGGATCGCCGCCTCCGTCGCCCTCATTCGGGAAAAGGTCGCCCCGACCGTCTCCCTCTACGTCAACGACTTCAACGAGTCTGCCGTCTCCGTCTACCGCAAGGTGGGATTCGACTCCGTCGGAGAATGGACGACGATATACATATAGGCGTGCGTGCGGGGTCCGAATACATATAGGCGCGCGTGCGGTATCCGACGCACAGCGCCGCCGGGTGACTCGTGCAGCCGAATGCCCTGTGCGGCCGAGTGTTTTGCGCGGCCGGCCGCATTGGGGCGCGTCGAAAACAGGCGCGGCGAAAACAGAGGGGCGGAGGAAAGCAGGGGCGCGGCGAAGCGGCGAATACGGCGAAACACGGGCGCGGTCCGCCGGATTCGACGGCTTCGGCAGGCCGCCCGGTATGCTTGTACCCGTGCTTAGAATGTCATCTCTTTTCGTTCGTACGCTGCGCGAAGATCCGGCCGACGCCGAAGTCGCCAGCCACAGGCTGCTCGTGCGGGCAGGTTACATCCGCCGCGCGGCCCCCGGAATCTACACCTGGCTGCCGCTTGGCCTCCGGGTGCTGAGAAAGATCGAGAGAATCGTGCGCGAAGAGATGGAGGCGGCCGGCAGCCAAGAAGTCCATTTCCCGGCGCTCTTGCCCCGCGAGCCCTACGAGGCCTCCGGCCGGTGGAGCGATTACGGTCCCACGCTGTTCAAGCTCAAGGACCGCAAAGAATCGGACTACCTTTTGGCGCCGACGCACGAAGAGCTTTTCACCCTGCTGGTCAAGGACATGTACTCCTCGTACAAGGACCTTCCGCTCTCGCTCTACCAGATTCAAACGAAGTATCGCGACGAGGCCCGCCCGAGGGCCGGGGTCATCCGCAGCCGCGAGTTCGTGATGAAGGACGCCTACTCCTTCGACGTCGATGAAGCGGGGCTGGACGCCTCCTACGCCGCCATGCGATCCGCCTACCAGAGGATCTTCGCCCGGCTTGGCCTGCCCGTCGTCATATGCTCGGCTGTTTCCGGGGCGATGGGGGGATCGCGAAGCGAGGAGTTCCTCTTTCCCTGCGACATCGGGGAGGATTCTTTCGTGCGTTCCGCCGGAGGGTACGCGGCCAACACCGAGGCGGTCGCCACGGTCCCGCCGGCCGAGGTCGATTCGTCCTCCTTCGGCCAGCCTGTGGAGACAGTCACTCCCGGAGCCTCGACGATCGCCACGCTGGTCGACGCGGTCAACGAGGCGGCGCCGAAGCCCGACGGACCGTGGACGGCTGCGGACACCCTGAAGAATGTGGTCGTCGCGGCCGTCCATCCCGACGGACGCCGCGAGGTGATCGTCATCGGTCTGCCGGGCGACCGGGACGTCGACATGAAGCGGGTGGAGGCGGCGCTCGCCCCCGCAGAGGTCGAGATTGCGACGCCGGAAGACCTCGAGGCCTATCCGGAGCTGGTCCCCGGATACATCGGGCCCCAAGCGGTCGGGCCGCAGTCGGCGCGTCCGGCCGAGGCGGAGCCGCCCGCTCCGCGCTACCTCCTTGACCCCCGCGTCGCGAGGGGGTCCCGTTGGGTGACCGGCGCGAACAAGCCGGACGTTCACGTGGTCGGCTTGGTCTACGGGCGTGATTTCGAGGCCGACGGCTCAATCGAGGCGGCCGAGGTGCGCGCCGGGGACGAGGCGCCCGACGGCTCGGGCCCTCTGGAGATCGCCAGGGGAATCGAGGTCGGGCACATATTCCAGCTTGGCCGCAAGTATGCGAAGGCCCTCGGCCTTTCCGTCCTCGACGAGAACGGAAAGAGCCGAACCGTGACGATGGGATCCTACGGAATCGGGATCACCCGGGTTCTGGCCGCGCTCGCCGAGGAGAACCACGACGGGCGGGGCTTGATGTGGCCGGCAAGCGTGGCGCCCGCGCACGTTCACATCGTCGCCGCAGGAAAGGACGAGGCCCTTTACGCCGCCGCCGAGGACATCGCGGCCGGTTTGGAGGCCGACGGAGTCGAAGTGCTGCTCGACGACCGCCGCAAGGTCAGCGCCGGAGTGAAGTTCGCCGACTACGAGCTGCTGGGCGTGCCCTTCGGCGTCGTCGTCGGACGCGGGCTGGCCGAGGGGCTCGTGGAGATCCGAGACCGGGCGGGAGAAACGATCGAGGCGCCCGTCGAGCAGGCCCGTGAGCGGATCGGCGAGCTCGTCCGGTCCGCCTTGTCCGCGCAGAGCTGACGTCCGGGCGCCGGGCCGCGCCCGGACGGTTTGCTCCGCTACTTCTTCAGGAGCGTCCCCACGCTGTCGCGTTCTTCTTGCGCGGCATACAGAGAGCAGGCGTAGCTGACAGCCGCCTCTCCGTTCGGCTTGCCGGATTTCGCCGCGCCGTTCACGAGCGCGGTCGAGCTTCTCTTCAACGCCGCGCTCCTCAGGGTCTCGCCCGCGGCGAGCTTGGGAAGGGCGACGACGGCCGGGCGCCTGTCTTTGGCGCCGGAGGACATCATCGCCGACTGGGCGGCTTTGATCGAGTCGATGCGGGCGATGCCCGCCTGCCGCTGATTCGCGGGGAGGGAGGCGACGTCCGTCTCCAGCCATTGGCGGGCCGCCTCGACGCCGGAAAGGGCTTCCTCGGTCGCCGCCGCCTTGCCCGCCGCAACCGGATCGGCGTCGCCGCACGAGGCTTTGCCCCCGGCGTGCGTCGCCACGCCCACGGCTTGAAGGCGTGCGTCGAGCGCGACGGCGAGGTAGGTTTCGCGTTCTGAAACCGGAGCCGAATTTGCGGCCGCAACGGCCTCTCGCGAAAGTTCGCCGAGTTTGAGGACGAGGAAGGAGGCATCCGCGTTCGCGGGCGCCGACGTCGAAACCGGCGGGTTCGTGCGTCCCGAAGGCGCGCCGTTCGGCCACGGCCTCCACACCCCTCCCAGCGCGGAGGCATATGCGGCCGCGGCGTTTTCCACACGGGCGAAAACGTTCGAATTCGGCGACGCGGCGGACAACCGCTTCGCCGCATCGGCGATGAGCGTCGACTTTTCAGCGAGCGCTTGGCGCTTGCGCTCCTGGCTCGAAGCGGGCGCCGGATCGACGTCCTGGTTGTCGAAGCGCACGCCCGATGCGATGAGCAGACCGATCAAGAGCACCGCCAAGAGAGCGGAAAGGCCGAAAACTAAGCGACGAGATGTCATGAGCCAATTTTGCCACGGGCGTGATCCCATATTTCACCCGCTCCGGGCCGATGAATCGGTAGGCTAGAGGCATGGCACCGTCACGTAGAACCCATCCCGGTGGACGTCGCGACTCCCGCGACTCACGCCGTCCACACCAGGAACGCCGAGGAAATGCAGAGATGACCGAGAGCATTTCCGCGGCGTTGGACGAAGTCGTCGCCTCGTGCGGACTTTACCTGGAAACGGTGAAGGTCGGCAGGGGCGGCAAGAACCTCGTCGTCAAAGTCGTCGTCGACCTGCCCTCCGGGCCCGGGGGAGTGGATTCCGACCGGCTGACCGAGGTTTCGCGCGACATCTCGCAGCGGCTCGACGACGTCGATTTGGTGCAGGGCGCGTACACGCTGGAGGTTTCGACTCCCGGCGCCGAGCGCTCCCTGCGCGAACCCCGCCACTTTTCCAGGGCGCAAGGGCGCCTCGTGGAGCTGCGCACGGTCGACGGGAAGAGCGTCGTCGGCCGGCTCGTGAGCCTCTCCGGGGACACGCTGAACGTCCAGGTTGAGGGAAATCGACGCAGCGTGCCCATGGCTGAGGTCGTCTCCGGCCGTGTCAAGATCGATATGAGCCGGGCTCCGCAGTCCGCGATCGAGGAGGAGGAAGACTGATGGACATTCAGATGAACGAGCTTCGCATCGTCGAAAGCGAGCTCGGCATCAGCGTCGACGTGATCGTGGGTGCGATCGAGGACGCGTTGCTTCACGCCTATCAGCGCGTTCCGGGGGCCGTGCGCGGCGCCCGAGTGGAAATGGACCGGAGCACCGGCAAGGTCACGGTCTATGCGCCCGAGGTCGACGAGGATGGGGAGGTGATCGGCGAATTCGACGACACCCCCGGAGACTTCGGCCGCATCGCGACGTCCACGGCGCGTTCGATTATTGCGCAGCGCCTGCGCGACGCCGAGACGGACAGGGTCCTCGGATCGTTCAAGGGGAAGCAGGGCGAGGTCGTCTCCGGCGTCGTCCAGCAGAACCCGCGCCACGACAGCCGGGATCTGCTGGTCGACGTCGGCGAACACGAGGCCATTATGCGCGTTGAGGAGCAGGTGCCGACGGAGAGGTTCCGCCACGGCGACCACATTCGGGCTCTCGTCCTCGAGGTGTCCGTGGGCACTCGCGGCGCTTCCGTGCGCCTCTCGCGGACCCATCCCGACTTCGCGCGCAAGCTCTTCGAGATGGAGGTGCCTGAAATCCAGGACGGCACGGTCGAAATCGTCGCGCTCGCCAGAGAGGCGGGGCACCGCGCGAAGATCGCCGTGTGGTCGGACATCCCGGACGTCAACGCGAAAGGCGCGTGCATCGGGCACAACGGGCAGCGCGTGCGCGCGGTGACCACGGAGCTCGGCGGCGAGAAGATCGACATAGTCGATTACGACGACGATCCCAAAGTCTTCATCGCGGCGTCCCTCTCGCCCGCCAAAGTCGTCCGCGTCGATATTCTCGACAAGGCCGAACGCCAGGCGAGGGCGATAGTCCCCGACGGGCAGACGTCGCTCGCGATCGGGAAAGAGGCGCAAAATGTGCGCCTTGCCGCCAAACTGACCGGGTGGTCGATCGACATCCGCAAGGAATCGGACGATTTAGACGACTTCGACGACTGAATGTGAGTGAGCGCTCCCTTCTTCGGCCCGGACATTTCGGCATCTTAGGCGCAAAAGCGCTAAAATACCCAATGGCGTTCTTGAAGGAGGAGGCTGGTGACAGGTCAACCTCGCACCTGCATTGGATGCAGGCTCAAGGACAGCCGTATGGAAATGGTCCGCGTGGTGCGGCGCGAATCCGCGGTTGTCGTGGATAAGTGCGGAACGATGCAAGGCCGCGGGGCTTGGGTCCATCCCGACCTCCCGTGCCTCAAACGCGCTGTGCGTTCGCGGGCTTTTGAGCGCGCTCTCAAAGCTGCGCCCCTTGACACGGGGGCGGTGGAGGAGTTGCTTGTCCCGTCGGACGGAAACCCGTCCGAGAGTCGAGATAAGAAAGCGGGTAGAGACCCGATGGGCACCCGATGAGTACCCAGCGATGAGCTGCCAGCACTAGTGGGCCTGTGCGCGACACTGGCCCCGTACGAAGGAGAACTGTGGCCAAGGTCCGCGTCCATGAACTCGCCAAGGAATTGGGCATAACGAGCAAAAAGCTGCTCGAAGTGCTCAAGGAAAGCGGCGAATTCGTCAAGTCCGCCTCGTCGACTATCGAGGCGCCCGTCGTGCGCAAAGCGCACGAATACATCGAAGCTCACCCCGAGCTCGTTGAAAAGAAGAAGAAATCCGCCAAGAAGCCCGCTTCTCAGGCCAAGGCCGCCAAGTCGGGGGAGCGCGCCGCCGCCCCCGACGCCGAAAAGGCCGACGCAGCGGGCTCCCGGAGCCCCTCTCACGCCCGTGCGCCGGAAGGCAAGGAGGAGCCAGGCGACGTCTCGACGTCGGCCCAGGCGTCCCCCGCAGCCCAGCAGACCGCGCCCACAGCCCAGGACGGCGGAGCGCCGGTTCCGGGGCCCAAGCCCGGACCCGCCGCTGCGGCGCCCAAGGCCAAGGCTCCCGAGGAGAAAGCGGACAAGCCGCGTGAAGCGGCAGGGGCGAAGGCCGCCAAGTCCGCCGCGCCCAAGCCCGGCGCTCCCAAGCCGTCCGCGCCCAAACCGGCCGGGGAAAAGTCCAAGGCGCCTAAGCCGTCGAATCCGAAGAAGAAGCGTTCCGGCGGCGGGGGGCCGAAGCCTCAGGCGCCGCGCCCCGGCAACAACCCGTTCGCGCCCGCGCAGGGAATGCCGCGCCCCGGCGGCGGTCAGCGTCAGCAGGGCAAGCCCGGAGGCCGCTCAGGCTCCTCGCGCCCGCGTTCCGGCGCTCAGCGCCCCAACCCGAGCATGATGCCCGACAGGTCGTCCGCCCAGCCGGCGGGGCGTTCCTCCTCGGGCGGCAACAGGGGACGTTCCGGAGGCCCGGGCCGCGGCGGCCCCGGCGGGCCCGGAAACCGCGGCGGCGGCTTCACACGCTCCGGCGGGAAGTCCCGCGGCGGCTCGACGGCCGGCGCGTTCGGACGTCAAGGCGGGCGCCCGTCGCGCGGCCGCAAATCGAGAAGGGCCAAGCGCGAAGAGTTCGAGGCGCAGTCCTCTCCCATGGTCGCGGGAATCGAGGTTCCCCGCGGCGACGGCTCCACGGTGGTCCGGGTTCGCGCAGGCGCCTCCCTCGCCGACTTCGCCGAGCGCATCGGCGCAAGCTCGGCCGCCCTCATCGCCGTTCTGTTCCGCATGGGCGAGATGGCCACGGCCAATCAATCGCTCGACGAAGACACGTTCACCCTGCTCGGAGCCGAGCTCGGCTACGACGTCCAGATCCTTTCGCCCGAAGACGAGGACCGCGAGATCCTCGAGGCCTTCGACATCGACCTCGAGGCGGAGGACGAGGCCGAGGACGACGAGGACCTTGTCGCGCGGCCCCCGGTCGTCACCGTCATGGGCCACGTCGACCACGGCAAGACGAAGCTGCTGGACGCGATCCGCTCGACTCACGTCATCGACACCGAGCACGGCGGCATCACGCAGCACATCGGCGCCTACCAGGTGCATCTCGACTACGAGGGCCAGGACAGGGCGATCACCTTCATCGACACGCCCGGCCACGAGGCCTTCACCCAGATGCGTGCGCGAGGGGCCGACGTCACCGACATCGCCGTGCTCGTCGTAGCAGCGGACGACGGCGTCATGCCCCAGACGATCGAGGCCGTCAACCACGCGCAGGCGGCGGGCGTCAAGATCATCGTCGCGGTCAACAAGATCGACGTGGACGGCGCCAATCCGGAGAAGATCCGCGGTCAGCTGACCGAGTACGGGATCGTCACGGAAGAGTACGGCGGCGACACGATGTTCGTCGACATCTCCGCGAAGCTGCGCACCGGCATCGACGATCTGCTCGAGGCCATCCTCTACACGGCCGACGCCGACCTCGATCTGCGCGCCAACCCGAACCGGGACGCCCGCGGCGTCGCGATCGAGGCAAAGCTCGACCAGGGCCGGGGCGCCGTCGTCACGGCGCTCGTCCAGACGGGCACGCTCCGCATCGGCGACTCCCTCGTCGTCGGGACGGCTCACGGCCGAGTCAGGGCGATGTTCGACGACGACGGAAGCGCGGTCGAAGAGGCCGAGCCTTCGCGCCCCGTGCAGATCTTGGGAATGTCCACGGTTCCCGCCGCGGGCGACTCCTTCCTCGTCGCGCCCGACGACCGCACTGCCCGCCAGATCGCGGACAAGCGCGAAGCGGCCCAGCGCGCGGCAACGCTTGCCAAGCGCCGCAAGCGGATCTCGCTGGAGAACCTCAACGACGCCCTCAAGCAGGGGACGGTGCAGACGCTCAACCTCATCATCAAGGGAGACGCGTCCGGCTCCGTCGAAGCCCTCGAAAGCTCGCTCCTCGAGCTGGAGGTCGGCGACGAGGTCGCGCTGCAGATCATCCACCGCGGCGTCGGCGCCATCACCCAGAACGACGTCAACCTCGCCACCGTCGACAACGCGATCATCATCGGATTCAACGTTCGCCCGGCCGAACGCGTCCAGGAGATCGCCGACCGCGAGGGCGTGGACATGAAGTTCTACTCGGTCATCTACTCGGCCATCGAAGACGTCGAAGCCGCCCTCAAGGGCATGCTCAAGCCGATCTTCGAGGAGGTTCAGCTGGCCGCGGCCGAAATCCGCCAGGTGTTCCGCTCCGGCAAGTTCGGAAACATCGCGGGTTCGATCGTGCGCTCGGGCACGATTCGACGCGGCGCGAAGGCCCGCTTGGTCCGCGACGGCGTCGTTGTCGCCCCCGATCTGGAGATCGTCTCGCTGCGCCGGGAGAAGGACGACGTCACCGAGGTCCGCGAAGGATACGAGTGCGGCATCACTCTCGGGTATCGCGACATTCGCGAGGGCGACTTCATCGAAACCTTCGAGATGCAGGAAAAGCCGCGCGATTGACGCGATCGACGGCGGCGGGCCGTTAGGTCCGCCGCCGCGGTCTCAGGCCCGCCCTCGAAGGCCTGCTTGTTGTCGAAGCTCAGTCCGTCGTCGAAGCCCCGCCGGTCGGTCTAAGCCCATCCGCCGAAAAGGAGTGCCAGATGCCCAATCCACGCGCCAACAGAGTCGCAGAGCGCATCCACGAGATAGTCGCGTCTTTGGTGACAAACCGATTGAAGGATCCCCGCCTGGAGCTCGTGACCGTCACGGACGTCCGCGTCACCGGCGACCTCCAGCACGCCACGGTCTTCTACACCGCCTATGGCGATGAGAGGAAGCTCAGGGACGCCGGCCGGGCCCTCAACCGTGCCAAGGGCAACATTCGCTCGCACGTCGGAAGGCAGTTGGGCCTGCGCCTGACGCCGACGATCGAGTTCACGGCCGACGCCCTGCCGGAGACGGCCCGCTCCCTCGAGGACGCGCTTGCGGCAGCCCGGCACAGGGACGCCGAGATCGCCAAATCGGCGGAAGGCGCTGCGCCCGCCGGGGACGCCGATCCGTACAAGAAGCCCCGCGACGTCGAGGAAAGCGAGGTCGCCGACGATGCCTCGGCCGACGTCGACGAGGCCATAGACGGCGATGCGCTGAGTGGCAAAGCCTTCGATGCTTCCTTTGACCCCTCCGAGGGCGTGGATGAGGCCTGAGCCTCGGAGCGGCCCGCGGCGAGCCATGCCGTGGGGCGACCTTCCCCGCGGGAGCTTCCCGGGCGACGGCCTTGCCGTCATCGACAAGGATCCCGGCGTCACCAGCCACGACGTCGTCGGCGCCGTCCGGCGGCTGGCGGGAACGAAGAAGGCCGGGCACGCCGGAACCCTCGACCCGATGGCCACGGGCGTTCTCTGCATCGGCCTAGGGCGCGCCACGAAGCTGTTGCGGTACGTCACGGGAACCGCCAAAGAGTACGAGGCGACGATTCGTTTCGGGATTGAAACGTCCACCGAGGACGCGCAGGGCGAAATCGTGCGGGCGAGGGGCGCGCGGGAAGCGGACGCCGCGGAGCTCGCCCGCGCCATGGCGAACCTGACCGGCGACGTCCTTCAGGTTCCAAGTTCGGTGAGCGCTCTGAAAGTCGAGGGCCGCAGAGCCTACGATCTGGTTCGCGAGGGGCGCGAGGTAGTCCTCGACGCCCGGCCGATTCGCGTCGATGTCTTCGAAGCAGTCGGCGGCCCTCGGTTTGCCGAGGCCTGCGGGGCGCCCGTCTTCGACGTGGACGTGCGCGTTGTGTGCGGCGCGGGAACCTACGTGCGAGCGCTGGCGCGCGATCTGGGGGAGGAGCTCGGATTTGGGGCGCACCTGACGTCCCTCAGGCGCACGCGAGTCGGCCCCTGGGACGTCGGCGAGGCCGTGAGCGTGCGTGAATGCGCCGACGCGGTCGAGGCCGACGGACAGATGCCCGTCCTCACCTTGGCGGACCTGTGCCGCGCGATGTTCCCTGCTCTGGAGGTGTCAGAGGAGGCGGCGCGCGACCTGCGCATGGGGCGTTTCGTCTCTGCAGATTCGCCCTTCGACTTCCTCGGCGTGAAAGCCGCGGCCTCCGACGCCCTCGCTCCGAGCGCTGCGGGCCGCGACGCGCCGGGTTCTGGGTCCGACGGACGCGGCTCGGGATCCGCCGTCGCGGTGGCGTGGAGCGGCGGAACGCCTGTTGCCCTCGTCAGCCGCAGAGGCGGCAGGGTCAAACCCGACCTGCTCTTGACTCCCGCTTCGGAAGAGTGACTTTTCTGCCCCTGCGGGCGTCGGCTCGTCGCCGTTGCGTAGACGGGCCGGCGTCAATCTTTCGCTGCCCCGACGGTTTCTCATGATCGTCGACGTTGTCCAGATCGGAAGGCGATTTTTCGGCCCTGTGCGGGCATCGGCATGCTCGGCGCCCGCGTCGATGTGCTCGGGGTCGGCGCTGAGCATTAACCTATATCTCATGACTAACGCTAACCACTCTCATTGCGGATGCGGGGGCAGCGCGGTCGATGCCGCCGTCGCCGCCGCCGCGATAGTCCGCGGGCACACTGCGGAGCCCCCGGCCTCTGTTGAACCGACGTCCGAATGCGGCTGCGGCGGGCACGGAGGATGCGGCTGCGGAGGAGGCGGAGCCTGCGGCTGCGGCGGAGGCTCGGGCGAAAAGCCCGTTATCGACGAGCGGATCGTCGATCTTTCCGAGGGGCGGCGCGACCTCGGCCTTCGCGGGTTGCCGGCGTGAGCATCGACGTATGGCGCAAACCTGAGGACATTCCGAGCGGCCTCGTCGGCACGGCGGTGACGATAGGGGTCTTCGACGGTGTGCACAAAGGCCACCGCGCGGTGCTGCGGGAGACGGTTCGGCAGGCCAAGGAACGCGGCCTCGTCTCCGTGGCGCTCACATTCGATCCTCATCCCGCCTCCGTCCATTCGACCCAGAACGTCCATCTCGTCTCGACTCTGGGCGACAGAATCGATCGTCTCGCGGCGGCCGGGATCGACGCCGTCTACGTCCAGAGATACACCCTCGACTACGCCCGGGCGACGCCCCGCGAATTTTTCGAAAAGCAGCTTGTGGGCGAGCTGCGGGCGCGCGTCGTGGTCGTCGGCGAGGACGTCAGGTTCGGGTTCCGCAACGAAGGCGACGGCGCCGTGCTCGCCGCCCTGGGAAGGGAAAAAGGCGTCGAGGTGACCCTCGTGTCCGATCTCGCCGCGCCCGAGGGACGCAGGTGGTCCTCGACTTGGGTGCGCGAGCTCCTCGCCGCGGGCGACGTGGCGGGGGCCGCACGAGTCCTCGGACGCCGCCACCGAATCCGCGGCGAGGTCGTCCACGGATTCCAACGCGGGCGCGCCATCGGCTTTCCCACGGCCAATCTCGCGGGCGACGACCTCGGCGAAGTCCCCGCGGACGGCGTGTACGCGGGATGGCTCGTGCGCTCAGTCGAGGGCGCCCGCGCCGCGGAGTACCTTCCCGCGGCGATATCGGTGGGGACGAATCCGCACTTCGAGGGGACCGAGCGGACGGTCGAGGTCCACGTCCTCGGCAGGTCGGACCTCAACCTCTACGGAGAGTCGATAGCCGTGGACTTCGTCGAATACCTCAGGCCCATGCTTTCCTTCGACTCCCTCGAGGGGCTTCTCGGCCAGATGGACGAGGACCTGCGCAACACGGCCGAGATTCTGGGCGTTCCGACGGCGGGAAGGGTCGATCCGGCTTCGGTCACCGCCGCGTGACCCGAGGGGTTCCCGAGGGCGCCGCCTGGCCGACGACGCTCGCGACGCCGCCTGGCCGCTCCCGGCATGCAAGCCCGCGGAAGTCCGGTATGCAAGCTCACACGGGAATGTCAACCGTCGTTTGTGCTTGCTGGTAAACTTAAAAGGCCGTCAGATCGGCCACGGAAGCGTCATAGCTCGGGAGAACATGCCCCGGAGCTCCGTGCAACGGAACGAAAAGGAGAATCATGGCCCTCAAGCCGGAACAGAAGAAGCAGATCATCGCCGAGTACGCGACCCATGAGGGCGACACCGGTTCCCCGGAGGTTCAGGTTGCTTTGCTCTCGGCCCGCATCAAGGAATTGACCGAGCATTTTCGCACCCACAAGCACGATCACCATTCGCGGCGAGGCCTCATGCTTCTCATCGGCCAGCGCAAGCGGCTTCTGGCATACCTTGCCGAAGAAGACATCGAGCGTTACCGCTCACTGATCGCTCGTCTCGGCCTTCGCCGGTGACATGGGGCGGCCCGGATGAAACAGTCCGGGCCGCATTTCGTTGATAGACGATCCCCAGTGCCCGGTCTTCGGTGGGAGCTTCCGGAAATTTCCGTGAGTTGTCACTGATGGCCGTGTCGGGGAGAGAAACAGCAAATAAGGAGACATTCCATGGAGGGACCCGACGTCCACTCTTCGAACGCCGTCATCGACAACGGCTCGTTCGGAACCCGCACCATTCGTTTTGAAACGGGCCTTCTTGCCCGCCAGGCCAACGGATCGGCGCTCGCTTACCTCGACGACGACACCACGGTTTTCGCCGCGACCACGGCCTCGAAAGCCCCGAAAGAGCATTTCGACTTCTTCCCGCTCACGGTCGACGTCGAAGAGCGCTCCTACGCCGCCGGGCGCATTCCCGGCTCGTTCTTCCGCCGGGAAGGTCGCCCGGGAACCGAGGCCATCCTCGCCGCCCGGCTCATCGATCGGCCGCTGCGCCCCGCCTTCAAGAAGGGCATGCGCAACGAGGTCCAGGTGGTCGCCACGGTCATGACGATCAACCCGGACGAGGCCTACGACGTCCTCGCCGTCAACGCCGCGTCCATGGCGACTTCCCTCGCCGGGCTTCCCTTCTCGGGTCCGATCGGCGGAACCCGCATGGCCCTAATCGACGGGCAGTGGGTTGCCTTTCCGAGGTGGAGCGAGCTCAAGCGGGCGACGTTCTCCATGGCGATCGCCGGCCGCGTCGTGGGCGACGACGTCGCCATCATGATGGTCGAGGCCCAGGCCCCCGAACACGCGGACGCCGTCATCAAGGCCGGCGGCGCCAAGCCGACTGAAGCCGAAGTGGCCGCGGGCATGGAAGCGGCCAAACCCGTCATCCGCACGCTGTGCGAGGCGCAGTCCAAGCTCGTGGAAGAGTGCGGAAAGCCCGTCGGAGATTTCCCGTTCTTCCCGGATTACACGGACGAGCAGTATGAGGCCGTCGAAGAGAAAATCGCCGGACGCTTCGCGCCGATCCTCGGCATCGTGGCGAAGGCCGAGCGCGACGAGGCCCTCAACGAGCTGACGGAGGCCGTCGTCGAAGAGCTCGCGGAGGCGTTCCCAGAGGAGGAAGCGGCGATTGCGGCCGCCGTCAACGCCGCGTTCAAGAAGACCATGCGCCATCACGTGCTCACGGAGGGCGTTCGCATGGACGGGCGCACGCCCGTGGAGATCCGCACGATCACGGCCGAGGCCGGCGTCCTTCCCCGCGTCCACGGCTCGGCGCTGTTCCAGCGCGGCGAGACCCAGATCCTCGGGGTGACCACCCTCAACATGCTGAAGATGGAGCAGCAGCTCGACAACCTTTCCCCGGCGACGTCGCGGCGCTACATCCACCATTACAACTTTCCGCCGTACTCGACGGGGGAGACGGGCCGCGTCGGCTCGCCCAAGCGCCGCGAGATCGGCCACGGACACCTCGCCGAGATCGCCCTCGAATCCCAGCTTCCCGGCCGCGAGGAGTTCCCGTACGCGATTCGCCAGGTTTCCGAGACGATGGGGTCCAACGGCTCGTCGTCGATGGGCTCGGTGTGCGCTTCGACCCTTTCCCTTTACAACGCGGGTGTCCCGCTTAAGGCGCCCGTCGCCGGAATCGCCATGGGCCTCGTCTCCGCCACGATTGACGGCGAGACGAAGTACTGCACCCTCACCGACATCCTCGGCGCCGAGGACGCGCTGGGCGACATGGACTTCAAGGTCGCCGGAACCCGCGAGTACGTCACGGCCCTCCAGCTGGACACGAAGCTCGACGGCATTCCCGCCGCGGTTCTCGACGCCGCCCTCGGCCAGGCCCGCGACGCCCGTTTCGCGATCCTCGACCTCATCACCGAGGCGATCGACGGGCCCGACGAGATGGCAGCCACCGCTCCGCGCATCATCACCGTCAAGATCCCGGTCGACAAGATCGGCGAGGTCATCGGCCCCAAGGGCAAGATGATCA
>ERZ773022.1033-NODE-1033-length-20071-cov-19.369754_pt1 | contig 20071 bp, 24 predicted proteins | sample MGYA00580839_ERZ773022 | MGnify/ENA primary metagenome ERZ773022 (study PRJEB29015, sample SAMEA2738020) | human oral metagenome | biome: human oral; feature: human-associated habitat; material: dental | place: China | collected 2044 ... | reverse complement strand
TCGGCAGCAGCGGGATGATGATCTTGGAGATCACGAGGTTGACGATGTCTCGGAATTCCTCGAATCCGGTGCGCAGCGCCTTGCCCTCGATGGTGGTGAGCGCCACGCCGATGACGAAGGCCAAGATGAGGGCGGTCATGACCCCAAACAACGGCGGTATCTGGATGGAGAAGTAAGGCTTGAGCAGGGCGTCCTCCGGGTTGCTGAGGGCGCCTGTCTCGGCGGGCAGCACTTGGGGCAGCACCAGCAGGGACGCGCCGAGCCCCATCAGCCCGGCGATGAGGGTGGAGGCGTAGGCGAGACCGGCGGTCAGCGCCAGCCACTTGCCGGCTCCGCGCCCCAACTCCCCGATGGCCGGGGTGATCAATCCGACGATGATCAGCGGGATGGAGAAGCTCAGGAACTGGCCGAAGATATCGTTGAAGGTGACGAAGATCCGGGTTGCCCAGGTGGGCAGGAGCGACCCCAGCAGGATCCCCAGCGCGATAGCCACCACAATCCGAGGCAGGACCCCAAACCTAAACCCGGTGCTCTTCTCTGTGCTCATCCCTGAACCGTAGTGGATGAGTGCAGTGAGGTGGACCGGGTTCCAAAAGTGTCTGTATCACCCAACGTCTGGTGCCACGTCAGCTGGCCGTCTCCTGTCGAGAGTTCTGGTCTTGCCACACTCAAGGGCTATGTCGAGGAGCTCGGTGGCACTGTCGAGGTCGTTGGCATCCTTGGTGATCGCAAGATCGTTCTTGATCCTCAGGGGTGAGGCTTCTTCTGCCGGCCTGACTGTGCATACCGATGAACTGGCCAAGCGTTTGTCGGCGGTCAAGGGGGAGTTTGGTGCTGGCTGCGATAAAAATGGACTATGTTCCAAACGCGCAAAATCGTACTGCATCGACCATCGTATGAGCTCCGATTGCAGAGCTCAAATCGCGTTTTCGTTGCATAATGGCAAACGGCAATCCAAACAACAGCGCCAACACCACGACGCTGCTCAATGTGAAATTCGTTGCGTCAAAATGTATCAAGACATGTGGTAATACCATGATGGCATAGCACAAAAAATTATCGAACCTTGATAACGCCCCATTCTTGATGCAGTAAACGCTCAGCGCAAAAAAGAAGAAACGAAAAATGATCTCTTCTGACACGCCGGCTTTGATTGCACGCAGGAACCACTCGGGCTCGATCGAAATATTAAATTCCATGGCGGATTTTGCCAAGAGGATGTTGATAACTGCCAGCGCCACTCCTGCGATTGCCGCGATGCCGACCGTTTTCAATATCTCTTTTATGTTGGCAGCTTTGAACAAGAGGATCTTGTTTTTGCTTTTCTTAAAGACGCTGGCGCCTCCGATGTACGCAACAATAGAACATGTCCCCATGACAGCATGGGATGGCATGGCTAAACAGCCCAGGGCAACTCCTGCAAAAATATCATGCTTGGATGTATTTTTATTTTTTATAATAAAGAGGAGCGCTAGCGACAGCACGACTACAAACCACAATGCCTTCAGTCTCTCCGGGTTGAGCAAGGTTACAAGCCAGAGAGATATAAATGCTATGTTGATAGTTAGTAGTTTTAGTGTTTGATACTGGCTGGATTTCGATTGCATATTATGATATTTCTTGCGCGGTTTTCGCTACTATAATCAATATACTACCGATGCAGGGGGGCGTTCATGGGCAGTACGTCGGCCAGCGAAGCCCCTGGCCAGAGCATGCTTGAGGATGGTCATGAATAAGCCTCAGGGCCGGCAAAGTCGGTGGGTGAGGGCAGGGCGCCGAAGCCTGACGGTGATCTGGGGTACACCACCGATTCCACCTCGCCTGATCTTGGGCCTCTGGGGCGTGCGCTTGGGGCGAGCCTGCCCAGTGGGTTCACCGTTCGCAGGGTGTTTCAGGGCCTGGGCTCAGGTGATCTCAATGCCCGCCTGACATCCTGGATGTACACGCGTACCGGCATCGTCGAAGAACCGCCGCCGGCCACGTATCGACAACGGTTCTCAGGACATGGCCACCCTACGCAATTTGGCCATCAGCCTCATCCGCATCTTCCACGACCTCGACGCACCCAGCGCCACCATCAGAGCCTTGGCAAAACGCCCTACACGAGCCAATTAATTACTACACAACCCACGTAAACCGACTTTGCCGACCCCTGCAGCCGAACCGTGGTTGCGGAGGAAATCGCGACCTCACGGTGTGTGGTCACGGGCACCAGAGGCGGTCCACGGGCATGACGTGGATGCGGTCCTCGTAGGTGTAGCTCCGGGTTCCGGTGTACAGCGCGACCCCCGCGGCAAAACCGGTACCCAGCACGTCGCGAAGCTTCCGCAGCCCACTGAGGTCTTCTCCGTCCACTCTGCTTGCCGATTTGATTTCGAAGGCCACCACGCGTCCATCGTCGGTTTCGAGAACGAGATCGACCTCGATACCGTCGCGGGTCCGCCAGTGTCCTGCGGAGACGATCTGCTCCGTCCATGTGGTCTGCGTCAGAATCTCCGAGACGACGAACGTTTCCAGCAGGTGACCGAACTGTGTCAGGACGGCGGGGTCCCTACGGGCCAGCTTGTCCGGCGACAGCCGCAGGAGCCGAGCCGCCACACCGGGGTCGATGAGATTCACCTTCGGGCGGGTCGTGGTCCGTTTCGTGAGAGTCCGATCCCACGGTGGAAGCAACCGGACCAGGAACACGGCCTCCAGCAAACGGACGTAGTCGCGAGCCGTTTTTTCGTCAATTCCCAGGCCGTCCGCGAGTTGTGTGCCGTTGAAGATCTGCGAGGTCTGCCCGGCGAGCCGAGCAAGAACGACCGGCAGGGTGCGGGCCTGTCGGATGCGGGAAAGCTCCTGGACGTCGCGTTCCAGGGTGAGCCGTGTCCACCCGTCGAGCCAACGTGAGCGGGCCATCGTGGTGCGGGCTGTCAGGGCGAGAGGAAAGCCACCGCGCACGATCCGTTCGACGTAGTCCTGGCGGGTCGTCGTCGATGCCGACGAGACGATCGATGCCTCGGGCTCGTTCAGGAGGGACGCGAGCAGGTCGCCGTTCGAGTGTTCGATCTCGGCTTGCGACAGGGGAAGCACCTGCAGGCGTTGTAGGCGGCCCGTCAACGCCTGCGCCGCGCGTGGAAGGGATTCGTGACGGGCCGATCCCGTCAGGACGAACTGTCCGGGGCGACTTGAACGGTTGAGTCGCGCCTTGATGGCGTCCAGTACGGCCGGGGCGTGCTGGTACTCATCGATCAACACCGGTCCAGGCCCGTCAATCATCATGGCCGGATCGCGTGCCACAGCCGCGCGGACAGCAAGGTCGTCGAGGTCGAGAACCTCCCCGCCGAGACGTTCGGCCATGGTCCGCAGAAGGGTGGACTTCCCGACGGTTCGAGGGCCTTCGAGGAGCACAACGGGGCTCTCCTCGCAACGCTCGATGGCGATCGGGAGGATTCTGCGTTCGACAAGGCCTTCCATGCCGTGAATCCTAGTCGAGTTCCGGAACTGCCGGGTCAGGAACTCCGTTTTTGCCAGGACCTGAGTTCCGGTTCCGCCGTCGCCTCGGGCGGGGGTCTATAGTATTTGATTCTTTGTTCAGTAATGTGAAAGGGGCTTTCCATAGAAGTGAGTGGGTGTAGGGTCTGAAGCCGCCTTCGTCGAGTAGGGATTTGGCTATGTAGTTGGTGAGGTTGTGGATTCCTTGGGCTGTGTCTCTGAGGTGTGCGAGGAGGCCGTTGATCGCTTCGGTAGGGCCGTTACTGGTGCCGGGGTGGTCGAAGAACGCGAGGATGTCTGCGTGGTGCTGTTTCACGGTCTGCCCGAGCGAGTGGGCCTCCTCGAGCCCGGCAGGGATCCCGGCTTGGGGACTGGTGATCAGCCGGGCCACGGTTCGGGCGATGCGTCGGATCCCGTGGAGCGGGTCACCGCGGCAGCCCCGGTGTCCGAGGGTTTCGTGCTGCACGCATCGGCCGCAGTGGTCGAGTTTCTCTCGACTAGGGCAATGACATGGAAGGGGTCCATCACCGTGACCGCGTCGGGGAGTTCCTCAGCAGTGGCGGTTTTGTAGTCGGCCAAGCCTCGTCCATGGCGACGATCTTCGCCCGATCCCTGAACCCGGTGGTTTGGGCTTTGAACCAAGGCTTGAACGCCTGCTTTGAGCGGCCCTCGACCACCGCCAGTAGCCTCGACGCGCCGGTGCGGGTCCTTGTCGGTGTCAAGTCGACGATAACGGTGACGTAGCGACCACCGTGCCGGGTGTGTCGCCAGACGTGCTCATTGACGCCGATGGTGGTGACATCCTCAAACCGGTCAGCGCTGTCGACCAGCTTGGTGCCGGCGGCCAGGATCGCGTCGGAGGCGGTGTTCCACGCAACACCTAGGAGGGTCGCGGCCCGGGCGATCGACATCCGGTCGATCACGATCGACTGACGGTCAACATCACCGCATCGCGCGACAGCTTCCCCTTCGACGGCACCGCAGCTGTGATTCTGTGACGCCAGACCCGCCTACACGGCCGGCACCGGTAGCGGAGGACCACTATCTCCAGGACCGTTTGTGTCCGCCCGAACGGCGCATGCGCTAACCGGCGCAGCACCGCATCATGCCGGAGCCTCGCCTTGGCGCAGCCCGACCCCGCGACGGCGGCGTCGTGGGGCGGCAGCGCAGCACAGTGTGGTCGGATTCGACCTGCTGGCCGGTCACGGTCAACCCGAGCTGGTCCAAACGGCAGAACGCATCGTGGCAAGGTGGGGTTAACGTTTCGCACAAGAGCCCTCGGGTTTCAGATTCGGCTTAGACCCCTCCATCCTGACAGCCCGAGGACTTCACACACCCCCAGAGCCACCCCAACTCTAGGGCCTCTCGTCCGCTTACTTCTGTGAAGAGCCACTAAAGTCCCTAGTAAGGACGCAATCAAGGACAGATATAGGCGCTCCGGCGAAACCTACGTCTCGAACTGTAGCAAATACCTCCCACCAATCTCTTGCGTCAGCCCTGGGGAGCGGTAAAGTAACATGGAGAGGCAGGGTTGATCGCCTTGCCAGAATTGTTAAGTTTAAAGTACTTAACAATAGACAACAATTCAATCATCTATATCATCACGCAGTTCAGCTAAACTGCGTGATGATGCCACGGGTCAAATTGATTGGAGGTGTAGGTATGGTGTTTACCATCCCCGCGGAAGAACAGCAGCTTATTCGAGCGATCTTGGCGGAGAAGGCAGAGGAACGTTGCATTGCGCACGCTCTGAGTGAAGCCGATAATCAGAGTGAGGCATAAGGTCTCCCCTCTGACGGGGGAGTTGGCGAAATTTCGCTAACTCCCCCGCCGTCAGGCAAAACTAAGTGAAGCTTGTCCATGGCTAGGCTCAGGCATGCTCTAACTAGAGGCTTTTGATGGATGCATCGCCTGTAAATAAGCCTCAAGGTTTCCAGGCAAGAATTAATTCAACCCTCCATTTGCCGTCAAAATTATAATCGAATAGTGGATTTTATCTGTAAAGCTATTAAGGGCATCGGAGTTTCCCTTTGTATCGCATGACTTCATCCTTACGTGTTCGTTCACTACGTGAAACGCTCGAGGAGGCGCAGAGAGTTGCTGCTATTTGGGGAGTAACTAGAGTGGTTGATACCACTTGGTTAGACGACATAGGAATTCCTGTATTTGCTTCGATCCGTCCTGATGCTCATCCCCGATCACTATGCGTGCATAACGGTAAGGGATCGCAAGCACTGGAAGCTCATGTTGGGGCACTGATGGAAGCAATAGAATTCCGTGCAGCCGAAGATCGTGAGCGAAAAATCGAGAGACGGGTAACAACAGCTGGAAATCTAATCGCCGAGTGGTCGACGCTAGTTAATTCATTTGATTGGCTTGATTTATGCCCGCTATTGGGACGCGTAGTAACGGCCGACACACGAGTCCAAGTGTCATCCTTCAGAGAATTGCGTAACAATGACGTAGCTTGGTTGCCCACGGATCTCCTCGTCCACCCCAACGATCCTTTGGAAGGAGTTGAACGTCCCTTTGGAACATCGACTAATGGGCTGTCATCAGGAAACACTGTAAGCGAATCTTTGATTCATGGAATATGTGAAGTTCTAGAAAGAGATGTGCGAAGTTTTAATTTTCTCGAAGATCGTTCTTACCTAGTAGAGGCACGATCCGCGGACCAGCCGGTTATTCTCCAGCTCATCGATTCCGTTGAGAGTGCGGGTTACCAACTCGTAGTTCGGGAAACACCTAATCAGTATGATCTTCCTTACTATGACGCATATGTCATCGAGAAAAATCTCCATTCCCCAATCGCAATATCTCTTGGATCTGGACTACACCCCATTCGCGACATAGCACTTGTACGCGCAATATCCGAGGCGGTTCAATCGCGACTAACACATATCCATGGCGGCCGAGATGATGTTATCGATAGACACAAATATTATTCGATCCAACGAGAGGGACTCGAGTACCAGGATGTAGCAAGAATGGCCGAAACACTTTCAAGCGGAATAGCTCGAGATTTGTCTACAGCAAATATAGATGTTCTCGATATTGATGATGCTCTTAAACTTCTTTACTCTAGAGTGCAAGAAGCGGAGCTCTCCGGTATTTACTGGACCTCCCTTCCGTGTCCCTCGAGGCAATTAGCAGTCACCAGAGTAGTTATTCCTGGAGCAGAATATTATAAAGGGACCTTCGAACGCGTAGGTAAGCGACTACGAAAAGCAGCCATGCAAAGGCTAGAAGCATGAAAAACATACTCTTTGCTGGTCCTTCACTTTATGGGCTCGACTTGCCGCAACTTATTCCAAATGATTGGGTTGTGCGTCCCCCTATCCGGCGTGGCGATATGGATACGCTCAGGTTTCCCCCGAAAGAAGGCGGAGCAGTTCACATTGTTGATGGAACCTTCCATGTGTTCCCTGCCGTAGGTCACAAAGAAATCATCTCGGCGATCAAACGAGGTTGGGAAGTCACCGGATTAGCTTCGCTGGGAGCAATTCGTGCTAGCGAGCTACGTGATTTTGGCATGCAAGGCTTTGGGCAAGTGTATCAGCAGTACATAGAACATCCTGAATTCAGGGATGACGAGGTAACTCAAATTCATATGTCAACTCCCCCTTACAATCCCATAAGTGAGCCGCTAATTAATATCCGCGACTACCTCGCTTTCATGGTAGGTTCTGGAAAAATTTCAAAGGATACCCACGATGAGATCATTAAAATGTTTTCCAGCATGTGGTATGGAAGTCGAACACTTTCTCTGCTCAAAAAATTATTGGAAACAAAAGGGAGTGATTTTAACAATCAAGACTTCACTGCATGTCGTGTGAAACAGCGCGATGTCCGGAATTATTTCCTTCAAAAGGAGCTTTACCTATAATGATTCCACTTGATAGATATGATAGGCAGATTCGAGTGCCCGGGGTTGGCTTATCCGGACAACGTCGCATACAGAGCAGCAGCGTCCTTGTAGTTGGCTCGGGTGGACTGGGATCACCCGTTCTGACCTACCTATGTTCCGCCGGCGTTGGTCGGATGGGTTTAGTCGATTTTGATGTTGTCGAAATTTCAAATCTTCCTCGGCAATCGCTTCACTCTGATGCCACCATTGGACGCCCAAAAGTTGAGTCAGCAATAAACTCATTAAAAAAGTTTGCAACAGGAACAAGTTTTGTTTCTTACTCTACCAGTTTTGATTCTGCAAGCTGGAAAGATATAATGGAAGCTGGATGGGATTTAGCTATTGACACGACAGATGGCTTGAGAGCACGGTATGCGCTAACGGATGCATGCTACTTGCATGGCATTCCTCTACTCTGGGCTTCGGTTTATCAATTCTACGGGCAGGTTGGCATTTCTGCTGCTACTTCTGATCTCGCTTGCTATAGATGCCTATTCCCTACACCACCTCCCCCGGAGCTGGCCCCTAATTGTAGCGAAGCCGGAGTTCTTGGCCCGGTCTGTGGAACGATAGGGTCGCTAGAAGCAACTGAAGCGCTGAAACTACTAACCGGATTTGATTCACCCTTGCGAAATGGAATTCTTGACGTAAATCTGATTCAGATGACTTTCTCATTGCATCCGGTATCCAAGAATCCAGACTGCGCCTTGTGTGGATCTTCGCGAACTATAAATACCGTTGTAGATATTCCAGATTCATGTTCCCTATTTCAGAAAATTTCCACCCCTACAGTATCCTCCCCAGAGGATCTAATGGATCCACTCGTGATAGATATTCGCGAGAAGTGGCAGTTCGATGGGGGACACATTGAAGGAGCAATTAACTGCTCGGCAGAATCGGTGATCGATTCGGTCAGGGGAATCAATAGGTCGATTTTGGTTTACTGCGACATCGGTCGTGAATCCTCTCAAATTGTCGCGGATCTTCTTGCAAACGGACACGATGCCTATTCGCTCAAAGGGGGTTGGGATGCCTTTACGCGCAGATAAAGGTTTCACTATTTCTGTGACATTGTCGCCTGCGCTTGCTCGTCTAGGAAATGCACCAACGAATCTGCTGATACACGACTGTATCAATCTAGAAGAAGTTGTAGGAAGTTTGGTAATTATGTTTCCGCTCCTGCATGAGGCGCTTGCTATGAAAATGGGACTGCTGCCGCGGTATATTGCGGTATTTTGCAACGATGTTCAGGTTTCGGGATCTTTGCGAAATCATCGCATTGAAAGAGAATCTCATGTTGAGATTGTGACGGCAGTTGCGGGCGGGTGAGTCTTCGAAAGATAAGTTACTCACGGTCCAGGCGGGTGTTGGTTGTCTCGGTGGCGCAGGCGCTCAATGCGTTCGGTAGTGGCATCGCCCCCATAGCGGTGGCCTTCGCGCTGCTGGGTGACCGCGACGGAGTGGCGAAGTTCTCGGCAGTTCTGGCGGTGGGTGCGCTGGCCCCGGTGGTGATGACCCTCGCAGGGGGTGTCCTGGCGGACCGGGGACGCAGCCCGATCCGCACCACCCAGGTGCTGCGGTGCCTGGCGGGTGTGGTGCAGGTCCTGCTCTGGGTGGGTCTGCTGCACGCCAGGTCGAGCATCGTCGTGATCGGCGGTCTGCTGTTCCTGGGGGAGGCATTGTCCTCCCTGACCCTTCCGTCGTCGCGACGGATGATCGCCGAGGTCGTCGAGGGCGAGGAGTTGACCAGGGCCGTCGCGACACAGGCGACGCTGGTCAATCTGGCGCGGATCACCTCGCCGGCCATCGCCGGTGTCCTGATCAGCGCGGTCTCCGCCGAGGCGGCCGTCCTGGTCGACGCGGCGACCTTCCTGCTCTCCGCAGCACTCCTGCAGACGGTCAGGGACGGCGTCGGCTCCGCCGCAGGTGGCGGGGGCGAACCGGATGCCGGGGTTTCTGCCGGGGGGTTTCGTGCGCTCCTGCGGGGCTCGCCGTGGCTGGTGGCCTGCGCCGTCTGTGGTTTCCTCGCGGCCGGCGCGTGGCTCTCCGGTTATCAGCTGCTCGGGCCTGTGCTGGCCGCCCGCAGCTACGGCGGTGCCGCCGGCTGGGCGATGTTCTCCACCGCCCATATCGTGGGCCTGCTGGTGGGTGGTGTCGCGACCCGCTGGGTTCCCGATTCGAGGCCGCTGCTGGTCTCCTCCGTCTGTTCCGCGGTGGCCACCGTCGCTTTTCTCCCACCGGGTCTGGGCCTGCCCGGTGCGGTGGTGGTGGCCGGGTTCTTCCTGGCGGCCGTCGCATTGGGGATGGCGATGAACTTCTGGTTCGTCGGGTGTGTGAAGGTGTTGCCGAGACACTTCCTGGGTCGCGCCATGGCGGTTTCCAGTTCGAGCGAGCTGGCGGGCGGGTTCGTCCTCATCTGGGCCTGCGGGCTGCTTCTTCCACACGTCTCCCCCGCTCTGCTGGCCCTCGCGTGCGCCGGGGTGCTGCTGCTGTCGGGAATCGCGCAGGTGTGGGTGCTGTTGGTCTGGCCTCCCACCCCGATGACCCCCCGGACGGCAACTGAGAGGGAATCCTCTGAAGCACCTGGTCAGGACCCTCCATCACTACCAGACCCTCACTCTCGCCATCAACAACACCAGTATCCACGCCACCATGACCCTCCCACCTGAAACCGCCGAACTCATCATCAGATTCGAAAATCCAAGTGATTGAAACAAGTCGGATGGATCTAGCGCGATCCCCGTCGCCCGGCCATCTCTCCCGCCTGACCTGGTGTCGACGGCCCCTACCGGAACGACCCGGAGGATCTCGGTCTCAAACTCAACCGGTCCCGGCGCTTCGAGGAAGTTTCCCCGCAATCATCTTCACCTACAGCCTATGAATGAGCCTCAATGGCGCAACAACACAAGATCGCGGAGCAGAGTGCCCGAGGAGCATCCTCGCTCACCAGGGTGTGGATTGTTCTCGCCCTGAGTATTAGCGCCTTGATTCCGACGCTGCCCATTTCCCTGGGGCTCTCTCTGGTGGCGCTGGTGCTGGTTTTGCAGACGCGACGGGACGTGCCACACCGGCGTCGAGGGCTGTTGGCAGTTCTGATCTGGATTGGAATTCAAGGTGTTGTCACAGTCGCGGGAATTGCGTCCTGGCTGTCATTCCACGCCTGATGTGTGAGCTGGGGTCGTTCCTTAAAGGACGATCCCAGCCATCGCCTTGGTTTCCACTGGTCAATACGGCTTCTTTGCTGTCGACCGTTTTGTGTGGAGCATAGGGGACTCGAACCCCTAACTTCCACCTTGCAAAGGTGGCACTCTACCAATTGAGTTAATGCCCCGGGACCGGGCAAGCATACCCGAGGACGGGGCCTCGGGGGAAGTTCGGGTGTTGAGGGTGGTTTCGACACGAGCTCTTCGCTGACGCTCAGGGCTCGGCTCAACCGGCTTGGATGTGGGACTGGGTCTTAGGGCTTGGATCAACCGGCTCGGGTGGTGTCGGTTTCCGGGACCGTCGACTGCACCCAGTGCGGGCCCTGGGTCCAACCTGTGAACGGGGTCACGGGTTCGTCCTGGAGGCAGCGGGTGAGGTCGTCGAGGATCCGGACTGCGGGCCAGGTGGTTGCCCCGGGGAGGTCGCGGAGGGCATTGGCGGCGGTGTCGTCGCCAGTGATGGAAAGGAAGAACACGGTCTGCCGCCAGGCGTAGGCGGCGTTCTTGATGGCCGACAGCGGCCAAGGGCTGTTTCTCGCGCGTTCCAGCAGCTGGAACGACCTCCCCGCGGCGTGGTGCGCCAGCTCGGCCCAGTTCCGGCCGGGCTGCACGCCGAGTTTCACCAGGACCGCCAGGTTGTGGGTGGTGAGGATCTGCTGGCGTTCGATGATCTGGCCGTTCGCTGCGACGCTCCGGCCCGCCGGCACATTCCCCGCGACCATGCGGTCGAACTCCTCGATATTCCCGTGCCCGTCCGGTTCCGGCAGGCCCAGCACCGCGGCGTAGTCGATGCCGTAGTAGCGCTCGTACAGCGACCCGCGCAGCAGTTCCGCCGCCACCTTCGCGGCCTGCTGGAACTTGGGTGAGAACCGTCCCATGAAGATGTCGGTGGCCAGCTCCTCGGTCAACGGCAGCCGCACCTGCGCCATGTCGAGGAGGGTGCCATACTCCCGGATGAACCCGTTCGGCAGGATCGTGCCCGGGAATGCGTCCAACACCACCGATCCGAGCTGCCGCGCCAGCACCAGAGGGTCGTCGAGGGGGCCGCTGGCCGTGAGCCCCTGAAGGGCCGCCACCCACGGCAGCTCCTTGAATCGCACCTGCCGTTCCAGATCGAGCAGCAACAGACTCCGCCGCCGCCGGAACGCCCGATAGATGGCGGAGAGCAGCGCGCCGACCAGCGGATCATCCGCCGAGGACGCCACCTGCTCGGCGGTGAGCTGCGGAACCAGCGACGCCAGCACCTCCGCCGACGGCACCACCCCGAGTTCGATCAGCTCCTCCAGATCCGAGACGAAACCCAGCCGCAGGGTGCGCAGCACCGACGCCGGCAGCGGGGTGCCGGCGGGCACCACGTCGGTGGCTTCCTTGTCGGAGATCGCTGCGGAGGCGGCGGAAAAATCGGTCAGGCCGACGTCCCCGCGCAGCTGCGCCACCCGGTCCGCGACGACCACCGCCACCTCGGCGTGCAGGGGCCGGGAGGCCGCCACTGCCTGCCGGGCGCGCAGGTCGTCGGATCGCTTGCTGCCGGGCATGCCACGTTTCGCCTCGATTCGTGACAGGACGTGCTTCACTCGCCCGGGCGGCCACGTCCCCTGCCCGTCGATTACCTGCCGCAGCGCGTCGATCAGGATCGGCAGGTTCTCACCCGGTCGGCGGTACTTGCGACAGTGGGTGTGCTGCTGTGACGCCCGGTCGTAGTCGGCGACCAGCGCGCGGGCCTCGTCGATGCGGCCCTCGTCGAACGCGGGTGCCTCGATGATGCCCGCCCAGAACGCCACCACCGTGTCGGTCAGCGGCAGCCAGACGGTCAGGGCCTCGCGTTCCGCCGCGACCCGCGGATTGATGCGGGCCTTTTCCAAGGCACCCGCGACCTGCCGGGCAGTCCACCGCGACACCTGGCCCGGTCGCAGGGGGGACGGCGCACCCGGATACGGCGAGAACCGCAACGACCCGGCCAGCGGCGCAACCTCGTCGAGCAGCGCGCGAACGGAGTCGTTGGCGCCGTGCCTCAGCAGGGCAGCGATGCTCAGGAGGACGGCGTGCTCCGGGAAACCGACGTTGTAGGCGCCAGTTTCCAGCAGGACCTCCAGCTCGGCCAGGCCTTCTGGGGTCAGCCACGACTCGAAGATCGCCTGGCGGGTGGCCTCGATGCCGAGCCGTTGGGCGCGGAGCCTCTCGTCCACGGCCGGCGGGATGGCGGCGGCTGCTTTGCCGGTGGCGAATCCGCCCCGCACCACCCTGGGGGTCACCCAGGCGGGAAGCCCGGCGAGCGGCCTGCGACTGCCGACCTTCAAGGTGCCGTCCGTCACGCCGTCGATCACCTGCTGCCAGTGCTCCACCCGTTCCGAGGCGGCTTCCCGGACGTCTGGGTCGGGATGGTCGGCGGCGGTGCGCATCGCCCGCAGGAGCTGGTGGTGGGCGTACTGACTCACGATGTCCCTCCGGGCGGCGACACGAACCTAGCCGGCGTGGCAGGTGCTGCCCCTGCGCCTTCCGGGTTCTAGCCCGGTGCTCTACTGCTGAGCTACACGCCGTGGCAACGAGTGTAGAAGAACGAGACGTCACGTCAGCGGGAGGGTGTGGATACGGGCTCTGGTCATGGGCCGTAACGTCTTCAGCGAGCGAACGATCCGATGTGGTTCCCCGTCGACGTCAGATCCATCTGTGCCGCAGCGATACTTTGCTATGCAACCTCCTGCGGGCGTGGATTTATCTCGGCTGGCATGCGCCTCATTGAAGTCCCTAGTCAAGATGGCTTTGACGGTATCCTTGGGCAAGTCCATGTCACTCATCCGAGCCTGGATCGGCCTTCCCAGGGATCGTGCGATATAAATTTTCAGTGGGCGTTCGTAGAGTCCAACCATGGATGTTCTACTCTTGCTCGGCAGCGTGTGCGGTTTTGTTGCGCTCTGGTTCGCTGTCTCGATGGTGGTACTCGGGTCGATGGCTGCTCGCTCGCCCCAATGGCATAAGATGCTCTACGTGGCCGCACTTCACGAAGTGCAACGTCGACGGCTTATCACCCCACCTCTGTCGCAATCGGACCATCTCGCCTACCAGAAATTCGTTGAACGCGGCCAGGTGGATTCGGATCCAGATGCTGATCGACGAATCTGTCAAATGTTGAAAACGTTGACGGAGGCCACAGGCGAGGAGCTTGGGAAGCTTGAGATCTCGCGCAAGAAAACTCTCCGCAGTTCCTTGGGGCGTCAAATTTGTTTTGCGAGGTGGATGAGACGGATTTCGAATCACAGGCTGGCTGCCTGTGGGTGGCGAGTCTGTGCCATGTACAATTCGGTCATCATGGGGGTTTCGGGGTTACGGTGGTTCTTGCCTCTATTTCTCAAGAAGATGAGACGTATCGGTGAACCCTATCTGTCCGATGCGACTTTTTCCGGGGTTTGGCTAGGGCTGCTGTGTTGGAGTTTGCTGCGAAGCAGCGGTCTCGTTGGCTCAAATGATTGGCTGGGTTTCGTGGGGGTTGTCATCACATTGGGTGTGACGATAGGTCTGATGGTGGCAATTGTTCGCCAACTGTGCGCGATGCTGGATGCTCTGCGCGGTTCGAATCGGTCGGGGAAATCAAAGATCGTTTTTATGAGCGGGGTCGGTTTCATCATTCTGATCACTTCGACTGTCTGGCTGTCTCCCGAGATCTTGTCGGACTGGCCTCGGGTGGCTTTTGATATGCTGTGGGTCTGGCTTGATGAAAACGGTTTGAGTACTCTTGTGGGCGGCCTGTTCTTTTTGATCGCTCTGGGGTGGATGATTCGCGGCGCAATTCGATCTGCAAGAAAGCCTGCCCTGATGATTGGCAGCAGAATTGAAATGGTGGCGAGTGCTGCTTTTCTGATCGTCTGCTGTGTGCTTGTCGTCATGTTCTTGACCGGAGCATCATCCATGCTAATTTCTGCAGTCCTGTGGGTCAATGCTGCGGTGCTATTGGCTGGCTGTATTTCTATTTTTGTCGCCAATCTGATCGATATTCTCGTCATGTATTGTAATTTGCATGCGAGGAATGTCGCGGTTCCGAGGAAAGGATTCAGATGGTGGATGCTGGTGGTGTGGTTCGGCGTGGTGTTTGGAGGAGGGGCGATGCTCTCCCTGCTTTGGCGCCTGAGTTTCGAGATGGGTGAAAATTATCTCCTCATTGGGTTGGAGGTTTTCCTTGTGCTGCTGGTTTTGACGGCGATGGTTGCTGCGCTGCCCGCAGGCTTCGTCGTTGCGTGGTTGTATGGTCGCAGGGTCAGGCGCGTCTACCGTGAAACCTTCGCGTCTTCAGTGCCGCCTCGAGCCGGCTGAATCGCTTCTTGGTGGAAATTGCAGAGCGCGGTGAAATGTGGTGCTTCCGAGGTCAGGTTGACGTGCGCCCGTAAGTGTCCGTTATCCTTGATGTGTTCAGCTGTCTCTGGTTCATAAGCCCAAGGTGTTGGTTCGAATTTCTTGATGAAGATTGCTTGCGAATCCGCCTGTTTCATGCCATCTCGTCCGGTCTGACTTCCAGATCTTTCCGGGAGAGGTTATTTCTGATCTGATCGAAATCCATTCCGGTCGTGGGCTTCATTGTCGAGGCCGTTACTTGCGGGAAGGATCTGATCCCCCGCCGGAACGGTCCTCGTGATGCCGATCCAGATCGGTTTGTTGACCTTCCGGTACTCCTTGGAGTTGTCGGATCGAGCCCTTCGAGGAAGTTGAGTGGCGCAGGAGGGAACCTGGCGAAAAGGCTGTGCCTCTCGTCACGCCATGCCGTCACATCTTCTCCTTGATGGTCTGGGTGCGATTGAACGCCATGCAGGCATCGACCCAGAAACGCAGGCGGGAGTCGTCGGTGATCGCCTCCGCCGACACCTGGATCCAGCCGGGACCCATCTCGCGTCCCGGGCCCATCTCGGCGGGGGAGGCGCCGGGTTCCCTGGAAAGGGCCGTGTCGTCGTCGGGATCGACGTGCGCCAGTAGGTGCCCACCCTTGAGGGCGCAGCACACCATCTTGTCGCGCACCATGAAGGCACGCGACCCGAACATCGAGATCACGCGGGTGGTGGGTTCGTCGTCCAAGATCCCGTGGAGCCGAGCGACGAGCTCGGTCTGCGCTGCTTTGGGGTCGGTCATGGTGCGCTCGGCGGGGCGAAGGAGAGCCGGTCGAAGACGAGAACACTGCCCGTGATCAGACCGTCCTCGACGGTGAAGCACTCCGCGGCGGGGGCGATGCCGGTGATGGCCGTCTGCGGGTAGTAGAACAGGGCGACGCGGTTTCCGTCGGAGAAGCTGGCGATGTCGACCAGGCCGGTGAGGGCCGGGGCGAATCCTGCGATGAACTCGCGGTACTGGGCCTTGCCCGTGAGATCGACGCCGGGAGCCCGGCATGTGATGTTGTCCGCGACCAGTTCCATCGCGGAGTCGACGTCCCCGCCGGTCCATGCGCGGTGGTAGCGGTTGACGATGTCGAGTGGTTCGGTCATGGATGATGCTCCTCGATCGGGTGGATGACCCCCGGGGCGCCAGAAATCGGGACCCGGTGGGATGCCCTGGGCCGTGTGGTGCAGGCGGGGCAGGAAATGGTTCCAGCCCTCGGCGTGGCCGGGAACCTCGCTGTCGGGCAGGTCCGAGTGGGTGAGCTCCACGCGGGTTCCGCCGGCGATCTCGACCAGCCGGAATTCGACGGTGGAGGCTCCTGGCGGTAGCACGTCACTGCCCGCGAAACCCCAGGAGACGACCACCCGCGAGTACGGTTCGACGTGCAGATAGCGGCCACGAACCGGGTGGCCCGCGATGCTCACCGAGAACTCCCCACCGGGATGCGGTTCCAGATGGGCGTACTGGCCCATCCAGGAGGTCAGGCCAGCTTCCGTGGTGAGGAAGTCGAAGACGACGTGCGGAGGCGCGTCGATGGTGATTGCGTCGGTGAATTCAGCCATGGTGACTCTTCTCCACTGCTGCTTTCAGGGCCGCCAGTTTGGTGGGCCAGAAATCGTCGAGATACGAACGCACCGCCGCCAGGCCGTCGGTGTTCAGGACGTACAGGTGTCTGGTCGCGTCCCGGGTGCTGGTTGCCAGGCCGGCGCGGCGCAGCACTCCCAGGTGGTGGGAGGTCGCTTGCTGGGACAGTCCGACCTTCTCCGCCACCGATCCCACCTGCTGGGGCTCCGAACGGATGATGCGCAGGATGGCGCGACGATTCCCGTCGGCGAGTGCCCTCAGCGCGAGGTCGATGGTCGCGGGTTCGGCGGTCATGAGGACCACCATACACAAACAGATTTTTGTACTCAAGAAGACTTGTGGAACGTGTTTGTCACCACACCATCCAAGGATGCGGGAGACTTTATTCCATGGCATGGATTGTGTTTGCGGTGGCGATGGTCGTGTTCCTGGGAGCGCTGATGTTGCTCCTCAGGCGGTTCCTCGCCTCGCATGACGAAATCTACGATGGCCTGACGCCCGGTGTCCTGCCGCCGCGGAAGGAATGGAAGGCGACCCCGGTCAAACTGCTCCGGTCTCCTGAGTACAAGGGTCCTTTCCCCGTCGCCTTCACCCCGCCGCGTGACGTCACCCCGGGGCTGATCGGGATGGTCATCGATGGGATGGTGGATCCCCATGACCTCACTGCGACCATCGTCGACCTCTCCGCCCGCGGATTCCTGCGCATCAAGGTGCTCGACGACGGCAAGGGCAAGCGGCGCGGGAAGGACTGGCTGCTTCAGCCCTGCAGTAAGCCCCGCTCCAACCTGATGCGCTACGAGAAGACGTTCCTGGAGGGAGCCTTCCCGGACGGGCGGGAGAAGCGGATGTCGGAGCTGGTCCGCAAACACAAGAAGGTGTTCCGGCAGCTCACCTCCGACATCTACGAGGAGACCAGCCGCCGCGGCTGGTATCGGCAGAACCCGAACCCGGGTGGCCGGCGCCACAGGGTCGGGCGCGTGGCTGCCGGGATGGTGGCGGGTGTCGCCGCGCTGGTGATCGCCGGCGGGGGTGTTGTGGGCATATTGGCCGCCGCCATGTTCGTCGCGACGGGTGTCGTCGCCGCCTTCGGGCCGAGACGTCGCGTGCCTCGCACCGGCGCAGGCACTGCCACGCGCATCCAGGCCCTCGGTTTCAAGCAGTACCTCGCGACCGCCGAGGCCGAGCAGATCCGTTTCGAGGAGGCGGAGAACATCTTCAGCCGCTACCTTCCCTACGCGATGGTCTTCGGGGTCGCCGACCACTGGGTCAAGATCTTCCGCGAACTCGCCATCGAACGAAACGTCGAATGGGACATCGACTGGATCGATGTCGGTGCCGATGTGGCGGGGGAGCTGGTGTTCCAGATGCTCACCTTGGACCTCCTCGACGGCGCCGATGGCCTGTTCGACGGCATCGGTGGTCTGTTCGACGGGTTTGATCTGGGGGATTTCCTAGACGGAATCGACTTCGATTTCGACTTCTGAGGACACTCCGCCCGCGACTCCCCGGTTATGTAGCACTCAATGCGGGTTGCGGCGTCCGAAAGGGGATTTTTCGTGTTGAAATGGAAGTGCTGACCTGCAAGGTCGAATGGACCGACATCGCGTCGCCCGGTGAACTCGCAACCTACATCTCGGCCTATCAGCACCGACAGGTCAGACAATTCGCACTCCAGAACTAGAGCCGCCCTGTCAACTCGCAGGGGTGCGTTTTGATTTTCGTCACTTCGGCGCCAGAGCGGAACGAAACATAATCAGCTACTATTATCTGTAGACATTTCATACCGTCCGAGTTGAGGTGAGAACGTGACACCGATCACCCCGTCAACCGCTGACCGCGCTGGACTGTCCCGCACCGGCCTCTACCGAGCAGCCTGCGCTGGCGACCTGACCCGGGTCGCACGCGGCATCTACCTCCCCGCAGATGCGCCAGCCGTGGACTGGAGCCTGGTCGAAACCGCAACCCGGCGATCCGATGCAACTATCTGCCTCGCTTCTGCGCTCGCCCACCATGACTTGACCGACGCCATTCCTGACACTCTCGATGTCGCGATCCCCCGTGGAGGGCGTTCTCCTGCAACCGAGCACGCGATCACCTGGCACCAGTTCGATGCCGCCACCTTCGACCTCGGTCGCGACGAGATTCCCATCGAAGGTACGGACCTGTCGATCGGGCTCTACTCTCCCGAACGCTGCATCGCGGACGCGTTCCGCCTGCGCGGCCAGCTCGGCTACGAGACTGCGCGAGACGCCCTCAAGGAATGGCTGCGCCGCGGCGGGAAACCCAACACCCTGATGCGGATCGCCCTGCAGCTCCCCCGAGCCAAGACTCCGCTGCTTCACGCCTTGGAGACGCTGTCATGACGCGCGGCGAAGAAGTCTTCACCATCCTCCAGTCCAAGGCTCGATCCACGGCGAGCAGAACCGGAGGGCCGGCACCCACCCAGGAATACCTGGTTCGGCACCTACTCGAGTCCTTCCTGGACCGCCTCATCCGCAGCGAGCACGGGGATGGCTTCGTGCTCAAGGGCGGAATCCTGCTTGCAGTGCTGGGGCGGGGTTTCCCTGTGGATCAGTCGGCGGCGACTATCTGCCGCGCCACCTTGATCGCCTTGCTGCTGCCCTTCCGTGCGGCCAGCGCCGCGACGGTGGGCAGGTCCGGTTTCCCGGGTACTTCCGGTAGGAGATGGAGCACCGATTCCAGGACGGTCGCGACCCCGGTGGGGAGTTTCTCCATTCCCGCCAGTTCCTCCGCGATCCTCGTCAGCAGCGGCCACACCAGGGCTAGACCACCGGCCTCCGCGAGTGTCGTGAGCATCGCCGCCACTTTCACGGGTGCGATGTCGTCGCGCCACTCCTGACGCCACGAACTGTCCCAGGCTGCAACGAGCACCTCCGGTCCCAGCCGGGACTCGTCCCACGCTGTGAGCAGCGCCCCCGCGATCTCGTCGCGACCCTGCGGAGAGGCCCCGCTCGCGAAGACGAAGGCGAGGAGAGCCATGACCGGGTCCACGTGAAACACGGAGGCGACCGCCTCGGTGATCTCCCAGGCGGAACTGCTGCCGAAGGGCAGGTTCACCTGGGCGGCAGTGGCCGCCCATATGGGGTGTGCCGGGAGCAGTGTGCTGCCGATGTCGTGTTCCCCGCTGCGGTCTGGTGCTCGGCGCGCCCTGTCCCACGGCCCTGCGACCTTGAGGATCTTCGCGACCACGGGTTCGTCGCCTTCCATGCGCACCCTGCGGCAGACCTGGTTGCCCTGCTCGTTCTTGAGGACGCTGGGGGGAACACAACTCATCCGGCCCGGTTCGGCGGGGGTTTTCAGCCAGAGATCGACGACCTCCTGCACGGTTCGTCCCCCGGCGACGCGACCCGGCAGGGCGCAGGGTGCGGCCTCGGAGCGGTCGATCCGCCCCAGGGCGACGAACAGGTCGATCGGCAGCACCTCCACGTTCTTCTCGGCGTAGCGGCGCAGCCGGTCCCGGAACTTGTCCCAGGAGACCCGGTTGTTCTTGTGGGTGGGGGTGGACAGCAGGCACGGCACCTGT
>ERZ773022.1031-NODE-1031-length-20099-cov-2.958890_pt1 | contig 20099 bp, 21 predicted proteins | sample MGYA00580839_ERZ773022 | MGnify/ENA primary metagenome ERZ773022 (study PRJEB29015, sample SAMEA2738020) | human oral metagenome | biome: human oral; feature: human-associated habitat; material: dental | place: China | collected 2044 ... | reverse complement strand
CCTCAATAGTCGCTTCATCATGAATGAAACCTGTGAGCAAAATCTTACCAAGATACCCTTGTTCTTTCAAATCCGAGAATAAATCAACCATCCCCTTTTTATAAATATCCGCAGCGGAACCTTGGATTGGGTGGTTCAAAGCGTAACGTCTAATCTGACTCTTGGACACTCGGTCCTTGTTGTAGAAACGTTTGCTACCAAAGATTGTAGTTGAATACCCTTTACTAAGAGCAGTTTTAACGTTGTTTTCGAACCACCCTTCAACCGAACGTTGGAATGAGAAGAACTCTTCTCTCTTTTGAGCAGCCTTGCGAGCATTCTCTTTCGACCGAGAACCAAAGAGGACTTCTCCGAGAGACATGTCGGACATTCCGAAGTTGATACCAAATACGAGACCTTTAGACATCTTACGCAACTTGTCAGTTACCTGTTCTTGCAAGAGACCATTTAGTCGAGCCGATTGGAAACGGTGGTAGTCATTGCGCCAATCTTTGAACATTTCAATCAAGGATTGTTCTTTCGACATAATCGCAATAACTCGGTTTTCTTTTGAAGCATAGTCCGTATCGACCATATAATAGCCGTTTCGAGCAGTCATTTCTTTCTTAATGGTATCATCGAACCCTTGAATATTCGGTTTCTTAGTTGATAAACGACCTGTTACTTTGAACATATCAATTTCAGGGAAACAGAAACCTTCAATAAAGTTATCCTCAACCTTATCTAAGAAGTTCGTAAACAAGCGAGCAGTATTACGAGGAGACTCCAAAATAACGGTAAATGGGTGAATAGGAGCGTTTTCCTCTGGTTTCACTAAGAAACCTTTCTCACCTTCAAATTCAATCTGAGTCTTATAACCGAAAGTCTCTCCAAAAATATACTTAGTTGCAATACGAAGAGTATCTTTATCTAAGTCTGTGAACTCTTCAAATTGTCTGTTATCAACCAAATGAATCAAACGAGCAAGACCACGTACAAGTTTCTTCTGACTTGTATCTTGTACTAATTCCTGCAACTTCTCTTTACTTTGAGAATGACCCAACCAAGTAGATAGCAAGCTCAAGGAACGAGTAACAAAATCATCAAAACTCATTCGGAAGTTCTCTTTATCCGGTTTAGTACCTTTATTTAAAAACTTCATAGCTACTTTATCAAGTGATGCATTACCTGATTTTTTACTGATTTGCTCCGGATACCCAAGGTAATCATAAGCGATCGTTTTGTTCATTGGAGAGTTTACAGAGTAACCGCTCTTAGTTGCAATGTACACATTAGGATAATCTTCAAACTTGTAGTGAAGAACCTTTTGACCGTTTGGAAGTTCATCGTCTAACCCTAACACCATAGAATTAGCCTTTGTCTGAATAGCAAAGAGACCATCTGAAGTATGTTGTGGAACATGAATAGCTAGAAATTCTAACAAGTCGCGGTACTCAGCTACCAACTGTTTCCCATAGTGCAAGCGAAGATGCGGAACGGACTCCAAATTTAAGTGCATTCCGTAAAACTCAGAATAAGCAGCGACACAAGTAAAGCGACTATCATGAACTACTGCTTGCATCATATCAAATCCAGACTTCCCTAAAATGTCATTCTCTAGGAAGTAGAGAGCAATACATAAGGTGTTGTCCGCATCGGGGCAAGCATAGAAAGCTACAAGCTCTTCTTCAAGTTCATCAAATGTACCACCGCAATCACTATAAGAACCGCACTTGGTCAAATCATCAAGCTCTACCGCTTCTCTATGCAAGAACTTATCGGTTACTGCTTTCAAACCATACTCTTCGTTGTCACGTGCTGAGTAAGTTTTACGCATGGCAACCATAGTGTCTAACCAACAATCGTAGACAAGCCCATGTCGATACCCTACCTTCCAGTCGAAGATGTTGTTATGGGCTATAACCTTTTTATTCCCTAAATAGGGTTGCAAATACTTTTCTACAAATAGCTCAATATCTCCACCACAGACATTTGGAAATTTCTTGTGCGCTAAAGGAAAATAGTAGGATGTTCCGGGTTTAGCAGATAATACCGCACCTACCATAATAGAACCTTTACCATAGAACCCTCTAAATGTGAAGTCCAAACCTGTGGTCTCCGTATCGAACGCAGTCAATTTTGTTTTCTTGTAGTCTCTTTCCAACTGCTTGAAAACTTCTTCAACTTCATTCGGTTTTACAACTTTATATTTACCTGTAAGTACACGTTCACGAACCCACTCAAAGTTACGAGGAGTACGTTGTTCCACTTTCGCTTTCATGTTCTCTACTTCAATAACTTCTGCCATTGTTGTATAGAAAGGGTTAACTGAATTATCTAAACCTTTTAAGTCGGTTACAATTTCAATCTTAGGTAAACCTAATAGTTGTCTTCTCAAATTGTTCGAAATCTCAGTTTTATAAGCCGTACCAATAGAGTCCATACGAATAACGTCCGACCCAAGCAAGGATACCCTTTCTTGGTTTGGTAGGAACTCAAACGAAGAATCTTCAACGAAACCAAACTCTAAGGAAACACCATTTGCTAGTTCTTGAGTTGCAAAACGTAAAGAACGAACTAAACCGTATTTACGCTCAATAACTCCTTTACCAAAAGGCACTTCAAACTCAACTCTATCTTCTACATTTTCTAATTCTTTCAAACTTAAAGCTAGAAAACCTTTGCTACCTCTCATTTCATTTTTAAGAGTTTTAGCGTAGCTATAAACCGCATACAAATAGGCAAACAAAGCAAATGAAGGGTGTTTTTGGAAAGACTTGGCAACAGATAAATCAACCCCATCTTCTCCAAACAGTACCTTTGGTTTAATCAAACGCTCAACTGTAAAGGAAGCTCTTGAGAACGTAGCCGTTCTGTAAGTTCGACCTAGTTGCTCGGCTTGACCTTGCATAAGCATCTGAGCAGACACACCATCTTGTGCTACTAAGCGCAAGAGACCACCGTGGGTGAGGTCTGAAAGATACCCTTTGTAGTTGTAATTCTGACCTTTGTAAGTAAATTTAATCTCTGAGGTAAGCAATCAATTCTCCTTTCAAATTTATTCCAAGAGTATTAAAACTCAATCTTCTTCAACTTCATCAAACCAATCTAGTGCAGAAGTTTGTTTTGCTATTTGCTCTGTTACATACTTCTCTTTGTTATAACGGTCTGCAATTAGAAAACCTGCTTCTTTATTGTATTCTACTTCAACTGAAACAGGTAAACGGTTGAAAACCTTTAACAAATCTTCTAAATCCCCTAAGTAAATAGAGTTGCAGTAACGCTCATTCAAATAACGAGCAATAACTTTACGACCCACCTCTACAGACAATACCGATTCTGTATTATAAGGGTGTTTTTGCGTGTCTAAATACTTCAATACTGAAGTTAGAGCTTCTTTTGTAAACTCAATCAACTTCTGTGTGTTTGTTTCTCTAGGTACAGACACAGACTTACGCTCTACTAAGTGACCCTCTGCGTAGAATACCCAGGTCATATATCCATTGTTTTGACCTACACTTACTTGTAACATTTACAAGACCTCAACTTTCTATCATAACTTCCTTACCGCAAGGAATACATTCGAATTGGAAAACCTCTTTGAAATATACCAAAAATACAGGAAAACTACCATTATCTTCTTTGAACTCTAAGTACATAGCAGAACCCACAACCCCAATAAATCGACAGTCAAAGTTCAAAACTAACCAACTTGCAAAGGTTTCTAAAATCAATTCTTCTAAGTTACCCTTTAAAACATAACCTTTGTAGGGAATATTATAAAAGGTCTGAGAACCTAAGTCAAGTCGGAAACCGTTTGACACTAGACTCTCTCCGAAATAATAATCGAAGAGTCGATCTACATAAGATTGAGTTTCAACTTTATAAATGATATAGGAATTAGCCCCTTTAACAAGTAATTTACCCTTATCCAAACGAGTTTTGATAGGTTGTTTTGTATAACACAAATTGCTATCAACCAAACTACCTTCAACCTTCAAGTACAAAAGACTAGCTTCAATAAGCGCTTGTTCACACTGTAAATAATAACTCAACCACAAAGAAACTCTCTTCTCAACTTCTTCAGTAGGTAAACCAACTCGACCTACCAAGGACACTAAAAATTGTGACCACCATGTGCGATACCGAACGGAAGAACCATCAACTAGTGAAGATTTTTCAGTCAAACCTTTAGACTCGATAAAACGTAGAATTAAGACTGCTTTTAATAAATAAAGCAACTCCTCCTCCTCATTTTTCAAAGGTTTCAAAGGTGTTGTTCTCAAAGAATCCAACCAATTAAACCAAAAAGACTCAATACCTTTGTTTGTTTTAACTGTACTTGGAGAGAAATCTTTATCGAAGTCATACACTTCAAAATCATCTACCAAAACCTCACTTGGTTGACTAATATTCTTCTTAGCGAGGTGTTTTACATAACCCTCTAAACTAGCTAAAGCAATATCTTCTAAATTCAGTAAGCGATTTAAAACTACATCTTGAAAACCTTCTAAAGTCTTATATGAACCGAGTTTTTTAGCAAGGGGATACCACTTCTTGCTTAAATCTAAAGCTACAACTAAGAGTAAAGACTTATCTAAATTCACAGTTTTTGAATAAGGGTTTAAAATTAAAGCTTCAGACATATAACGCTCCTACTTCTAAACTCTTATCTTCTTCACTATAAATAAAATCTTTAAACTCATCATAGTGTAATAACTCACCTAATGTATCTACAAAGACTTTATCATTTTCCTCAGACAAAATATCTACTAAATACTCTTGACTGTCTTTATCACCCTCTAAAACACGTTTTAAGAGCAGTCGAAAGTTTAAGCCATAAGTATTTTCGAAAAATCTGGATACCCGATTGTATTCTTCAATCAACTCTGCTAACTCTATACGAAAGTCAAACGTATCTATATTCAACTTATTCAAAAAGACTTCCCAACGGTGTAGAGACTGAGGTACTAAAGACATCTCAGAGCTTAAAGTGTTTTCATCAACCATACCTGTCGGTAACTTTGACTCACCATCTTCTCTGACTCCAATGTTGAACTCACCTTTTTTATACTTGTCCAACTTAGCGTGAACACTAGCTCGAACGCTTTCGTCCCAACCTGTATAGATAAACTGCTTTTCGGACATTCCAGACCACTCTTTATCCAAACGCTTTGTAACCAAAGTGTATAAGGAGTCTTTCACATAATTGATATGTTTTGTCTTTGGTAAATATTGACCTACCAACTCCAAACTATGCTCAGACAACGTAGTATTCATGCTTTCCATAAAACAACCAGTTAGGAACATCAGATACCACCTGTTCTAACTACTGAGGGATAAGCACAATCTTCAATCGGAACTTCTCTTGAAGAGTCTTTACTTAGAAACACTTGAGTGGCTTTATGAGGTTCTGAATCATAGACCCAATCCAATTTATAGTCCTTAACATAGTTAGGCGAAAACAAACCACAATACTTTTGACCTTTATACTTAAAAACACAGTTACCAATTAAACGAATTTGTTCTTCTGACAATTTCTGAGCTTTTAGGTAAGCAGTCAAATCATGAACCTCAGTATAGCTTAACCCTAAGTTTAAAACGTAAGTGACCCTTTGAGTTAAGTCTGTGTCCTCTAACCAAGCTCTAACTTCTTCTACACTCCAAGATGTTGAACTCACAGAAACAAAGAGAGGTACACCCAATGAAAGCCAATGTTTAGAACTGGACTGAAATTCATCTAGGGATACCCCAACTGCACAGACAGAAGAGTTTATTTGAAATTCCCCCTCAACTTGCTCTTCCAAGCTACCTCCACTTGCAAGTAGCTGCGATAAAGCAAAAAGACCTACCTTAGTCTCTACTTTAGGCTTTACATATTCTTTAATCGGTGTAAGCCAATCTAAAAAGACTGAACCACCCTCAGAAACCAAAAACTGCCACACAGAGGACGTATTCACATCTAACTGCAGACCTTTATCTGCTCTATAATCATCTAATCTTACTGCTTTTACTCTCAATCACACAACCTCCATTTTTCAATCCAATCAGTTTAGTCGCTTGCAGGACAAAGGATACCACTTGGAACTCTTCCAACCACTTGGAACTCCCTACAAGAGACATAAAGTTTACAATCTCTTTCATAGACAAAGCATCAATTTGCTCCAAAGAACGAGCGTATTTCCCAATACGGTAGTTGTTATACTTACTCATATCTGGTAGTAACCCTATCTCTGGGTAAATCTTACCTTCGACTAACAACTCTTTTAATATCAGTATAGCCTTAAAAGACTCTAATAAAGACTTTCTAACTGTTTCAAAACTTCTATTGTGAGACAACTCTAGTAAGCTCTGGAGTTGTTTCTTTTTGTACTGCTCCAACCCTCTCTGTGTCTTAGTCGTAGAGGTCAACATACTGAGAGCAACCCTCTCTACCTGCAAAGAACCTACTCCAGTTAACTGAACCAAAGTAGCGTTGTCTCTTATTTCAATACCGTCTTTTAAACTAGATAAAATCGTGAAAACAGCATCGATGTCTCGAAGATACCGCTTGGTAACTATTCCATACATCTTCTCAGACAATTTAACTGACCCTTTAGCTTTAGTCGTTACATCATAAATATACTGAAACTCACTTTGAGTCATATAGGTGCTGAACATTATATCTGGTTGAAAGTCAGCTAATTCTTTATTATACCTTATGTTTTGAAAGAGTTTATAATTAGTGTAACCTACTACCAAACGAGTGAACCTTGAAATCCCTTGTAAAAACTTCAAAGTTATATCAGCTAACTCGGTCTTTTGTTCATCCACAATAAATAAACGGTAAGGAGAGCGAAATGGACGAATTTGAATCGAAACGTCCATCTTTGGTAACTCATTTAAGTCATTTACTCGAACTACAGAAGAACTGTCTACTTGAAAGCGTTTCTTTACCAAGTTAGAAACCAAAGACAGATACCGACTGCTCTTTCCGTAGACTAAAACAGAAGCGAACTGCGCCTCTGGATTTAATAAATCATCTAAATGAATTGCCAAACTCTTATCTCCTTCTTTTTCTAATTTCTAACATTCATTATAGCAGAAATTCCCCTAAAGGTCAAGTTTTAGGGGAATTTTTCTCATATTTCATAATTCAATGTTTGCAACATTTTCACTACTTCTACTTTCATCTGTCGCTGATGGTCTAAAAAGTCTTTTACATCAGCTTTAGAAACTTCTTTTAGTTCCTTTACTTGGTGGAAACCTAAGTCTACTGCACTTGTTAATCTATCTTCCGAGTTTACTCGGCGAGTTCGGATACCCTTTAAGTAAAACTCTTCTAAATGCTCATAAACCTCTTTAAATAAAGGGAGCAAATGTGGAGATTTGAGCGCATCTGCAATAACATTTCTATAAAACTGAGGACAAGCTCCTTTCGATACCCAAAGGTTGTAGTCTTTCAGCAAAGTAGCTCTTGACTCTAAATCTGTGTTCTCTTCAATCGCGTGTTTTACTTTATCCTCATACACAAAGAAGAAAGGATTGATGTAACTCTCTTTATTCATAAAACCTACATTTCTTAAAGCTATACCATACAGTTCTCTGTTGATAAAGAAGAGCAAAGCAAAGTTAGGATATACTTTCTCCCATACTTCATCAAATTTAGGTATCTTTGTTTGGGAAGTTGCTACTTCTACTGGTATATCTCTAGTGAACTTCAAAGCGTATAAATAAGTCAACATTGGGAAATACTCTTCCGTTATCGACCTAGTAGCTCGACTTTCCATACTAAATATTTCACAAGTTGTAACTAAGTTCTTAGCTAAACTTAAATAAGACAAGCTGGAGAATTGAAAGATCCCTAAAGGAGTGTATTGTCTTGGAGATAAATCATTTGAGACAATATTCCCTTTACTATCAATCTTCTGTAGAGAAATGTGGTTTCGAGTATGGAGACCCTTAACCCAATCACTTGCAGTTTCTCTCCTAGTTTTTAAATACAGAGGTTGAGTGTAAAGTAATTCACCATTCTGAGAATATACAGGTAGCTCCACCAAATCCTTAGAACCCTTTTTATTTGTAGACCACCTTGTAGTACACAAGTAATTCGCACTTACATTTGAACTTCCTTGAAAGTCTGCAAGTGGAGACATGAACCCACTATGGAACTCAAAGTCTGTTGCATAATCTCTTCGAACCTCAAAAGTCCTACGATTTAGTAAAAAGGAAACTGGTACCATCCAAATTAACTCTGCTTGAGTTAAATTATGTACTTGAACTAAGTTCTTTACTTGCCACATAAACTGACTGTAAAGGTCTGCTGCATAACCTTTCAAACCTAAAGAACCTAAACGCTTTGCGACCGGTGTTGATACTCCTCTAGTGGAATACGGAGGGTTCATTAAGATAATCAACTTCTCATTATTATTTAAAACCTTCTGTAAGCTTTCTGGGAGTTGCCTTGAGAAGTTCTGAATAAGAAAAGAGTCTGACGAACCTAAAAAGTCTAGTTGGAACACCGTAGTTTCTAAGTCAGGTCGCTCTTTATCAAAGCGCTCTTTTGTTAATCGAACATCTTCTTCGTGAAGAGTGGATAAGTACACGTGTTTGCACTTGGGAAATTCAATCAACAAGTTTCCCGTGCCACAAGAAGCGTCCCATACTACATAGTTTTCCAAATCTGGAATATCAGTTAACAGTCCATGCGCCTTACTACCCCAAAACAAAGGTGTGTAAAAAGAACCTTCCAATTCTCGCTCTTTTTTGGACATTCCTAAATCTTTTACGGAGTGTTTAGTGTCATATAACCCTACCGAATTAAGGAGTTTTGTGTTTTCTTCTAAAAATAAGGCTTGTGCTTCAGTAACAGTATCTGAATTAACTTGAACACTTAATGAACCGTCTCCCTCTACATATTTGTCGAAAAATGCAGTTAGATACCGCAAGAGTTCTTGACCTTTTTGACCTAATTTAACCACCTACTAACCACCCAAAATACTTTCAACAAATAAAAACTCAGGAATTTTCCCTGTTCTCTCATAGTACACCATAGTTGCCTTAGTTGGTACAACTAAGACCGTTACTTTTTCATGCACCAAATCTTTTAATACACCTTCTGGTATTGGCTCTACAACTACATCATAAGCACCTTGATTCAATTTACGAGTTAAGTCAATTCGTGTTTGTAAATCCACAGTATCCTCAATATAAACGTTAGGGTTTGTTGTTTTCCATTCTAAAACCACATAACGCTTATCCACTACAAGCATCATGTTAATCTCACCACCAATCTAATCTGTCTAAACTATATTTTATACCCAAGTAAGTCTCTTCTGTAAACGTTGAAAATTTCGAGATACCGCAATATCAAATCCTCAGAACCTATACTCAAACCGAAGATAGTCAAGTAACCATCAAAGTCTAATACTATATCTAACTCTGCGTAAAATTCTTCTAAGTTTTCATATCGATCACAAATCGTTGGAATAATGTCCTCAACCATTGGAAGAGCGAGTGATGTTAAATACTGCTCTAATGTTAAAGTTTGTTTCAACTTCTCAACTTCAGATTTAAACAGGTCAAACCTAGATTGAAACTCTAAATCTGAAATCTCAACAGTCAGTTTATCCAAATTGTAAAAATCTGAAATAAATTCCGACATCCACCCAAATTCTGAAACCAACCTCTCAAAGAAACTATAGCTAAATTGAGTTAACCCTAAACTTTCACAAAATAAAACTGCACGTTTGTAATACAAACCTCTACAAAATGGATTTGGGCATTTTAAAACAGATAAATCTAAACTCAATTCATACTGCAAATCACAATGACTGCACGTTTTTGGGAATAGATACCCAACCTCTGACGAAATTCCAACCTCTTTTAATCTAGTTTCTACACTCATTTATTTACCAATCTCTCTCTGGAAATGCACCTGTATAGCTAATTTTCACTAAAACTTGGTCACTCTGCAAAGTTGCTGAACCATACCGATTTAACTCGCTTAGGAAAAACCTTAGCGTTATATCATCAATTTGATTAAAGTGCGTGAAAATCGCTTCGTATAGACTGTCTGTGGTAAAAGTTGATAACTCACCCCAAGCGCAAGGATTACCTTCTGTAGCTTGCGTGTAAGTTCTTACTGTAATTACTGTTGACATCACTATCACTCCTTTCTAACTAATGTTATATCGGTCAATTTAAACTATTTTACCATAAATTAAGGATTTGCGCAACAAAACAAAAGAAAAGTGAGAACCTAAATTTACTCACTTTATCTATGTGTGCTTTGTAGTCTATTAAGTAGTATAGCAGACCTTGAAAGGTTTGTCAAGGATACAAAACCTGAGTTAATCTGAAACTTTAACTTCTTCTGTCATGTTACCAAGCAATGCAAGAATCACCGCATCAGACTCAATAGAGGTTACAGACTTGAATTTGTTCACTTTATCTTGAACTTCCTCTACAAAGTCAGCTTCAGAAACCACAGGTTTTGTACGATACCGGACATCTACTACCTGTTTACCCATAAGGTGAGCTAATTTATAATCTTCATCTTTATCCACAAAGATTACGTTAGAATTATATTCAACGGTTGGATTATCCTTCAAATAAGCTACAATTTTAAACTCATCTACATTTAGGGGGTTTGTTCCTTGTGGGATAGTTGATTGACTTGCTACAGTTGAAGGATAAAACCATATTGGGGATACCCAAAGTAAACTCTGCAGTAACAGTTTAGCGAACATTGTGAACCTCCTTTATTTTCTTCAAAATCAACTCATATTTGCTGCTAAATTTATGCCAAACACCGTAAGGAACTAAATCAAAAGCAATGCAGTCTTTTGCAGTCAGTTGTGGGAGTTTATCCCACAAGAAATCATATAGCGCTTGACTGTACTCGTGAACCAACTTGTTCTTATCTGCTTTTGCATCTTCTAGTTCAAGTTCAGTTGTTGCTTGAATGACCCAATCGTTGGCGTTACGATAACGTTCGTTGTAGTCTTCTATTAGTTTGTCTAAATCTTCATATAACATTAGTTTACCTAACTTTCTAAAAATCTTTTCTTAGTAAACACACCAAATACCAGTTCTAGCTCCTTTTGGGTGTCTATATTGTTGCAATCCTTTGGATAATACAAAACCAACAAATTTAAGAAACCTAACAATAAATTGGACTTAGGAATATTTTTATCCACTAACTCAACAAAATAACGAACATCAAACTGAAAGTAAGATGTATCAATCTGAGAGGTTAAAGTAGATACCGCTAGTTCATAAGGTTTAATTTTATAACCGAAACCTCTAATTAGGTTGTCTAGGTCGAAATAAGCACCCTCTGAGACCCCTAAAGCAAGCCCGTTGTCAAATATAGGAGCGAACCTTGCAGTACCGTTAGGAGCCAAAATAATGCCGAAATTGGAGAGGTGTCGGTCAGTGTTTCTAAACATAACTTCTAAAGTTAACAATCTCAACATTTCTTCTCTAAAAGATTGTCCTACTGTTTGTTGGAAAACGGAGTCGATAAAGTCAAATTTGGAGTCGAAACCCACTAAAGTCTCAGTGGGTGAAGGTGCTAAAGACAAAAGATCTTTAAACGAAATAAACTGTTCCCCTTTTTGTAAGAAGTTTGGAGAGACGCAAGTTCTTAAATCAAAAGAATCAACTGAGGTATATTTAAAGTCATAGGGTACAAAATCTTCAAAAGTTAAGTATTTACAAGACCTCAAAAATGTAGAAACTAAAACTTCAGCAAGAGCTTCACCACCTCTCAAATCTTCTTTATACCAATAACCACCTTTAGGGGAAGTAAATTTAGTTTGATACCCTAATCTTGAAGTAGGTTTAAACATATTTCCACCTCCTCATATCACAGTCGAGAAAGTAAGAATAAACCGAAATCTCATCTTCCAGCACCCGAGACCAACTAGGGTAACACTCGCCCCGATTAGCACGTGAGTCTGTTATGGTTAAGTGTTCTTTCATCCATTGTCTTATTTCTTCTGATGTAGAGTCTTCACTTAAATTAAGCAAAGTAAACTTATGATGTATCGTTTCGGACTTCACAAACGTAAAATGATACCCTTTGGGGGTTTTAGTAATGTAGCCTAATAAGTCATCAAAGCAGTAAATTTCTAAGCGAGAGTATGACTCTCCATTTGATAATTTAAACAGAGTCAATACCTCCAATTAGGTAAACCTATTTTTAGGTCTTTTTCTTTTGTAACAGTCAATTTAAAGCAATGTTCCATTAAGTCGTCCTCACTGTATGCAATGTCAATTTCAAAGCAAATTAAAGGTGATGCAAAACCGTTTTTCTTAACTACGCGAGACTCTGTATCTGAGAGCTTACTAAAGCAGACATTTACAATTACACCATTCTCCGCTTTAATCGTACCATACTTAAAGAAACCACTCTCATCATTTTCCAAAGCCAAAACTTGATTGAAAATAGTATCAATTTGACTTCTAACAGTCTCCTTAGATTTAGTTACCCAACCATAATAAGAATCATCTTTAAAAACTGTACGAGCAAAACCACTATAATGAGTACAATAAGCTGCAAAAGCCTCATAAAGCTCTTCATAATTTATTTCATCAAGCGCAAAGCTAATTCCATAAGATTGATATGGATATGTGAATGTTGCTATTGCTTTTTCTTTGCTTACTTTCATTATTTTCAAACCTCATCTAATTTTCTTTTATTATATCACAAAAACCCTTATAAGTCAAGAAAAGGAGAACATTTGCTCTCCTCAATCCTTTATTTTAAAATACTTCAAGGTCTTTTTCCGCTTTATCCGAAGTGTCGATACCTAAAACCTCAGTAGCGAAAATAGTATGCGCTGCAATCACATAAGGAGTGACATACAAACCAAGCAAACCACCGGTTGCAAAGACACCTAGACACCACCAAAAGAAACTTAGGTTCTGAACAAACAAAGTCATTTTGTGACCTTTCATCTTCTGTTTACTTTCTTTAAGTAATGCAAACAAACCAAGTTCTTCATGTGTTTTCGCTAAATAAATTGCTAATGCGTATTCGTAAGTTTTTATCAAACCGATAAAACCACCAAAGAGCAATAAAGCAATACCAAGCCAAAATAATAGACCAAAGCTATTGGATACCAAAGCAGCGACAATCAATCCGATACCGACTATATAAGGTAAGAAGAACCACAAACCAATCATAAAACCAACTAGTAAACCAGTTTTAAAGGTGTGGGCAGTCAGACTACCGAACATGTCCGAAATCTTACGACCTAGTTGTTTTCCTACTAGGTGTTGTTTCGTTAAAATGTCAAAGACATAAAGGCTTGCACATAGTTCATAGAGCAAAGCTAGCCCAGAAATAGCTGAAGATACCCCTGTGGCGCTTTCGTTAAATGCAAAAGCTAACTGCACTAAAACAAGTACCAAACATGGTAAACCTAGAGCCAACCATAAATTGTCTTTAGCAATCATCTCTTTGGCTTGCTTTTTAATCTCTTTTCTCGATTTCATAACAATCGGAACTCCTATTCTTTAAGTTTTCCATAAGTATAACAAAACTTGAAAACATTTGCAATACCTTTCTTAAATGTGGCAAAAAGAAAGAGAGGGAACCCTCTCTTTACTTAAATTTCAACAAAAGACTTGTCATAAACGGAACTATCTTTCAACATCAGCTCTAACATCTTATCCGTATCGCCATCAAGTTCATAGAAATCAATACCACGGTCGATCTCCGTACCATCTGCAGTTTTAATAACATAGTGGTAAGTTGCGCCTTTTAGATATTCATTATAAATTGCTAACACATAGTTTACCATATCTAAAATATCACGCTCAATAGATTTTGTAATACGCTTAGTGTTATACCAACGGTAAATTTCTTCACGTGTTGCAAAAGCGAAACCTACAAAGTCTCTATCTGAACTATAAACTGTCGTAAATTCAAGAGTCGGAGTATAATCTAACGAGGTTGTAGAACTAACAAACAAAGGAACCGCATAAACATTACCATCTTTATAAAGACGAGCAACTACTTCAGCTATAAGTTCATGCAATGTAGATATTTCAGACTTAATTTTCGTAGTTAAACCTTGTTTTGTATAACCATCTATGAAATCCGATGGATTAAGATACCGATGGGGTTGCATCGAGTCCCACCCTACCATCCAAGTATAATATCTACACAAAGTTCGAGTCCACTCATCACTTAAAGGAACGACATTTGGTTCATCCCTATAAATTGTCATAATGTCGCCTGAGTTATTTCTCACCTCAACGTACTTCAACTTCTTGAAAGTTTTCATCTTCCAAGCAACAAGCGTCCATCACAATGTCTTCAATAAAGTCATTCTCAAAACCGTAATCGTAAAACAAGAAACCTTCGGAAAGTTGTTCTCCTAACTTGTCATAAGCTACATAGTCATAAACCTTACCATTTAAGTAAGCATTATAAACATCTAAGTATTCTTGTGTTCTTCTCTGTAAGTATCCCAACTTAGCTTGTGTTAAACGAGAAATATCAAATCGAGATTTCAATTCATCTTTATCTAACCATGCAAAACCTACGAAAGAACCTCTCCAATCTGAATAACTCTCAGAACTTCGAAAATAATAAGCAACTTGATTATCTAAACGACCGATAAAAATAGGAAAAGCTACCAAATTCTTTTCTTTAAATAAACGCTCACTAATGGATAGGTTCAAATGGTTGTTACAAATATTAAAAACATGTATAAATGTACCATTTAATTCTTAACGCTCCATAATGACTTGCTTTGCAAGTCATTATTTCCGCTAAAGGCACCCTACGATACCCCTAGACCTTCTCTTAACTAAGTTTAAGATATAGGTTTACTTTTAAAATTTAAGTTTTAAACCTCGTCAAAATTAAAAAGTTTATTAAAAACCGAAGACGGTGGGTTTAATTTGTATTCTTTTGAATACAAAAATTACTCAATTTAATTAACTTTTAGGATACTCCCTTTATTAAACATTTGTTGCTTGACACTACTAGACAACTAGGTCTAGGGAAGACTTGAACATCCACTTCAGCTCTGAGAAACCGCGTGCTATTTTCAACAATGACTTGAGGAGGAATCGAACCTCCGTTCTAAATGCTCATCCATCATCAGCAATCAAGTCTCAGCTTAGGATAAGTCTCTGCTTTTTCGCAGACAAATTTGGCTTTCGCGACCGTGTTCTTTTAGGCGATCCTAACTCCTTGTAGACAAATATGTAGCAAATGTTTGGTTGTCGTTACCTAACTACTCAGCTAAATTTATCTGCAAAATTCTTAACTTCTATGTTAAAGATTATATCATAGTTTAAGGTATTTGTCAACAAGTTTTGCTAAAAACTTTGATTTAGTTGAGAAATTTGAAAACTATAACCAACTTAAAGCGCTCTGCGATACCCTTGTAAAGCTTTAACACACCGTTCATACTCCTTTTGGAGCTTGTAACGGTAAGACTTCTCAGTGTCGATATAAAGTACACAAGGACTAGTAGGTTGGAGCTTAGGATTGTTATTATCCCTTAAATCCCAACTTGACTCAACAGAACGAATCTCTAAAGGTTCTTGTGTTTGTAAGACTTTAATCAATTTTCGTTCAGCGTATCTGTTATACTGATCACTACCATATAGAGGTTGTGTATCTACCAACTTGTATGTAAATTCTGCATTTTGGTGGATACCGTAGTGTTCAATAAACCATACTACTGCTGGACGTGCGTGGCTTACAACCTCATTACCATCATTTGAGTAAATGTGCTCTGGTTTCTCCTCACCTGATTTATAAAAGTATTTTTCTAAGTTGTAAATAGAACCAACAGGTAAATCACCATACCCTACTGTATAACCATGAATGACTAAGTTGTAGGCAGTATCAGTTATAGGAACGTCACAAAGCTTAGTTGCGTATTCTTGAGTTAGGCGCTCATATTCTTCATCAGAGTCTACAATGTCAAAATCCAAATACAAACTTGCGTAATTATGATACGGTCTTAGTTTCACACGTGTACAAAAACCTAGCTCTAAAACCGATTTTAAAGGAATTTTAACTAACTCACTACGAGTTAAGTCCACAACTGGAACATCTTTGTATTTGATTGGCACATAATCTCTAATCTTTAATTCAGGTCTGTTGTTAAATCCACCTAAAATAATCTCACCTGTTTTAAAGCGATAACTGTCCAAAATCTTGAACAAACGCTCATAAGTTCTAGGCACAGAAAAGTAGCGAACCACTTTATTACGATTTTCATAACCTTCTGTCATTCTCAATAATCTCATGTTAAGACCTCACTTGTACTTAGTTTATTTAGTATAACATTTAATTGAAAATTTTGCAATAGAAAAAAGCAACCCAATATAGAGTGCTTAGTCTTGTTCTAATGAAGGTTCGTAACCATCTAACAATTCTTCTAAATCATAGTTAGGAATATCCAACTGCTCAGATTTATTCTTCAAAATCACCTTGCCATTTTCAAAAATAAACTCTACTTCATCCCCCTCAGATAAGTTCAAGTTTTCTAAAACCAAAGAAGGTAGAAGGATACCCTTGCTATTTCCCCACTTAGTCACCTTTTTAGTTCCTAAACTGCAACGATAATATTCTTTAACCAACTAAAAATAACCTCTCATATTTCTCAATTAAACCGAACTACAAAGAACTAAGAAGAGCTTCAAGACACTTAGTAGCTTCTTTATTGCGAGCATCTAATAAAGACTTATCTTCCGGGAAAATATCAAGCCAATCAATACTTGAGATATAATATCCTGTCTCCTTATAGATTTGTTCAGAAACTTCATCTAAAAGTTTAGCTAACCTATCTACATCAGTAGGTTTAAAATCCTCAAGGTCACAGATAATACCTTTATTAAGCCAATAATAAGGATTAATGCAAATATGAACACTACAAGGGTATTCAGACAGAACCTCTTTTGCTAAATTTCTATAATCGATAGACATTTTCTATACCTCAACCTTCATTAACCTATATCACATGTATCAAACTCAGTCTTGCTTACTGACCTTTTTGTAAAACTCGTTTGAAATATTATCAATCTTTTTAGGGAAAAAGGGTACCCAGAAGTATTCAAGCGAGATATATGTAGAAACATCTCGCAGTAACAGTTGCTTGTATTTCTCAGTTGTTACAGGAAACCCACTTAGAATAAAAGTAATTAAACTTACCAACAAGAAACCACTGCAAATAAAGCCTGTCGCAATTAAAAGATAGAACAGAATATAAAGCCACAAAAGACCATTATCTACCATTGTTACATAGTTGTTTTGCATTGTATTCGTTAAATACGAGAACCCTATAAACAAAAATAAATCCATAATTAAAGGCACTAGCAAGTGTTTAAATGCTATTCTTCTAAAAGACTTATTCATAAATCCTACACTTATTATGTTTTATGGAGCCGGTGGGAGTCGAACCCACGTCCAAACGACCTTTCCAGTTAACCTTACTGCGCACTGCTACGTTTTAACATTCAACTTCTAGGAAACGTACAAAACTAAAAGTTATATCTCTCTTTAACAAACTAAGTTGAGAAAGCTTAGTTGCGAGTACCGAGGTTTATAGCAACTAAAAGATACCGGTACTTATCTTAGTTGCTCGTCTATTTGACTATTTTACGTGTGTTCGTATTAACTACCGAAGCTAAAAGCTTAGGCAGCCATACGAACTGGTGCATTGTTATTTGCAGTTATATTTAATTTTGACTATAACGTAGTCACTCGGTGCGAGGTTAAAAGGTACAATCGCCTGTCGAATCCAGACGACCCCTCAATTAAGATAAACCTATTATATCAGAAACAATGTGAAATGTCAAGCCTTATTCTTAGTATTTTCAGCTTTTGTAGGGGTTTTTGAAAATAAAATCAAACCGAACAAACCTGCAAACCACAGAAAAACCAAAGATACCGCTTGTAACCATAACTTACTGTTGAGTTCAGATTGGTTAAATAAAGTGGAAACGTGAGAGATTAAATCAATCGGAAAACTGTACTCAATAGCAACGAACAAAACAAAGGCGAACAAAAGGCACAAAACAATACAGGATTTTAAAAACTTTAACTTCATTTAAAACCGCAATGTATTAAGCAATAGTTCGTTGAGATAAGAATGAAAGCAATTCTTCAGCAGTTTGAAGTTTCATCATCTTTTTAAACTCAACCTCATCAGCAATTAAAGCTTCAGCGTCCGTACCTTGTTTTAGGTCATAAAAATTTATGGTTAGACTGTTACATTCATCCACTCTAATCTGAGCAGACACTCCATACTCATAACCAATGTCTCCAAGTACAATCTCTAAATGTTGTTGTAACTCACCTAAACTAGAATCTAGTTCGTTATGTAGTTTCATCATTCTGTTGTAAGTTAGCATTTTGTGGATACCCTTTCTGAATATTAAAAGAGACTTACCCCAGTAAGTCAGACTAAAAATCAACGGAGACTGAGGGGTTCGAACCCTCGCGCCGCGAACGACCTAACGATTTAGCAAACCGTCCTCTTCAGCCTCTTGAGTAAGTCTCCCAAAGAAAGGGAATCTCTTCGAAAAGAGGATACCCCGTGGTTTATTATCCGAAGTCAACCAAACTTCTGTACTTCATGTCGCGAACCTAGAGTACAACGAGAGTTCTTTTTATCACCTAAACTTTATTTCTCGTAGGTTTTGTCACTCTCTAAATGACGATGTTTAGGAACCAATATAGGTTCTAAAAGTTGCTAACTCGCCAAAGTTAACAACCTACCCGAAAGGAGGTTTAATGAAAGCTAATCCCCTCTCTCGTTCTCACAAGGAGAGGAATGATGCAAGAACCTTTGACAATCCTTACACCAAATAAATTAGAAAAAGAAGGTCTAACTAAACGCTAGAACCACAGTCTAAGAGGGAACCAATCAAAACCTACTTAGACTATGAAGTAACCACCGTTGAAAGTGGATACCCCTGACTAAACAAAATTTAACTCTGTTGAACATTCTAAATTCTTCAGAAATTATTTTCTTGAATTGAAGTAACTCAATTCAAAGGAAGATGTGGGATTCGAACCCACGCGCCGTTTTACCGACCTGACGGTTTTCAAGACCGTTCCCTTATAGCCAGACTTGGGTAATCTTCCACAAGAGGAGTTTCAATCTTTTCAAATTGAAACATCACTCAAAATTCTAAGAGGATTCATGGAAAATGTGTAAAACCATGAATTTTCCACACAACAAAGTGTGGAACAACGCAAAGACCTTTGACAGTCTTTACGCTTAAATAAAATTAGAGGTACGTTTGAAAGCAAGTCCTGATCACGAAACTTACTTACCAACCAAATTCACCTTAGTAGTGGTTTAGGACATGACTTCACAAAATCCTTGAAAGAAAATGCTACTGACTCTAAAGTTTGCAACTACTAAAGCTACGACTCAACAACCTTATTCAGATTGTTAAGCCTAAAAGGTAACATATACAAAAAATACACATCACGTTTGGCATCGGAAAGACAGGATTCGAACCTACGACTTCATGCTCCCAAAGCATGCACTCTAACCAAACTGAGCTACTTTCCGATAATATAAATAGTAATGAGGGTAGAGGGAATCGAACCCTCGGTCATAAGGAGTCAGCTGCCTTACCACTTGGCTATACGACAACAAAGTTGCGTAAAGGGAATCGAACCCTTGGTCACTAATCTCTCACTGCCTTACCACTTGGCTATATCCTCAATAATTAAAATACGAAGAGCAAGGGACTTGCTCTAAGAACTTTTGCACACCTCTCTCAAGGAATGCACGCCGTTGTGGCACAAAACAAATACCACCGCAAGGATTCGAACAGTTTTCAAAGAAAACTCCGCTGATCTACCGGCTCGTCTATTGAAGTCATGACTCATCAATAAGCACCATGCTATCGGTGGTAATCAGAGGTGAACTACTCCTACCCATATTATCTATTACAAGTAAAAGTTTCTTGGGTAATACACTGACTTAGAAAACTAACTGATTAGTCCCCAGAGGTTATGCAAATAAACCAAGCTATCCTCGTAGCCCCTACGATTCTAAAATTTTAATTAGAGGGTACTAAATATTCTATAGGTTCAAATGGTTGTTACAAATATTAAAAACATGTATAAATGTACCATTTAA
>ERZ773022.1028-NODE-1028-length-20114-cov-4.905080_pt1 | contig 20114 bp, 20 predicted proteins | sample MGYA00580839_ERZ773022 | MGnify/ENA primary metagenome ERZ773022 (study PRJEB29015, sample SAMEA2738020) | human oral metagenome | biome: human oral; feature: human-associated habitat; material: dental | place: China | collected 2044 ... | reverse complement strand
GTATTCTTTTTATCTTTTGAAATTGCCATAAAAAGTTTTTCCTTGATTGTTAAGAAGTCTACGAATTTTTAAAATCCGTTACCAATTTTAAGAATTTTCCTCGGTGACCTAATTAAGATCCAGCTCGAATTGCTATTTTCTACACAACCCAACCAAAATCCGTCACTGTCTATGGTAACTGGCATTATTTTATCAGATTTCCAAATATATTGCAAACTATTAAAAGCGAACAAAAGAGGAGAGAATAGATTTTATCTATTCGTGATGATATTTACCGCCAAGACTAATCTCTTGCGCACGATATACCTGCTCCGCCAGTATTACTCGCACTAATTGGTGAGGGAAGACTAATCTCGAAAGGCTCCATACTAAATCTGCTCTCTTTCGAATCTCCTCACTTACCCCGAAAGCTCCACCAATAATGATCACCACTTCCTTACTAATAATAAACTGTCTTGAAAGAATCTCCGATAATTCTGGTGAAGACAAATTCCGACCTCTTTCATCCAGTAATATCACAAATTGCTGCCCAGTAAACGGCCATTTCTCCAAATAATTCAGTAATTTCTCTTCATCAAAGAACTGCCATTCAATATTAAATGGCTTTTTTAACCTTTTTTGATATTCAGAAATTGCCGAATTTACCCAATCAAGATGCTTCCGACCACCAGCAATTATATGAATCATAGCTTACCTTTCATAGTTTAATATATTATATCAAACCCATCTTATATTGTTATAAATACAACACTTGTCCAAACTATAATTCTGTATTTCTTACAACACATATAAAGCAACCCCTGTTTGTCCTGTGGAAATCTATCATCAATTTTATTTGTTGACTTTTTTACAGGACTGACATAATATAATACTAATATTATATTAAACAGACAGGATGCGAGGTGATGTCTGAATTACCAGAAAAACAAATAAAACGACTCCGCTCGCTTATTCAAGAAGCGGAAACCAATTTAGCCGCAGCCAAAGAACTACTCATTTCTGTAGTTGGTGATGGTGATGTAATTACCGCCCCACGAGAAGTTGTAGTTTCTGGACCAGAAGGTAAAATTATTGAGGGTGTTTTTGATGGCCAAATCATGATTGACCAGGACGGCAAAAACTATCCAGTTCCAGCAAACTATGCCAGTAAGTCCAAACTTGTTGAGGGTGACATTATGAAATTAACCATCACCCCTGAAGGCAAATTCCTCTATAAGCAAATCGGACCAGTAGAGCGTAAGACCGTAATCGGCACTCTAACTCATCATGACGATAAATATTTTGTTGAAGTAAACGGCCGTGAGTACGAAATTCTTTATGCTTCCGTAACTTACTTCCGTCTTCGAGAAGGCGCACAGGTATCTGTAGTAATCCCAGCCAACAATGATCAAGCCAACTGGGCTGCCGTTGAGGCTTCTCTCTAAATAAAAAGACACCCTAGCAAGGTGTCTTTTTTTCGCCATCACTCGCCTCTCGCCAAATAACTATGTTAAAATATTCTTAATGAAGGCTCTATATCGCAAGTATCGTCCACTCAAACTCGCCGACGTTGTTGGTCAAGATAAAACCATTGAGCAACTCCAAGGCGCGATTTCGCAAAACAAAATCTCCCATGCTTATCTCTTCATTGGTCCGCGCGGTTGCGGGAAAACTTCTGTTGCACGTATTTTTGCACATGAGATAAATCATTTCGAATATCAACTAGAAGACTCCTATGTCGATATTGTCGAAATCGATGCCGCCACTTTTACTGGTGTTGACAACATTCGCGAACTTCGTGAAAAAGCAATGATCGTCCCCACTACGGGCAAATACAAGGTCTACATCATCGACGAAGTTCATATGCTTTCCACTAGCGCCTTTAATGCACTTCTAAAAATCCTCGAAGAGCCGCCCGAGCACGTTGTCTTCATTATGGCTACCACCAATCCTGAAAAAATCCCAGCAACTATTACGTCTCGCACACAAATCTATCGTTTCAGTCTTGCTGAACCGTCCGTAATGCAAAATTTTCTACGAAATATTTCAGACCAAGAGGGCATCAACACTTCCGACTCAGCGCTTTGTATCATCAGCGAACGAGGCGGCGGCTCTTTTCGCGACTCATTATCCATCCTAGATCAGCTAAGTACCATCAGCGATCCTAACCAGCAAATTGACGACACCACCGTTTCCGAAGCCCTAGGCATACCTAGCCAACAGGGAATTCATGATCTTCTTGAAGCCTATCAGACTTCCGACATCTCAAAGATTACTAGTTTGCTCTCAGATCTCCTTAACGCTGGCTATACCGCAGACGCGATCACTACTGAATTAATTCAGCAGATCATAAAATCTCCCACGATAGAAACATTACCACTCATTGAACGTCTTTTTTCTGTCACTGGCAGTTTTCTAGAAGCTAAACTTACTGTTGCACTAATTGTACCTCACTCCTCTAGTCTACCAACCGCAGACACCCAAGAAGTCTCATCTTCAAATAAAAAACACACCGAAACCCCCAATGTTTTTACCAATATCAGAGATCAATTAGTTAAAAACACTAAAAACCATAAGGCCGAACGTGCTCTTCCTCCAGTCGATCCTGAAGATCTGACCCCAGTAGCTCCACCCACTCTACCAGAAGCAGTCGTAGATTCCGCTGGAGGTTTTAATTTCAATGGCTTCGTATCTAACGTAACCAATATTAACCCAACCCTGCTCACCGCCCTTAAAAAATCCTCCTTTCTGATTGAAGGAAAAAAATTTGAGATCTATCCCGAAAAACCAGTCTATTGGCGGATCCTCAGCCAAAAGAACAATCTCGACATTCTTCGTGGCGCCACCAATTCTATTGAACTCACAGTTAAAAATCCCGACACCGATGTTATTCCTAAAACTGCCGTCTCTTTTGATCAAGCTGCAGCTGGACAAACCGCCAAGCCAGATACCTCCTCGCCAAATCTTAGCTCACTTTCTGCTATAATGGGAGACATCCAGGAGGTTACAGATAACCCATTCTAAGGGTTTAGGAATTTAAATATGGCAGATTCAAAAGATATCACAGAAAAGAAACCAAAAAAGAAGACCATTTCCCAAAATGATCCCGAACTTTTTGGCGGCCGCATCCCGCCACAAAACGTTGAAGCCGAGCGCTCTCTTCTAGGAGCTATCCTACTTAACGATTCTGCCTTTCCAGAAGTTCTTGAAAAAATTAAACCAATTGATTTTTATGAAAAAAAACATGGCACAATTTATCGCGCCATGATGTCACTCTATGAACATAGTCAGCCCATCGATCTACTTACTTTAAGATCAGAACTTAATAACCAAAAATTAATTAAAGAAGTGGGGGGCGCCCCCTATCTCACCGAACTGACCAATATTGTTCCCACAGCATCCAATGTCTTATCCTATGCCAAGCTGGTAGAACAGGCTTCTATCCGTCGTCGCCTAATTCGTGCTGGTACCGAGATTACCAATCAAGCTTATGACAGTTCTACTGACGTCTCTGCTATGCTTGGCGCTGCCGAAAAAGAGCTCTTTGCTGTCTCTGACCAAACCACCAAAACCGAGTATGCCGCCCTTGAGGATCTTTTAGTTGACGCTTTTGACCGCATGGAAGCATTGCACACCAACAAGGGGGCACTCCGTGGTCTTAAAACTGGTTTTCGCGATCTTGACAACAAGACAGCAGGCTTTCAAAAAGGTGATCTTATTATTATCGGCGCCCGACCTGCCATGGGTAAAACCACCTTCGCCCAAAATCTTGCCTACAATATCGCAGGCATTAATAAACGCGGTGTTCTTTTCTTTTCAATGGAGATGGCCAAGAATGAAATTGTTGACCGTATGATCGCCAGCACCTCAGGCGTAGATTCTTGGCATATCCGTACTGGTAACATTACTGCCGATGATTTTGCTAAAATCGGTGATGCACTTGGTGAAATGAGCGAAATTCCACTTTATCTCGACGACACCAGCTCAATGACGGTCCTCGAACTTCGCAACAAAGCTCGTCGTGCCGCCCACGATCATGATATTGGCCTAATCATTGTTGACTACCTTCAGCTTATCTCTGGTTCCGATCGCTATGCCGGAAACCGTGTACAAGAGGTCACCGAAATTTCTCGAGGACTTAAAACCCTTGCCCGCGAGTTAGAAATACCAGTCATTGCCCTTGCTCAGCTCTCTCGTGGTGTGACCGGCCGTGACGACCCCCGTCCAGTTCTCTCCGACCTTCGTGAATCAGGTTCCATCGAGCAGGATGCCGACCTTGTTATGTTCCTTCACCGTCCAGATTATTATCATCAAGAAGATGGCTACGAACCCACCAACGTCACAGAGCTCCTTATGGCTAAGCACCGTCATGGGCCTATCGGAAAAATTGAACTCTACTTCCACCCCGAACTTCTACGCTTTATGTCGCTCGATAAAACCAGGGAATAGCACGAAAATAATTTTCATGCTAGAATAATAACGTGGGTAAATTAAATCCAAATAAATACTTTCTTTACAAAAATCGTTTTATTATCGGCTACATCCTTCTTGCCGCCAGTTTTCTAACACTCATTCTTTTTGTCCCTAAAATCGCCCTCACTGGCCTATCTTCTGGAGAAGTCTCCTCCATTGTCACAAGCCAAAATCTTAATCTCCGCACAATTTTTGATGGTAATCTAGTCGACCTTCCATACCATCTACTACAGAAAATCATCTTCAAATTATTTGGCATTACTATTTATACCGCCATTCTTCCAAGTATTATTATTGGCGGGCTTCTTGGATTCTTCCTCATCCTCTTACTTAATCGTTGGTTTCGTAATAATACCGCAATTATCGCGAGTATTATCACCGTCCTCTCTTCAAGCTTTCTCTTTCTAGTCAGTAACGGCACTCCTCTTATTATGATTGTTTTTTGGCCAACTTTACTCCTTTGGCTTGGTTCCAAGGTTCAAGGCAAAGAACGCCCCGCACCTATCTGGTCATTTATTTTTGCCATCGCCCTCTTTCTTTCCAGCTTTACACCTTACATGATCTATCTCATCATCTTAATCCTCATCTACACCATAATTCACCCTCATCTACGATTTACTATTAAAAATTTACCTAAGCTACCTTTCGCCCTCGTCTCTCTGGTTATTCTGATCGGGTTTGGTTTCATGGGATATATTTTCCTGCGACATCCTGAAGCCATCAAACCACTCCTCTACTCAGGCGATTTTAAATTCTCCACTTATCTAAATAACCTCAAACAAGCCTTTTTACCATTTTTTACCTGGCATGGCGTTATCGAAAGTATTTTCTTAGCTCCGCAAATCAGTCTTCCTGCAACTATGATCGCCATTATTGGCCTTGTCTCCACCTTTAAAGGCTTTTTTGCCAGCCGCAATTCCATCGCCATCTTTCTTATCATTTTTACCATTCTTATCTCTGGCTTCCACACCGACTATGCCGTTCTACTCATTCTACCTTTTGCTATTCTTATCGCTCATGGACTTCGCTACATTATTTACAAATGGTACAACCTCTTTCCAGAAAATCCATACGCCAAGTTCTTTGGTATCATCCCAATCACTATTTTTCTCTTCACCATGATTACTTCCGACTTATCACACTTCATCTCTGGCTATCGTTACGCTGCACCTGTAGCTAATCAATTCAATAATGATCTATCTATGGTCCTTACCCACGCCAAAGCTGGTGACTACCTGCTACTCGACGAAAATGATGAATTCTCAAAGCTACTAATTGCCGCCAGCACCGTTAGACCAATCTTCAGAGACTCACTCAACTACTACATCGCCACAAATGTAAACAGCCTACCGAAAAATTCAAAGGTCTACACCGTCGGTAAAGCTAATCACACACAATTAGAACTTCAAAAAGTTTATACTTCATCAAAATCTCAGAACTCCGATCGTCTTTATCTATATATCGTCAAGTAATCTGATATAATATTAGAATAATAAGTATAAGGAGATGTTTTATGGGTGCTACTTTTGACCAGATGAAAATGATTAACACTTTAAGAAAAGCCCAAAAAGATTTAAAGAACGAAATTGTTGAAGTTGAAGCTGGCGACGGGGCTGTTGTCGTTCAGATCACTGGAGAGCTTAAGGTTAAAAAAGTCTCCATCGATCCATCTCGTATCGATCTTGATGATATTTCTGAGCTTGAACGCTGGATTGAAAACTGCTTCCGTGATGGTTACGCAAAAGCCCAGGAAATTGCTACCGACAAAATGAAACCTCTTATGGGTCAGTTAGGCGGTCTTTCCGGCCTTGGTATGTAATCAGCAATGCTACCTCAAGCCCTAGAAAATGCCATTGAAGCACTGGGTAGCCTGCCTGGTGTTGGTCCGCGTACCGCCGAACGTTACGCCACCTACCTTTTTCGTGTCGATTCCAAAATTTCAAATAATATTATTGATGCTCTTGCTCATCTTCATTCTGATGTTAAAATCTGCCCGGTCACTTTTGCCTTAATCAATCATAACGAAACAGTTTCACCACTTTATGATAAGGAAGATCGCGACCGCACCACCATCCTCGTCGTTGAGGAGCCGCTTGATATTTATGCTATTGAACAAACCAAACAATACCATGGCACGTATCATGTGCTGGGCGGAGCCATCTCTCCGATCGACGGCATCACTCCTGATAAACTTCATATCGAAGAACTCATGTCACGCGTGGATAAAGATTCTGTCAAGGAGATTATTATCGCCACCAATCCAAGCGTTGAAGGTGAAAGCACCGCTCTGCTTTTGCAACGCGTCCTCTCTGGTAAATATCCTGATCTCAAAGTCACTCGCCTTGCCCGAGGCCTACCTCTAGGCGTTGATCTTTCATTCGCGGATCAAATCACCCTTGGAGCAGCCCTCACCAACCGCACCCTTATCTAATCTTATCCAGAGAATTTCATAAACCGTTCACACATAAAATAGCCGCCTTTCCGATCTTAAGTTAGCTACCTCAATGTTTTTATGCTAAAATCAAGACATTATTAATTTGGAGGTTTCATGTTTTCTGATCAAAATTCTTTATTAACATTTTTAATAGCTGTGTGTATTGGTCTGCTTATTTTTATTCTACTTACTAACCTCAAGAATCGAAATAATAATCAAACTGATCTCGTAAAACTACTTGAGGCAATGACTAAAAATACCGACCAAATTGTTGAAGCTTCCAAAAATCTCCACGATCGTATGATTCGTGTCGAAACTACTGTCGATAAAATCACCAAAGGAGTTGATGATGGATTTCGTGATAATCGTAAAGAAATTGCAACCAATCTACAAGTCATTCAAAAAACCGTAGACTCAAGAGTAAAAGACCTACAAACTGATAATGCTAAAAAACTTGAAGAGATGCGACTCACCGTTGATGAAAAATTGCAAGCCTCAGTTGAAAAACGTTTTAACGAAAGCTTTAAGACCATCTCCGAGCAATTAACTAGCGTTTATAAAGGTCTAGGCGAAATGAAGAATCTAGCTACTGGCGTAGGCGATCTTAAAAAAGTCATGGAAGGCGTCAAAACAAGAGGCATCTACGGCGAAGTTCAACTTAGTAGCATTATCTCTGACATTCTCAGTCCAAATCAATATCAAGAAAATATTAACACAAAACCTGGGTCTGCTGACCGCGTCGAGTTCGCTGTCAAGATGCCAGGCAGGGAAGAGTCACATGAGACTTATCTCCCGATTGATTCCAAGTTCCCAGTCGAAAACTACTCTCGCCTTATTGCTGCCTACGATCAAGGCAGTAAGGCCGACATTCTCACCTTCCAAAAAGCCCTAGCTACCGATGTCAAAGAGCAAGCCAAAAAAATTTCCACTAAATACATTGAACCTCCTTTCACTACTGATTTTGGCATGATGTTTGTCCCTACCGAGTCTCTTTATGCAGAGATTTTACGCATCCCAGGTCTTTCCGACGAAATTCGTCAAAAATACAATATCAGTATCACTTCTCCGTCCACTCTCCCTGTCACCTTATCCGGGCTCCTTATGGGCTTCCGTACTGTAGCCATCGAAAAACGTAGTAGTGAGGTGTGGCAAGTTCTTGGCGCCATCAAAACCCAATTCAATAAATTTGGCGACCTCCTAGAGGCTACCAAGAAAAAACTCCAAGAATCAGCCAACAAAATTGATGCCGCCGCTACAACTTCTCGTCAAATTGAACGCCGGCTCAAAGAAGTTGAAAGTCTTCCTTCTGCCGAAAGTGTCAAGTTAATTGGCGAAATCGACGACAACTTCTAGAATAAAAAACACACCTCAATCTGATATAATAAGATTAATGTACGACAACTTTACAAATTTTATTAAGAACAAATCTAAACTCTGTATAATTCAAGCAGAAAACCCAGATGGCGATTCTCTCGGTTCTGCTCTAGCTCTTGAAGCCCTACTCAAAGATAAGCAAGTTTCCCAATTTTGTCCTGTAAATATTCCAAAGTATCTTCGATATTATAAAGACTGGTCCAAAATCACTAGTGATATCGATTATCAAGCAGATGGCTATATTATTGTTGATACCGCAGCAGAAATCTTATTAAGCAAACTCCTCGACGATCTCACTATTAAGAACCTGCTTTACACCAAACCAGTTTTCGTTATCGACCATCATGAAACTCCTGATGATCTCGATTTTCCACATCAATCAATTATCGAACATCTACCATCCTGTACCAATGTCATTTATAACATCGCAAAACAAACTAATCTTCCCATCGACCAGACTGCAGCCGAATACATCTTCCAAGGATTACTCTCCGACACTTTGGGACTCACTTCCGCTGGGGTTACCAGCGATACCTTCCGCATTGCTGCGGACCTACAAGATCTTGGCGCCAATATCAGTGACCTTGAAGAGAAGCGTAAAGAATTCATGAAAAAATCGCAGCGTATTCTCGCCTATAAGGCTGAATTAATTCAGCGTATCGACTACTTACTAGAAGGACAACTTTCTACCATCCATATACCATGGGAAGAAATTCAAGAGTATTCAGATGAATATAATCCAAATGTCTTAATTCTTGAAGAAATGAAAATGGTTGAAGGGGTAAAAGTTGCTGTAGCTATTAAAACCTACCCCGATGGTAAATTAACGGGCAAAATTCGCTCCTCTTTACCAATTTCTGACAAAATTGCAGGCTTCTTTGGCGGTGGCGGACATCCTTATGCTGCTGGTTTTCGTATTTACGACACTAATTATCAAGATACTTTACGCGAATTGGTTTCATGTACTTTAAAGTTAATCGAAACTTATGATAGGCCGCAACTCGCCGAAGAAACAACTTTTATTGGAAGCTTCTAAAATGTATCTATATAATACTCTAACTAAGAAAATTCAAGAATTCATCCCGCAAGATAAACAAAATGTCAAGATCTACACCTGCGGTCCAACCGTTTACAGCTTCGCCCATATTGGTAACTTTGCTGCCTACATTTATTGGGATCTCCTAGTGCGTCTCATTAAAATCCATGGCTGGACCCCACATCGCGTCATGAATATTACCGATGTTGGCCATCTCACTTCTGACGGTGACGAGGGGGATGACAAAATGGAAAAAGGCGCAAAAAGAGAAAACAAAACGGTTTGGGAGATTGCCGATTTCTATACTCAAGCTTTCTTTGATGACTTTTACGCACTTAATTTAATTAAACCAACAAAAATTGCTCGCGCCACCGACTATATTAAGCAGGGACTAGCTCTTGTTCAGACCCTGATTGATAAAGGATTAACTTACGAGACCTCTGATGGCATCTATTTTGATACCAGTAAATTTTCCACTTATGCCGATTTTGCTAAATTAGACTTGGAACACCTTAAAGCAGGCGCTCGTGTAGAATTTAACCCTGAAAAACGTAATGTTTCTGATTTTGCCATTTGGAAATTCATCAAAGATGGGGAAGATCATGCCATGCAATGGGAGTTTCAGGGTCGCCCAGGCTATCCCGGCTGGCATCTCGAATGCTCTACAATTTCTCACACCGAACTAGGCGAAACAATTGATATTCATACTGGTGGGATCGACCATATTCCTATTCATCATACAAATGAGATCGCCCAATCCGAAGCCGCTTTCGGCTTGCCTATGGCTCGTTTTTGGCTACACTGTAATTTTATTACCAGTGAAGGCCAAAAATTCAGCAAGTCTCTTGGCAACGCCTATACCATTCATGATCTTGAGGAGCGTGGCTTCTCACCACTTGACTTTAAAATGTGGATCCTCCAAGGCCATTATCAGTCCGAACGTAATTTTACACTTTCTGATCTTGAATCTTCCAGGATCCGTCGCCTCAAATGGAAAAACCAAATTGCTGAATTATTACAATCTAGTAATCTAGATCTTAATCTTGATGATCCAACAGTTCTTACAGAATTCATAAATGACTTACAAAACAAAAATTCCACACCACAAACCAAAAAATCGCAAGAGATCATCTCATTTGTAGACAATAACCTTAATTCCGCTGAGGCTTTTTCATATATCGATCAGCATCAGCTCACTCTGGATGATTGGGCTCTAATTGACAATCTATTCGGTATTGGATTACTCACAGAACAATATTTCCCCGATGAGACTATAGTTAATCTTATTCACACACGTCAGAAGGCTAGGCAGCAAAAAGATTTTCGAACTGCCGATCAGATTCGTGAACAAATTGAACACGCTGGTTTTATCATTAAAGACCAAGCCGGCCAGCCAATTTGGCAATACTTAAAATAGCTTATTTCTTTTTCTTAAAAACTCAGCTATACTAAATAAAAACAGAGGAGGTACATGTCACGTACAATTGAGGTCGATACTAAAACTTTTATTCGCTTTTGGTTTGTTATTATTGCTTTTGCCGGCCTTGGCTATTTAATTTTTAAAGCCGCTAGTGGTCTTATCATTATCTTTATTTCAGCATTCTTAGCCCTAGCTTTACGTCCACTAGCTAAATTGATTGACAAAATCGATAAGAAAAAAGAACGACCTCAACTTACCGCCATTATCGCCGTTCTTGTTGTAGTCTTAGGTTTTTCAATTATTGTTGCCGTCGTTGGCCCAATGATCGTCTCTCAGGTTTCAGTTTTTCTTGCCGCTGCTCCACAGAAGATTTCAGCCGTTGTTGGCGAATTAAATCTTGATAGTATTGGCAATTATTTTGGGATTACAGATCTTCAAGCACAACTGATTTCAGCTCTTCGCAATTTTTCCAATACTCTACTGAATAACCTTAGTAGTATCGCCATTAGTAGCGTCAGTACTATTGGCACCATCCTCACCAACATCATCCTAACCATCGTGCTTACTATTCTTTTCATGCTAGAAGGTCCAAAATTAGTAGAAGATTTTTGGCGCACCATCTCATCATCCCGTAATGCTCAGGCAACTCGCGTCTGGCACCGCGTCACCTCCAAGCTTAGCACCGTTGTTGCCAAATATGTTTCCGCCCAGGTTCTAATCGCCATACTAGACGGCACCGTCACAGCTATTAGTGTCTTTATTATCTGTCTCATCTTTAGTGTTCCTGGTGGTATTGCCATCCCTCTCGGACTTATTGCCTTCCTTTTCTATCTCATTCCAATGTTTGGTCCCGTTATTGCCTGTATCATTAATACCATCCTCCTTTTTGTCAATTCACCATGGGCCGCTCTCAGTTTCTTCCTCTTCTATCTAATCTACCAACAAATCGAAAACAATATTATTGCCCCGCGCATCCAGGGCAAGGGTTTGGGCCTTCCTCCAGTCATTATTCTTATTTCCATCATCATTGGCATGTATGCCTTTGGTCTTATTGGTTGTCTAATTGCTATTCCAATTGCCGGCTGCATAAAAGTCATCATCGATGAATATGCCGCGATTAAAAAAGTTATCGACGACTAAAATTCATAGACTATTTAATCCGTCTATGACATAATTATTTAGAACTAATTTTAAGGAGTATATTATGGAACAAGTTTTACCATTTCTTGAAGGAATTTTTATGATCGCCACGACCGAGCAGGACCAACCACACGTTCGTCCCTTTGATGCTGCTGGCATTCTTGATGGAAAATTCTACATTGGTACCAAAAATAATAAAAAAGTTTTTGCACAAATTAAAGCCAACCCTAAAGTTGAAATCTATGCTAAGCACGACAGCCTAGGCGCTCTTCGTATTACTGCTGAAGCCTATCCAGTTGAAGATGAAGCATTAAACCAGGCTGCATATGAGTCCACCAAAAAAGACTATGCTGGTCCTGATTGTGCAGCACTAGAATTAAGAAACGTACATGGTACTATCCAAAATAAGCTTGGCGAAATCATCAATGTTAAGTTCTAATCAATCAGCACAATCAGCAAATGTTAAGCAGACCACCCTCATCTATCTAACTGCAATCTCTGCTGGCATCCTACTCATCTCCAATCTAGCTGCCACTAAGCTTTGGAATATGTTTGGTATTGCCGTAGACGGGGGGATCCTCTGTTTTCCTATCTCATATATTCTTGGTGATATTATCATTGAGTTTTACGGAAAAAAGGTAGCTAAATCTGTCATTTTCTCCAGCCTCCTTCTCAATATTCTTGCCGCCCTCGTCTTCTGGGCTGTCTGCCTTCTCCCTCCCTTTGCTGGCACTGAAGAGATGCAAAATTCCATTGCGAATGTTCTCGGTTTTGCTCCACGCATCATCATTGGCTCACTGACCGCCTATCTTTTCTCACAATTCTCCAATAACTTTATTTTCGAGAAAATTAAAAAGAAAACTGGCTCAAAACTCTTCCTTGTACGTGCACTTGGATCATCAGTTGTTGCCCATTTTCTCGACAGTCTTGTTTTTGAAACTATTGCCTTCCTTGGCGTTCTTCCATTCAATGACTTTCTTAATCAGGCACTCTTCGCCTACCTCCTCGGTTTAGGTCTTGAATTAATTCTGTCACCAATCGAACTTCTCATTGTTGCCAAAGTTCGTCCATTTTTAAAGGATGAGGATCAAAAAACCAAAGAAGTCCAGAGGGCAACAAAATCTTAACTGAAAGTTTTGAATAATGTTTAGCTTCCAGATTGACCATAAAATTCCTGGCGCCCTTGGACGAGCCGGCACAATCAAAACTCCACACGGAGAAATTAAAACCCCAGCTTTTATGACTGTAGGTACCCAAGGCTATGTGCGTTTTCTTCAACCCGAAGACCTTGTAGCAATTGGCGCGCAAGCAATGCTTAGTAATGGTTATCATCTCCGCCGCACCTCTTTCGAAATTGCCGAACAAAAAGGCTTGTCGAATTGGTCGGGCTGGGCTAGCCCAACCCTTACGGATTCTGGCGGATTTCAGGTTATGTCCCTTGGGTCTGGTCTTGGCAAAGTCGTCTCCATGGACAGAGAGCGCGGGGTTACTAATACCGCCCATAAAGAACGCCTTGCTCACGTTACCGAGGATGGAGTTCATTTTACTGATCCTTTTGATGGACAGCCCGATTTTATTGGCCCAGAAGAGTCAATGCAGATTCAATGTCGCATTGGCGCTGACATTCATATGGCCTTTGACGAACTCACTTCCTTAGCCGACGATTACGATTACAATGTCGAGGCATTAGCGCGCACGGAGCGTTGGGCTAAACGAAGCCTAGATGAACATCTTAAGCTACGCGATTCTCTAGGCTATAGGCAAAGTCTCTACGGCGTACTCCAGGGCGGTCGCTGGGAAGATCTAAGACGTAGTACCGCAAAAAAACTAGGAAACATGGCTTTTGATGGCTATGGCCTAGGCGGAGCCTTCCTGAAAGAAGATCTCTCTGAAATTCTTCGCTGGTGTAATGAAGAACTACCTGAGGATAAACCGCGTCACCTTCTTGGACTTTCTCACCCAGATGATATTCTAAATGGCGCTGAAATGGGAGCTGACACTTTTGATTGTGTAGCCCCAACCAGGGAAGCACGACATGGTAAAATTTACACTAAATATGGTGATATTAATTTGCGCAAATTTAAAGATTCTAATCTACTTCTAGATGAAGAATGTGACTGTCCAACTTGTCAGGCTGGATATACGCGCGGCGAACTTCGCGCCCTCTGGCGTTCTGGGGATGGGGAATTAAAGACTAAGTTTTATCGCCTCGCCTCCATGCATAATCTACGTTTTATTATTCGCCTTACTGAACAAATTCGTGAAGCAATTCTTGAAAATCGCTTTTTAGAGTTTAAACAGAATTTTCTAAAAAATTATTACTCAAATTAGAAAAACCTATATTATTTATGCTAAAATAAAACAGTGAATAATCAAGTTTCTTTTGTTCGAAGACACCCAATTCTAAAAGATATTCTTAGCTTAATTATTTTTATCTTTTTTGTGATTCTAGGTACTTACCTCTTAAATACCTATATTATGCGTTCCTATAATGTTGTAGGTGCTTCCATGGAAAATACCCTACATGGTAAAGATCGACTAATCGTCAATCGTGCCGCCGTTTCTTTCTCGCACTTCTTGGGTAAACCTTATATTCCTGAGCGCGGTCAAATTATCGTTTTTCTAAACGGTGATGCCAGCGGTCCTCTGACCTGCGGTATTGAAGCTTCCATCCGTGATCAATACATCATCAAACGCGTTATTGCTTTTCCTGGCGAACGCGTAGTAGTTAAAGATGGCAAACTGACCGTCTATAACCAAGAACACCCCGAAGGTTTTAATCCCGACGACACTACTAGGAAATCTGATACTGATGGACCTAAAAAATACACTGCAGGAGAAGTGGACATGATTGTCCCAAATGATGAAATCTTCGTTGCTGGCGACAACCGAGAAGGCACGCACTCCTACGACTCTCGCTATGGACTTGGCACCATTCCATACTGTCGCATTGTTGGACCCGTAATCCTACGCCTCTATCCTTTTGATAAAATTCGTTTATTTTAGGTTATAATATTCATATATGTCAGATTATGTTTTTATACGTAAGGGGCGCAACATTATTAGTGCAGTGCTGCACGCCTTATTTAATCTTGTCCTTGGTTTAGGTTCCGTTTTTATTACCTTCTCTACTGCTAGCTGGATCCCAGGTGTAATTCTAGTTATTCTTTCGAAATGGCGCATGTTTGCCGTTCGCCCACGTTATCTTTTCTTAAATCTCAAATCCAATCTCGTCGATCTGATCGTTGGTTTCTCTTTTATCTTTATCACTTACTGTTCCGGACCTAGCCTACTACCAATCCATTTTATTCTTGCAATCTCTTATTCTGCCTGGCTTATCGCATTAAAACCAATGTCATCAGAACGTGCCTCTAGCTTGCAATCACTTTTAGCTGTCTTTCTTGGCACTACTGCTACCACCCTTATGACTGCCACGGCCAATTCAATCTTTCCAGTCTTCCTTAACTTCCTCATTGGCTTTGCCGCCGCCAGACATGTTCTCGTTCAGGGAGACGACACCGACTTCTCTTTACTCTCAATGATTATTGGACTTCTATTTACTGAATTTGCTTGGCTCTCTCAATCATGGTTAATCGTATATACTTATCGTGAAATCGGATTCCTTTTGCCACAATCCGCCATTTTGCTCACCGCCATCACCTTCCTACTTGGTTATATATTTAAGAAATACACCAGCAGTGAAAATTTCACTTTCTCTAAGATTGCCGCTCCCACCATTTTCTCCATTGTTCTTATTGTTATTATCGTGCTCTGGTTTAGTAAACCACTATTCAATGTCTAATCTACAAAAAGGAGGTAAAATATGACCAATCAGTCTCATTTAGACACCCAAAAAAATGAAGCAACTAAAGAAACCAAGCAAACTGAGTCAACCGATACAAAATCACAAACTAAAAACGTCTCGAACTCATCTAAAAAAGCTAACCCTGCAGTAGTTGCCTTAGCGGTGATTGCACTTGCAAGCAGTCTCTATAATCTACATCTCACCAAAAATCTCACAGCCGACCTTAATTCCCACATGCATAGCTCAGCTTCAAATGGAAACTCATTAACCTTCACCGAAGGGTCAATCGCCAGTGTCGCTAATTCAGTTTCAAAAAGTGTAGTCTCAATCATTACTAGTACTACGCAAAAATCTATCCTAAGTACTGGAAGCTCTGCCACGGCTGCTGGTACGGGCTTCATCCTCAGCAGTGATGGCTATATCGCCACCAATAAACATGTCGTCTCTGGTGCCAATAAAATTGGTGTATTACTAGACGATGGCACGGCTTTTGAAGATGTTGAATTAATCGGAACTGATCCGCTCAATGATTTTGCCATTATCAAAATCAAAGACGCAAAAGATCTTACTCCAATCAAACTTGGCGATTCAAAAACCACCACGGCAGGACAGCAGGTCATCGCAATCGGCAATGCTCTCGGTGCTTATCAAAATTCAGTTACTTCAGGAATCATTTCTGGCAAAGGTCGCAGCCTTACCGCCACGGACTCTTCACGTACTCAGTATGAAACACTATCCGATATGATCCAAACCGATGCGGCAATTAATGGTGGAAATTCTGGCGGGCCATTGCTCAATGCTGCTGGCGAAGTTATTGGCATTAATACCGCCTACGCTAGTCAAGGAAACAACGTCGGCTTTGCCATACCAATTTCAAGTGTTAAAGGTATCATTAAAAATGTCTTAAACGGCCAAGGTTTTGAACGTGCAGTCATTGGCGTCCGCTACGTTAATCTCACTCCGAGCCTCGCAAAAGAAAAGAAATTAGAGACTAATCATGGCGCCTTAATCTCATCCAGCAAAAATAATTCTGCCGTTATATCTGGCAGTGCTGGCGATAAGGCTGGACTCAAAGAAAATGACATCATCACCGCAGTAAACGGTACTGAAATTGGCGTCGCTGGATCACTCTCTAGCTTAATCGGCGAGTATTCCGTTGGTGATACTGTTGAGCTCACCGTTGTTCGTGATAATAAAACCGAGAATTTAAAACTCACTCTCACCGCATACAAACAATAGCATTCTACTCGTTTAAATAAAAATAGACCTCACGAGGTCTATTTTTCTTAAGCCGATAAATTTGTCGAGCTCAGATCATAGATCGTAGATCGTAGGTCATATATCTCAAGACATCCCCATAAGTTTCTAGTATTCAAACCAGGTAATTAAGCCTTCAGCCCCAATAAACTTAAACCCATATCGCTTTGCATAACGAATAATTTTTTCGTGTTGACTCATGTCTGACTCTAGTAGTAAGAATTTTTGGTGTGTCACCTTTTCCTCAAACAGATATGCCCACTTTTTGCGAATCTGCCTAATCAATTTATAGATCAATTCTAAACCGTTCTTCTCCGCAAAAAGTGCCACAGCCGGCTCATATTCAATCTCTGGCGATTGCCACTCCCAAGCCCGATCCACATATGGCAAATTAGCCATCATAATATCAGGAGCCGGCGCATTCTCTTTAACGTTTTCAAGCAAATCGCCGACTGTCAAATGTAGATTCTTTGTTTTGAATTGAGCCGCATTATACGTAGCAACTTTCAAGGCCTCTTTTGAAACATCAATTCCTATAACTTCGGCATTTGGACAAGCTAAAGCCGCAGAAATTGCCACACAACCCGAGCCTACCCCCACCTCAAACATTAAAACTGGTGACATAATTTCAGCCTTCAGCCTTGCATATTCCTCTTTAATCACAGGATTATCTGGCCAACTAGGCTCAATTGCACCAAATTTCTCCTTAATTAAAGAATCAAAAGTTTCAATCTTAGTTTTCAAGACAAAACTATACAACTTCACTGCAAGATCAACCATCGTCTCGGTCTCTGGACGGGGAATCAATACATCAGGGTTAATCTTAAACTTATGCCCATAAAACCACTTTTCACCAGTAATATAAGCTAGCGGCACGTGCTGTGCTCGAAGTCCCAACATTCGATCCGCCGTCTGTCGTTCTTTATCGGAAAGTACCGATTCTTCATGAGTCACAAGATAAGTACGGTCAGCAGCCTTAATCACATTTGCCAAAATTAATTCAGCATCGATCGGATTAACCAATGTCTTCGCCTGCGTTAGCCATCTCTTAACCGTTAAGGCCATCTAGAACTCCCTATTCCGAGATGCCGTTCTCGTCACGGATTGCTTGCATCTCATATTTCTTTAGCTCCGCTAAAATATCATCGATATCGCCATCCATTACAGCATTAATATTTGATCGTGAATAATGGATACGATGATCAGTTACGCGGTCCTGTGGGAAGTTATAGGTGCGAATTTTTTCCGATCGATCACCAGTCCCAATCAATGATTTACGTGCCGCCGAAGCATTAGCTGCCTGCTCGGCACGCTTGATGTCGTTTAGGCGTGTGCGGAGCACCATCATTGCCTTCTCTTTATTCTGTCTAAGCGATCGCTCATCCTGCATGGCTACCACAAGACCAGATGGATAATGCGTGATGCGAATAGCCGAATTGGTTGTATTTACCGATTGACCACCATGACCGCCCGAGTGGTAAATGTCGATCCTAAGATCCTTTTCGTCAATCTCGATTTCCGATTCTTTAACTTCTGGAAGAGCCACAACTGTTGCCGTCGAAGTGTGGATCCGCCCTTGAGATTCGGTTACTGGCACGCGTTGTACCCGATGAACACCCCCCTCGAACTTCAAGCTTCCGAACGGTCTCTCTCCTGATATTTTTAAAACTACTTCCTTCACACCACCAGCTTCATTAGCATTCTCGGACATCAGTTCTGTTTTTAATCCATGTTTTTCGGCATAGCGCAAATACATACGATAAAGCTCTGCTGCAAATAACGAGGCCTCGTCTCCACCCGCACCAGCACGAATTTCCATAATCACAGGCTTATCATCATCTGGGTCTCTAGGAATTAATTTTTCCTCTAAACTAGCTGTTAGTTTCTCTATTTCACTCTCTGCATGCTCAATATCTGCCTTTGCGATCTCAGCAAAATCTGCATCACTAAGCAATTGTTCAGCCTCCACAATATTCTGTTTCAACTGTGTAATTTTTCCATCAATTTCAATAATTTCATTTATTTCTGCAAGTCGTTTCGATTTAGAAGCAAAATCCTCATTCATATAAGCGTTGGGGTCTGACAAAAAAAGCGTAACTTCTTCCGCCTCCTTTTTCAAACTCTTGATTTTTTCTTCCATCTATTCTCCTCACAAAACTTGATTCTATTTACTTATATTCCAGAAAAATTAACATTATATAGAAATATTTTAACATATTTTAATCAGTAAAAATATACCTCCGTAACACCCAAGCCCGTTAATAAAAACCATATAAAACTAGCAAAGTTCTATTTAAATTTCATACACCAATTTCTTAAAAAATATTTTACAGGCTATAAGAAACCCCAGTCTTCCTGGTGGTTAAAGTTCTAATATAGGTAACTTGGTGGGGCTCAATTAACCAGGTTTTAACAGAATACAGCAGTGAAAACTTACAGAAAAGTTGTGAGTTGATGTTAAAATACTTAATATGAGACCAGAAAAAACACAAAATAATATACCTAAAAAAGCAATTAGTGAACCAAATGTTGTTAGTCTTATCTTTTTTATAATCATTGTGATAATTTGGGTACCACATACGTTGCCAATTTTTAAAAATGTGGCAAGTACACAGGTTTTTGCCGCTATTTTCCTTGCTCCACTTGCAATTGTGGGATTATTCTTAGCCTATAATTCTGGCATTGCATTAGCCAAATACAACTATGGTCGGGTTGTAAAAGGTAATCTGTTTTTGCCATACCTTATATTAATAGCTATCCATATTGGATGCGTAGGAGGATACCTAATTCGTGAGTTGAATTTGGCAGGCTATCCGTTTAAGATGTGTTTTGATTCTTGCTACCAGATTGAAATGACAACAGCCGTTATGGCGTATTCTATAGTTTCGACTGTACTATTTTTACCAGCTTATTGCGCTATATACCGTTATCGTAGATGGGTGGTAAAGTATAATCTCCCTAAGCCAGTTTAGATTATTTGCAGTTGATTGGGGATTTAACAGACAAAATTATAGAGGCAAATTGCGATTTTTGGCACGTATTTGTCGTAAAAATGGCATAAAAATAGCCCTCTATTTTAATAAGGGATTTAACAGACACTTATAGATTGCAGAATAGATAAAAATTATTATATAAACCGTTTGGTGGGTCTTACTGGGCTCGAACCAGTGACCTTACGAATGTGAATCGTACGCTC
>ERZ773022.1024-NODE-1024-length-20159-cov-25.729656_pt1 | contig 20159 bp, 9 predicted proteins | sample MGYA00580839_ERZ773022 | MGnify/ENA primary metagenome ERZ773022 (study PRJEB29015, sample SAMEA2738020) | human oral metagenome | biome: human oral; feature: human-associated habitat; material: dental | place: China | collected 2044 ... | reverse complement strand
CGCCAGGCATGACCATGTCGGTGCCCTCGGGGAGGGTGATGACGCCGGTCACGTCCGTGGTACGGAAGTAGAACTGCGGACGGTAGTTCGAGAAGAAGGGGTTGTGGCGGCCGCCCTCTTCCTTCTTGAGGATGTAGACCTGGCCCTCAAACTCGGTGTGGGGCGTGATGGAGCCGGGGACGGCCACAACCTGGCCACGCTCGACCTCGTCGCGCTTGGTGCCACGCAGCAGCAGACCACAGTTCTCGCCAGCCCAGGCCTCGTCCATCGACTTGTGGAACATCTCGATGCCGGTCACCGTGGTCTTCTGGGGCTCACGGATACCGAGGATCTCGACCTCGGAGTTGATGGGCAGCTTGCCACGCTCAACACGACCGGTGACGACCGTGCCACGACCGGTGATCGTGAAGACGTCCTCGATCGGCATGAGGAAGGGCTTGTCCATGTCGCGCTCGGGGGTGGGGATGTAGGAATCCACAGCGTCCATGAGCTCCTCGACCTTGGCAACCCACTCCGGGTCGCCCTCGAGGGCCTTCAGAGCGGACACCTGGATGATCGGGGCGTCGCGGTCGAAGTCCTGGGACTCGAGCAGGTCGCGGCACTCTTCCTCAACCAGCTCCAGCATCTCCTCGTCGTCGACCATGTCGGCCTTGTTGAGGGCGATGAGGATGGTGGGGACGCCGACCTGACGGGCGAGCAGAACGTGCTCGCGGGTCTGGGCCATGGGGCCGTCGGTGGCGGCGACCACGAGGATCGCGCCATCCATCTGGGCCGCGCCGGTGATCATGTTCTTGACGTAGTCGGCGTGGCCGGGGGCGTCAACGTGCGCGTAGTGACGCGCCTCGGTCTGGTACTCGACGTGGGAGACGTTGATCGTGATACCACGATCGCGCTCCTCGGGAGCGTTGTCGACCTGATCGAAGGGGGTGAACTCGTTGAGTTCGGGGTACTTGTCGTGCAGCACCTTGGTGATAGCTGCCGTCAGCGTCGTCTTGCCGTGGTCAACGTGACCAATCGTGCCGATGTTGACGTGCGGCTTGGTGCGCTCAAACTTGGCCTTCGCCACTTGTGTCCTCCTGGACTCGGGTAGATATTCTCAGCCTACGGCTAGGTGCCACTTTAACACCCCTGGGGCTTGAGACCTACTGGGTTTACTTGTGTGTGAGGCGGCTCGCAGGGCAGGTCACCCTGCCCCACGAGCCCCCGGTGGGACTCAGTTGCCCCGAGACTTGCCGACGATCTCATCCGCGACTGCGCGCGGAACCTCGGCGTAGCTGTCGAACTCCATGGAGTAGACAGCGCGGCCCTGCGTCTTGGAGCGCAGGTCGCCCACGTATCCGAACATCTCGGACAGCGGGACCTGAGCCTTGACGACGCGCACGCCGTGCTGCTCGTCCATCGAGTTGATCTGGCCACGGCGAGAGTTGAGGTCGCCGATGACATCGCCCATGTACTCCTCGGGAGTACGAACCTCAACGGCCATGATCGGCTCGAGGAGGACGGGGTTAGCCTTCTTAGCAGCTTCCTTCAGCGCCATCGAGCCGGCAACCTTGAACGCCATTTCGGAGGAGTCAACCTCGTGGTAGGCGCCGTCGAGCAGCGTGGCCTTGATGTCAACCATCGGGTAGCCGGCGAGAACGCCGGACTGCATCGCGTCCTTGATGCCCGCGTCGACCGACGGAATGTACTCGCGAGGAACGCGGCCACCGGTGACCTTGTCCTCGAACATGTACTCTTCCTCAGAGTCGGCCGGGAGGGGCTCCAGGGCGATGATGACACGCGCGAACTGACCGGAACCACCGGTCTGCTTCTTGTGCGTGTATTCGTACTTCTCGACCGCCTTGCGGATGGTCTCGCGGTAGGCAACCATCGGGTTACCCACGTTGGCCTCAACCTTGAACTCGCGACGCATACGGTCGACGATGATGTCAAGGTGGAGCTCACCCATACCACCGATGATGGTCTGGCCGGTCTCGGCGTCGAGCTCGACGGTGAACGTCGGGTCCTCTTCCGCCAGCTTCTGGATGGCAACGCCCATCTTCTCCTGGTCGGCCTTCGACTTGGGCTCGACGGCGACCTGGATAACGGGGGCGGGGAACGTCATCGACTCGAGGACGATCGGCTTGTCCAGCGCGCACAGCGTGTCACCGGTCGTGGTGTCCTTGAGTCCGATCACCGCGTAGATGTGGCCAGCGTGCGCCACCTCAACGGGGTTCTCCTTGTTCGAGTGCATCTGGAAGATCTTGCCGATGCGCTCCTTCTTGCCCTTGGTCGAGTTGAGAACCTGGGAACCGGACTCGACCTTACCGGAGTACACGCGGATGAAGGTGAGCTTGCCATAGAAGGGGTGAGCGGCGATCTTGAACGCCAGAGCCGAGAAGGGCTCGTTCTCGTCGGGCTTACGAACCTCGGTCTCTTCCTCGGTCTCAGAGCCGGGGAGGAAGCCGCGAACGTCGCCGATGTCGAGCGGGGAGGGCAGGAAGTCCACGACAGCGTCGAGGACGGGCTGCACACCCATGTTGCGCAGAGCGGTACCGCAGTAGACGGGGAACGCGCGCGAGGAGATGGTCAGGAGGCGGATGCCTTCCTTGATCTGCTCGATCGACAGCTCACCGTTCTCCAGGTAGGCCTCGGTCAGCTCGTCGGAGCCCTCAGCTGCGGCCTCAACGAGCGCCTCGCGGTACTCTTCAGCCTTTTCCTGGTACTCGGCGGGGATCGGGCCGCGCTCGACGATGGAGCCGAGCGTATCGTTGCCCTTGTCGTCCTTGGCCGGGTAGGTCAGGGCCTCCATGGTCAGCAGGTCGATGTTGCCGACGAAGTCGTTCTCGGCGCCCATCGGGAGCTGCATGACAATCGGGGTCGCGTGCAGGCGGTCGCGGATGGTACCAACCGAGAAGTAGAAGTCGGCGCCCATCTTGTCCATCTTGTTGATGAAGCAGATACGCGGGACGTCGTACTTGTCGGCCTGACGCCACACGGTCTCGGACTGGGGCTCAACGCCCTCCTTGCCGTCGAACACGGCGACGGCGCCGTCGAGGACGCGCAGCGAGCGCTCAACCTCAACGGTGAAGTCAACGTGACCGGGGGTGTCAATGATGTTGATCTGGTTACCGTTCCAGAAAGAGGTAACGGCGGCGGACGTAATCGTGATGCCGCGTTCCTTTTCCTGTTCCATCCAGTCGGTCGTCGAGGCGCCGTCGTGCGTCTCGCCGATCTTGTAGTTGATGCCCGTGTAGAACAGGATGCGTTCCGTCACGGTCGTCTTGCCGGCATCGATGTGAGCCATGATGCCAATGTTGCGGACCTTGTTGAGGTCCGTCAGCACCTCTAGTGCCACGAGTGTGGTTCCTTCGTTCGAAGTAATGGGTGTGAATGCTGCGTGAGACGAGGCCCGGTTGCCCAGGCCTCGTCTTTACTTCACCAGCGGTAGTGCGCGAAGGCGCGGTTGGACTCAGCCATCTTGTGCATGTCCTCACGACGCTTCACGGCGGCACCGAGGCCGTTGGAGGCGTCGAGGATCTCGTTGGCGAGACGCTCGGTCATGGTCTTCTCGCGACGCTGACGCGAGAAGTCGACCAGCCAGCGCAGGGCCAGCGTCGTGGCGCGCGCGGGGCGAACCTCGACGGGGACCTGGTAGGTCGCACCGCCGACGCGGCGGGAGCGGACCTCAAGGGCCGGACGGATGTTCTCGAGGGCGCGCTTGAGCACGGAGACGGGCTCCTGCTCAGTGCGCTCGCGAACGGTTTCAAGTGCGCCGTAGACGATGCGCTCGGCGACGGTCTTCTTGCCGTCAAGGAGGACGCGGTTGACCAGCTGGGTCACGACCTTGGAGCCGTAAACCGGGTCATCGACGAGGGGGCGACGGGGAGCGGGGCCCTTACGAGGCATTACTTCTTCTCCTTCTTCGCGCCGTAACGGGAACGAGCCTGCTGACGGCCGCGGACACCCTGGGTGTCGAGCGAGCCGCGGACGATGCGGTAACGCACGCCGGGCAGGTCCTTCACACGACCACCGCGCACGAGCACGATCGAGTGCTCCTGCAGGTTGTGGCCCTCACCGGGAATGTAGGCGGTAACTTCGATGCCGGACGAAAGGCGCACACGGGCGACCTTTCGCAGAGCCGAGTTCGGCTTCTTCGGCGTGGTGGTGTACACACGGGTGCACACGCCGCGACGCTGGGGGGAGCCCTTCAGCGCGGGGGTCTTCACCTTCGCGCGCTTCGAGACACGTCCCTTGCGGACGAGCTGCTGAATGGTAGGCACTGGGTCTCCAGTTTCTTTCCGTCGGCGGCCTCCCCTCACGTTGAGGGGCGGCCCTGATTGTCAGTCTTCCGCGACTGCGTCACCCCCGCGTGGGCACACGTGTCCGCTGGGGGCCGGCGCGCCATGATAACCACGTGGGTCAGAGAATGACGCCCGGAGCTCCGACGGACGGAGCCCGCTCCCGGTTTCCCGGGCACAGAGGTTCCACAGTGGCGGGAACCATCCTCAAGGATAGTGGGAAAAGTCGCCATTCGTCAAAGGGGCTGACGTGTGGTTCCCCCCTCATCGACGAGGCCGGGGCGGCCAAGCGCTCACGTCGTTCAGTACCGGGGTGGTTCGTCCCCCTACTGCGGCGACACCTCTCCCCGTCTGAGTGACTCTCGCAGCGCTCTTCAGCACTCACGTCATCCCATTTGCTGTGCGAGGCGGAGGGCCCGCAGGCTCTTGCCTGCGGGCCCTCCCCCACGGGTCAGCGATACTCACCGCCACCCGAGGGCCGCGCCGTCCGGGCAATCCCGGATCGGTCACTCGTCCGCCTTCTCAGTCTCGGCCTCGTCGATCGAAGCGTTGGGTTCGACGGTGATCACGGCCTCGGCCTTGCGGGTGCGGTAGCGGCGGATCGCCACCACCTCAAGGCCCAGCAGCGACAGGATGAGGATTCCTGCTACCACCCACGTGATGTACTCCCACGCGTTGCGGGTTACCTCGGGCTGGCCGTTCTCGTACATCCACGAGTTCGCGACCGTGTAGAGGATGTCGTGCGCCATCGTGCCGATCGCATCGCCGAAGGAGTGCGCGAGCTCCTTGTTGAAGGTGGCCGCCACGGAGACCGCGGAGGGCAGGCCGATCGAGCCAACGCCCGTGAAGTTGTTGTTCAGCAAGGCGGAGCCGTCCACGTCGGAGACGCGCAGCTTGCCGATCGAGGAGATCGCCGGGGAGCCGTAGCCGCCCTTGGAGATGAGCGTGTTCATCTCCTTGATGGACAGCTGGTCGAGGAGCTGATCCCACTTCGCGTCGTTGTAATCGAGGCCCGCGAGATCACCCAGGACGAGGCCGTTCTTCGCACCCGTCGTCGGCATCGTCGCACTGGCGTCGGCGTCAGCGGCCGCCGCATCGTAGTTCGAGTTCGCGAGGAACTTCGCCTTATCGGCCTCTCTCATCTCGAAGTTCGTGGGGGCAGCAGTTGCCTCTGCGAAGTTGGCGAAGTGGCCCGCGCGCGACAGGTAGGTGACGCCACCCTTCGCATCGTCGAACTGGTTAGTGGCCACAACCTTGTCACCATCGTGCGTGTTATCAGCGGTGTTGAAGGTCTCGGTGGCGCCCACCGTGTACGTCTTCTCATCGATGACGTCGTGCGAGTTCAAGCGAGCGGAGATCTTGTAGTCGCCGGCCTCGAGCACGTAGGCCTTCGCGTTCGTCGCATCGTAGGACGCGAGATCATCACGGTTCCAGGTGACCGTCAGCGTCTGGGACTCGCCGGGCTCCAGAAGCTTCGTCTTCTCATAGGACAGCAGGTTCGCGGACGCCTTTTCGATGCCACCGTCCTTGTAGGGAGGGTTGTCGTAGATCTGCACGACATCCTTGCCCGCGACCTGGCCCGTGTTCGTCACGGTCACGTCAACGGACATGGCACCCGTGGCCTCGTCGACCGTGATGTCACTCATCGACTGAGAGAAGGAAGTGTAGGACAAGCCGTAGTCTAAGGGGTAGACGACCGCGTTTGCGTAATCGATGACGCCCTCAGCGGCCGCCGTCTCGTACCAGCGGTAGCCGACGTAGATCGAGTCGGAGTAGTTGACGAAGGACGGCTGCGTCTGCGTGCCCTTGTTGAAGGGGTCATCCTGGGCGAACTCCGTCATATTCGTGTACTGGAAGTCGCCAAAGTTGTTCGCCGCGGGACCAGCTATAATGTCGCGCGCGAAGGTGTCGGGGGTCTTCGCCGAGGGGTTCACCTCGCCGTCCAAGATGCGGCCCAGCGCGTTGAAGCCCACCTGGCCGCCGGGGATCGCCCAGACGATCGCGTCGATCTCCGGGTCGTCCTGGAGGTCACCCAGCTGGAACGCGTTCGCAGCGTTGATGACGACGACCGTCTTCGTCGAGGTCTTCTTCGCCAGCTCGATCATGTCCTTCTCGGGACGCGTCAGCTCAAGGTAGCCCTGGCCGTCCTCGAAGTCCGTGTACTCATCGGAGTTGTTCGTGTAGCTGAAGTACGGGTTGTCAGCCATCTCCTTATTGACATCGCGCGGCAGATCGAAGCCCTCGCCGCCGGGGCGAGCGATCGTCACGACCGCCGTACCACCGAAGGCAGCCGCGTTGGAGAGCAGGTCGTCGGAGTACTTGTCCTGCGTGGGCTCGGGCAGCGACCAATCCGCCTTGAACATGCCGACCTCGGGACGCTCAGCGCGGTAGGAGGTGTACAAGTTCGTCAACTCATCGTTCGTGGTGAAGCCAGCATTGTGGAGGCCATCCAGGAGGGAGGTCGTCGGGTTGTCCTTCGACAGCGAGCCGGAGCCAGTGCCGCCGTAGATCGGGTGTGTTGAGCCCCAGCCCCACACGTTGATCGCGGAGCCCTTGGCCAGTGGGAGAGCGCCGTTGTTGTTCTTCAGGAGGACCATGCCCTCGTCCGAAATGTCGTTACCCAGCTCTTCGACCTGGGCCTTCGACGCGTCCGTGAGGGCGCCGGTGCCGGCCGCAAGGTCGAGCACCGTCTTGAAGCCGCCGTACAGCATCGACACGACGGCGACGACGACGGCGATGAGCGCTGCGACCCAGGCCGTCGAGCGCGTGAGCTTACGGGCAGGCTTGCCCATCTTGAAAACAGCGAGGGAGACGATGATGGCGAGCGCCAGCGCCACGCCGATGACGATCAAGGGGACCTTGATCGACTCAACCATCTTCCACACATCAGACCAGTTGATGGAAAGCATTGTTGATGTCCTCTTTTAGTTCCGAAACCCTGCATCCCAGAGCCAGATCAGTTCCCTTTCCATCCCCGTTTGTGTCTCCATCGACGTCGGTCGCCGCAGACCAGAGGGCAGCTGGGAACCGCCACCACCTATTCAACCGCACGGTCACCGCTGCGTCGTGTGGCCTCGTGTGTTCTGTCGGATTCGCCGCACAATCTGTCGAGCGGTGGGCAGGCCCGCCAGCGTGGAGCTGTAGGCATTACGTCCACAGACACCTCCTGGATACCCCGACTGCACTGCATTCACGTGCGCCACACCCGGACTTACTTCCGACTCGCACGCAAACCCGTTCATACGCACGTAAACCCGCTATTCCGCACGTTAACCCGCTATTCCGTTGGTTGGCAGGCCTGCCCATGCTCTGATTAGCGGGTTAACGTGCGAGTTAGCGGTCCGGCACTCGAATTAGCGGGTTAACGTGCGTCCTCGCGGATGTCCGCGACACGAAACTCCGCCGACATTCACGCATTCGAACTATCAATGCCCTTTTATCCACACCCACGTCTTCCAGACGACCGTTATACACAAGGCACCCCACACGGCTGGCGCCCAACTCACTCCGAGATATACACCAGGCACATGATCACAATCGAGACGTTCAGAACTCACCGGCACAGTCGTCCCAACATCGTTGATGACCCGGACATCCTCGTCATCCGCCGCGGCTATCGTGTCCGTCTGCACGGTGACAGCAATGCACAGCCGTGGGAAATCTGGCGGAGTATCAACATCGCACGTCTACACGCACTCGACTACCAGTCCACACAACATTTGGTTTTCACCGGGAACAGTGCCCTACTTCTCCACGGAATCCCTACATGGTCGACGAACTCCTGCGTCGAGGCGTGGCCCAGTCAGTCGCCCTTCCATGTCCGACCTTATCCCTCAGTGCACCATCGACGAACGGTCGTGCCCGGTACGCCGGTAATCAGCAGAAAGATGCCACCTCGCTGTGTCGTGCAGATCGATGGGCTCGAGGCTGAGTCCCCTATCGAGGCTGTGGTTCGTCTTGCTCTCAACGACCAGCCGCGAGACGCCTTCGTCGCAACGTGCATGACGATGCATGCTCTGTCGGCCTTCGACAGATTCAATGTTGCAGACTCGCGACGTAAGTCCGAACGCGTTCGCCTCGAAATGCTCAAGGAACTAGACAGGTACGCGCAGCATGCGAGTTATCAGCGCGCTCACGCGATCATCGAAGCAGCGGACGGAGGCTGCGACAATATTTTCGAGGCCACAGTTCTCTGGGTTGTCAAAAGCCTGTACTCGGGTCGCGTCGTTACCCAGTTCCCGATCGCGGTCGAAGACCACATCTATTTCGGAGATATTGTTCTTCCTGATCTGAAGGTCATCATCGAACCCGACGGCCGCAAAAAGTTCGGAGACACCGAGCAGGAAGTACACGAGAACACCGGTAAGTGGCTCGCTCGTCAACACGATCTGACCAATGCAGGATGGAGGGTCGTACGTGTACGCTGGCACGATACAGACGACCTCGTCGCCTTCCGGGCTAGCGTTGCGACAAGGCTAGGAATCCATCACCTACCGGTGGCTCAGGAGTCGTTGCGTCTATGGGCCATGCCCAGACCTCCATCTGAGGCAAGGATCCACGGGCCCCGCAAGCATTAGTTCTGCAACGCGCCTGTCTGCGCTTACTTCCATCCGCTAGCCGGTGGAACAGCATGTCATGACTAGCATTCCCACTGACGAGTGTGTCTCACTGGCTTCTCAGAGCTGAATTATCCTCAGCCAACTACCCGTGTGCCCCTACCACTCGTAGGAAGCGGAGTCGACGCTCTCTATAAGCACCGTTCGGGAGATCTGCACGTTAACCCGCTATTCCGCACGTTAACCCGCTATTCCGTTGATGGGCAGGTGCGCCCACGCTCTGATTAGCGGGTTAACGTGCGAGTTAGGGGTCCAACACTCGAATTAGCGGGTTAACGTGCGCATGAACAGGTCGATGGAACTGCATATCAGGCCGCAGCTCCACCACTGGGCATAACAAGCCCGTCCTAACGCCGCAAACCACGTTTACGCGAGGCCGAGGGCGCCACGGCGCAGTAGCCAGCAACATCGCATGCCCGGCAAGAACACAGGCCACCAACACCAGGAGCAAGCCTCCACAACCACACTCCCCCGCTGCACGCACCACCCGCACCCCGGCGCGCAAAAAGGCCCCGGCCTCGTCACGCATGTACGGACGAGGCCGGGGCCCCAAGCGGTCACGAACCGGATTACTCGCGGAAGTTCATGCCGAAGTCGATGGCGCCCAGCGCGTCGAGGAAGTCCTCGGACACGGAGCCGTCACCGAAGTCGGCCTCGGAGTAGTTCGAGTTCGCCATGGCTTCAGCCGTCGGCTCGACGATGACGTCGTTGTAGCGCGACAGGCCGGTGCCGGCCGGGATGAGCTTACCGAGGATGACGTTCTCCTTGAGGCCCACCAGGGAGTCCGACTTGCCGTTCATGGCGGCCTCGGTCAGGACCTTGGTGGTCTCCTGGAAGGACGCAGCGCTCAGCCACGAATCCGTGGCCAGCGACGCCTTCGTGATGCCCATCAGCATCTGGCGGCCCGAGGCGGGCTGGCCGCCCTCGGCTGCGACGCGACGGTTCTGCGTCAGGTACGCCATGCGGTCGACGAGCTCGCCGGGCATGAACGTCGTGTCGCCGGGCTCCAGGATGGTGACGCGGCGCAGCATCTGGCGGACGATGACCTCGATGTGCTTGGCGTGGATACCAACACCCTGGTCGCGGTACACTTTCTGGACCTCGTCCACGAGCATCTTCTGAGCCACGTTGCGGCCCATGATGCGCAGGATTTCCTTGGGGTCCAGCTGGCCCTCGGTCAGCGGGGTGCCGGCCTCGATATGCTGGCCCTCGGAAACGAGGAGCTTCTGGCGACGCGAGACCTCGATGACCAGGTCTTCCTTGCCGTCGTCACGGGTGATGACGACCTTACGCGCGCTCGGGTCTTCGTCGTCGATGTGGACGCGGCCGGCGGCCTCGTTCATCTTCGCCTCGACCTTCGGGCTACGGGCCTCGAAAAGTTCCTGAACACGGGGCAGACCCTGCGTAATATCCGCAGCGGAGGCGGCGCCACCGGTGTGGAACGTACGCATCGTCAGCTGGGTGCCGGGCTCGCCAATCGACTGGGCGGCGATAATACCGACGGCCTCGCCGATGTCGACCTGCTTGCCGGTGGCCAGGGAACGGCCGTAGCAGGCCGCACAGGTGCCGACCTGCGACTCACAGGTGAGGACGGAACGGCAGACGATCTGCTCGACGCCGGCGGCAACCAGCTCGGCGAGCTGGTCATCACCCAGGTCGGTGCCCGCAGGCATGATGACCTCTCCGGCCTCGTTCACCGCGTCACGGGCGAGGTTACGGGCGTAGGCGGTCGTCTCGATGGTCTCGGACGCCTCCCACTCACCGAACTCGTTCTTGTGAGCGATGTCGATCTTCAGGCCGGCACGCGTGCCACAGTCGGCCTCGCGGACGATGACGTCCTGCGAGACGTCGACCAGACGACGGGTCAGGTAGCCCGACTCGGCGGTACGCAGAGCCGTATCGACCAGGCCCTTACGGGCGCCGTGCGTAGCGATGAAGTACTCGAGAACGGTCAGGCCCTCACGGTAGTTCGCCTTAATGGGCTGCTCGATCAGTTTCTGCTTCGGGTCGGACACGAGGCCACGCATACCGGCGATCTGCTGAACCTGCGACCAGTTACCACGGGCGCCCGAGTTCACCATGCGGTACACGGTGTTGCGCTCGGTGAAGTTCGCACGCATGTCCTCAGCGACCTCTTCGGTGCACTGCAGCCACAGCTTGACGAGCTCCTCGTAGCGGGTTTCCTCGAGGATGATACCGGTCTCGAACTGCTCGACGATCTCGGCGGCCTTCGCCTCGTAGCGGGCCAGGATCTCGCGCTTACGCGGCGAGGCCTGAATGTCGGAGAACGCGATCGTGATGCCCGACCAGGTCGACCAGTGGAAGCCGGCCGACTTCAGCGCGTCGAGGCAGTCTGCCACGAGCACGTTCGGGTAACGCTGGGTCAGCGTGTTCACGATATTGCCGAGCTGCTTCTTGCCGACGACCTCGTTGACGAACGGGTAGTCGGTGGGCAGCTGCTCGTTGAAGATCGCGCGTCCGAGGCTGGTCTCGAGGATCAGGTCGTCGCCACTCTCCCAGCCCTCGGGGGCTTCCCAGCCCTCGGGCGGCACGGTGCCGTCGGCGAAGCGGATGCGCGCGGTCGCGTTCAGGTCCAGGTTGCCTGCATCGAACGCCATCTGGGCCTCCGCCTGGCTGGAGAAGTACGGAATCACGGGGTTTCCGTCTTCGTCCTTCTCGACCGGGACCGACGGGTCGGGGTTCGAGGTCAGGTGGAACAGACCGATGATCATGTCCTGCGACGGCATGGCCACGGGGCGACCGTCGGAGGGCTTGAGGATGTTGTTCGTCGACAGCATGAGGATGCGGGCCTCGGCCTGCGCCTCAGCGCCCAGCGGCAGGTGGACAGCCATCTGGTCGCCGTCGAAGTCGGCGTTGAAGGCACCACAGGCGAGGGGGTGCAGCTGGATGGCCTTACCCTCAATCAGCTGGGGCTCGAACGCCTGAATGCCGAGGCGGTGCAGCGTAGGTGCACGGTTGAGCAGCACGGGGTGCTCACGGATGACGTCGTCGAGGACGTCCCACACCTCGGGGCGCTGACGCTCCACCTTGCGCTTGGCGGCCTTGACGTTCTGCGCGTAGTTCTTCTCGACCAGCCGCTTCATGACGAAGGGCTTGAACAGCTCCAGGGCCATCTGCTTGGGCAGACCGCACTGGTGCAGCTGCAGCTGCGGGCCGACGACGATAACGGAACGACCCGAGTAGTCGACGCGCTTACCGAGCAGGTTCTGACGGAAACGACCCTGCTTACCCTTGAGCATGTCCGAGATCGACTTCAGCGGACGGTTGCCCGGGCCCGCAACGGGGCGGCCGCGGCGGCCGTTGTCGAAGAGGGCGTCAACGGACTCCTGAAGCATGCGCTTCTCGTTGTTGACGATGATCTCGGGGGCGCCCAGCTCGAGCAGGCGCTTGAGTCGGGTGTTGCGGTTGATGACGCGGCGGTACAGGTCGTTGAGGTCGGAGGTCGCAAAGCGGCCACCGTCCAGCTGAACCATGGGGCGCAGGTCCGGGGGGATCACGGGGATCTTGGTGAGGACCATCGAGGCCGGCGAGTTGCCGGTCGCGACGAAGGCGTTGATGACCTTCAGGCGCTTGATGGCACGTGCCTTGCGCGGGCCGGAGTCCGAGGCGATGGTCTGACGCAGCGCGGCGACCTCGCCCTCCAGGTCGAAGGTCTCCAGGCGCTTCTGGATGGCGGCTGCGCCCATGTCACCCTTGAAGTAGGTGCCGTAGCGGGCCACCATCGCCCGGTAGAGGCGCTCGTCGCCCTCAAGGTCGCCGACCTTGAGGCCCTTGAAGCGCTCCCACACGGCCTCGAGGCCTTCGATGTCGCCGTCGAAGCGGCGGCGAATCTTGGCCATCTCACGCTCGCCCTGCTTGCGAGCGCGCTCGCGCTCGGCCTGCGAGGCGCCGTCCTTCTCGAGGGCGGCCATGTCGGACTCGAGCTGCTCCGCGAAGTCGTTAATCGTGGCGTCGCGGTTGTTCTCCATCTGCTTCTTCTGCACTTCGAGTTCGGCGCGCAGTTCAGCCAGATCCTCGTGGCGACCCTTTTCGTCGACCTCGGTGATCATGTAGGCAGCGAAGTAGATGACCTTCTCGAGGTCCTTGGGCGCGAGGTTGAGCACGTAGCCCAAGCGCGAGGGAACACCCTTGAAGTACCAGATGTGCGTGACGGGGGCGGCGAGGTCGATGTGACCCATGCGCTCACGACGAACGCGCGAGCGAGTGACCTCGACACCGCACTTTTCGCACACGATGCCCTTGTAGCGCACGCGCTTGTACTTGCCACACGCGCACTCCCAGTCGCGGGTGGGGCCGAAGATCTGCTCACCGAACAGGCCGTCGCGCTCGGGCTTGAGCGTACGGTAGTTGATGGTCTCCGGCTTCTTCACCTCACCGTGGCTCCAGACGGCGATGTCGTCGCCGGTGGCCAGGGTGATCTTCAGGCTGTCGAACGTTTTGGCGTCCAGCAAAGTTATCTCTCCCTATCAGATCGCATCGATGGTCGCCGCAGCGTTCGGACGAGCATCAAGGGTGATGCCCAGGTCCTCACGCGCATTGAAGTCTTCGTCCTGCTCACGCAGGTCAATGACGTTGCCGGCCGCGTCGAGAGCTTCGACGTTCAGGCACAGCGAGCGCATTTCCTGGATGAGGACTCGGAAGGACTCGGGGATGCCGGGCTCGGGGATGTCCTCGCCCTTGACGATGGCCTCGTACACCTTGACGCGGCCGGTGGTGTCGTCGGACTTGATGGTCAGCAGCTCCTGGAGGGCGTAGGCGGCGCCGTAAGCTTCCAGGGCCCACACCTCCATTTCGCCGAAGCGCTGGCCGCCGAACTGGGCCTTACCGCCCAGCGGCTGCTGCGTGATCATCGAGTACGGGCCCGTGGAGCGGGCGTGGATCTTGTCGTCGACCAGGTGGTGGAGCTTGAGCATGTAGGTGTAGCCCACCGAGATCGGGTACGGGAACGGCTCGCCGGAGCGGCCGTCGAATAGGCGCGCCTTGCCCTCGTAGTTGGTGAGGACGTCGCCGTCGCGGTTCGGGTTCACGTTGCGCAGCAGGCCCGCGAGCTCGTCGGCCTCGAGGCCATCGAACACGGGGGTGGCGACGTGGGTGCCGGGCTCGGTCTTGATGCCGTCGGCGGGCAGGTGCGCCGCCCACTCTTCGCCGGCCTCGACAGCGGCCGAGGCATCCCAGCCCTGGTGTGCGAGCCAACCGAGGTGGTACTCGAGCACCTGGCCGACGTTCATTCGGCCGGGGACACCCAGCGGGTTGAGGATGATGTCGACGGGCGTGCCGTCGGCGAGGAAGGGCATGTCTTCGACCGGGAGGATCTTGGACACGACGCCCTTGTTGCCGTGGCGGCCGGCCATCTTGTCGCCGATCGTGATCTTGCGTCGCTGGGCGACGTAGACGCGCACGGTCTGGCGGACGCCGGGGTTGAGGTCGTCTTCGTCGTCGTTGAATTCGCGGACGCCGATGACGATGCCCTCTTCGCCGTGGGGGACGCGCAGGGAGGTGTCGCGCACCTCGCGGGCCTTCTCACCGAAGATGGCGCGCAGGAGGCGTTCTTCGGAGGTCAGCTCGGTCTCGCCCTTCGGGGTGACCTTACCGACGAGGATGTCGCCGGCGGTAACCTCGGCGCCGATGCGGATGATGCCGCGCTCATCCAGGTCTGCGAGGGATTCCTCGGAGACGTTGGGGATATCGCGGGTGATCTCTTCCTCACCGAGCTTGGTCTCGCGGGCGTCGACCTCGTATTCCTCGATGTGGATCGAGGTGAGGATGTCCTCTTCCACGACGCGACGGCTCAGGATGATGGCGTCCTCGTAGTTGAGGCCTTCCCACGACATGTAGGCGACGAGCAGGTTCTTGCCGAGCGCGACCTCACCGTTGGAGGTGGCGGGGCCGTCGGCCAGGACGTCGCCGACCTCGACGCGGTCACCCTCGTCCACGATAACGCGCTGGTTGGTGCAGTTACCGGGGTTGGAGCGTTCGAACTTCTCGAGGCGGTAGGAGTCGCGGCCGCCCTCGTCCGTGGAGACGACGATCAGGTCCGCAGAGACCTCGGAGACGACGCCGGAGTGGGCGGCGAGGATCATTTCGCCGGAGTCGTGCGCGGCGCGCATCTCCATGCCGGTGCCGACCAGCGGGGCTTCCGTGGTGAGCAGCGGCACGGCCTGACGCTGCATGTTCGCGCCCATGAGGGCTCGGTTCGCGTCGTCGTGCTCGAGGAAGGGAATGAACGCCGCGGCGACGGACACCATCTGACGTGCGGAGACGTCCATGTAGTCCACGCGATCGCGGGCGATCAGGGTCGGGTCTTCGCCGGCGACACGGCACAGGACGTCGTGCTCGGCGAAGGTGCCGTCCGCCGTCAGGGGCGACGAGGCCTGGGCGATGAAGTGGCCCTTCTCATCGTCCGCGGTGAGGTAGCGGATTTCGTCGGTAACCTTGCAGTCCTTGACGACGCGGTAGGGCGTCTCAATGAAGCCGAAGGGGTTGATGCGCGCGAAGGTCGCGAGCGAGCCGATGAGGCCGATGTTCGGGCCTTCAGGGGACTCGATCGGGCACATACGACCGTAGTGCGAGGGGTGGACGTCTCGAACTTCCATGCCCGCACGGTCACGGGACAGGCCGCCGGGGCCCAGGGCCGAGAGACGGCGCTTGTGGGTCAGGCCGGCCAGCGGGTTGTTCTGGTCCATGAACTGCGAGAGCTGGGAGGTTCCGAAGAACTCCTTGATCGCGGCCACGACGGGGCGGATGTTGATCAGCGTCTGGGGCGTGATCGAGTCCGTCTCCTGGGTGGTCATGCGCTCGCGCACGGTGCGCTCCATGCGGGCGAGGCCGGTGCGGACCTGGCCCTGGATGAGCTCGCCGACGGCGCGGATGCGACGGTTGGCGAAGTTGTCGATGTCGTCGACCTCAACGCGGACCTCGACGGGTTCGCCGCCTCGGGTGCCGGCGAAGGTCTTGTCGCCCTGGTGCAGGGCGAGGAGGTACTTGACGGTGGCGACGATGTCCTCGAGGGACAGGGTCGAGGCCTTGGGGTCGGCTTCGATGGCCAGCTTCTTGTTGATCTTGTAGCGGCCGACCTTGGCGAGGTCGTAGCGACGAGAGTCGAAGTAGAAGTTGTTGAGCAGGGTCTGGGCGGCGTCGACGTTCGCGGGCTCGCCGGGGCGCAGCTTGCGGTAGATGTCGAGCAGGGCCTCTTCCTGCGTGGCGACCGTGTCCTTCTCGAGGGTTTCGAGGAGGACGGGGTAGTCGGCGAAGGTGTCGCGAATCTCGGATTCGGTCATGCCGACGGCCTTGAGGAAGTGGGTCACCGACTGCTTACGCTTGCGGTCGATGCGCACGCCGACGGTGTCGCGCTTGTCGATCTCGAACTCGAGCCATGCGCCACGCGAGGGGATGACCTTCGCGCCGAAAGTCTCCTTGTCCGACGAGCGGTCCGAGAGCTTCTCGAAGTACACGCCGGGGGAACGCACGAGCTGGGAGACGACGACACGCTCGGTGCCGTTGATGATGAAGGTACCGCGGGGGGTCATGAGCGGGAAGTCGCCCATGAACACGGTCTGGGACTTGATTTCGCCGGTCTCGTAGTTCATGAACTCGGCGGTCACGTACATGGGTGCACAGTACGTGTAGTCCTTTGCCTTGGCTTCCTCCATGGAGTACTTGGGGGATTCGAGGCGGTGGTCGTGGAACGACAGGCTCATGGTGCCTGCAACGTCCTCGATGGGGGAAATCTCGTGGAAGATTTCTTCGAGGCCGGAGACGTCGGGGACGTCGTTACGGCCGGATGCCTGAGCGGCTTCGACGCGGGCCTTCCACGCGTCGTTGCCCAGCAGCCAGTCGAAGCTTTCGACCTGCAGACCCAGCAGATTGGGGGCCTGGAGGGGCTCACGAAGCTTGGCGAATGAGATGCGGTGCTTGGGCTGTTTGGCGGTGCTGTTGGCAGCCAAAGGGGATCCTTCCCTGCATGAACGGTGCGCACGCTGCCTTATCACCCATTATCTGACGCGTCCTGGTCCGTCAAGCGCCTGTTACGACGGCTGGATACGGGTCACCTCGGGCATGATAAGGCGCAAATACTCAGGATACCGTGAGTCGCATCGCGAGTCAAGGCAGCGTGTGATATGTGCAGGGTTTCACGAGAACGAGGCCGTGGCCAGCTGGTTCGTCAGGCGCGACGCCGGCGGACCCTGGTGTGGGTGGTGGTGCCCCAAGTCGGGCTTGAACCGACGACCCACGGATTATGAGTCCGCTGCTCTGACCGACTGAGCTATTGGGGCGTTCTCATTCTACCGGATCCCACCGGGGTGTCTCCACCTGCGGGCGCGAGTCGCGCGGTGGCGGGCAGTGGCGGCGGGGCACCGGGGTGGGCTCAAATGCGCGCAACGGGGATCGCGCACGCCGAGCACATGCGACTCTTTGGGAACGGGCGGAAGGGCCCGCGCGCGCTCAGCGGCGAGCTGGGGCTAGACCCCCGGGCTACGCGTACCTGCGAGCGATCGCTACGGCCTCGGGCACGTAGGAGCGGCCAAAGACGGCGCAGTGGATCATGATGATGTGCATCTGATGGAGGGCGACGCGCTCGCGCCAGCCGTCCTCGAGGGACGAGGCCTCATGATAGGCGGCGAGGATCCTCTCGTAGTGCGGGCAGCCGAATACCGCGAGCGCCGCGAGGTCTTCTTCGGCGTGGCCGCCCTGCGCGGCCGGGTCGATGAGGACGGCACCGCCCGGGGTCCACATGACGTTTCCGCTCCACAGGTCGCCGTGGGTGCGCGCGGCGCCGATGTTACTCTGGCGGCTTTTCGCTTCTTCGACGAGGCTTGGCTGGCTGTGGTCAAGCGCACCCGATTCGAGGCGGTCGCAGAGTTTGTTGATGAGCGCGCGTTCGGCGGCCGTGAAGGTGCGGTCGTCGACGTAGGGGGCAATGCGCTCGCGCGCGTAGAAGGCGCCCCAGGATTCTTCCGACGACGAGGCCGGGGCCCGGCTCGGGCGATCCGGGAGCGACAGGTGGGCCTCCCCCATCCAGCCGTCGCCCTCGAAGCCGGGCGGGGGCGCACCCAGATGGCTAGCTCCGGCAGCATGAGTGTGGGCGAGGGCGCGACCGAATTCCTCTGCGGCCCGCGGAGTTGGCGCGACGGACACGAGGCGCGGCTCCTCGAGCCACGTCGCGCCGTGATCGAGAACGGGCACGACGGCTGTGCCGGGGTCCGAGGCATCGGCGAGCCACGCAAGGCCCGCAACCTCGTAGGCGATCCGCCCGCGGCGGCTATCCGTCTTCCTCATGGTCTCCATTGACGCTCCCCATTTAGCTGCGCGGCCCCGCGCGAGGAGCCGATCCATTCCCCACCCATGCTAACGCCCGCCCCGCCACGCACACGACGCACTGGACGCGCACGTGCAGCCCAGGCCTCGACCCTTTGGACACATACCGAGCAAACGTCGTTATTCCTCCCGTAGAGTAAAATCCGCCACAACGAGGATGTATGCCTCCATGACCCTCACGACGACACAGAAGTGCATCGACACCCTGCTGACCGGTGACCATCAGTACCAGATCCCCGACTTCCAGCGCCCCTACGTATGGGACGAGCCACAGGCCGTTGCCTTGGTCAACGACCTGCTCGGCGCGTGGCGCACGGACGACGGCGACTGCTTCCTTGGATCCGTGGTCCTCGTGCAGCACACCAACGGCGACGACGTCGACATCATCGACGGCCAGCGGCGAATGACGACACTGTGCGTCCTCCTGGCTCTCCTGCATCACCTGGCTGGGATAGAGTCCGGCCTGCACAACGACATCAGTAAGCGGCTGAGCGTCGCAGAGTCGACCTTTAAGGGTTTGGCGGAGCGACCGCGCCTGCTCGTGCGCGAATGCGACCGCGATTTCTTTGACTCGTTCGTCGTCGGCGACAGCATCGACTCCCTGCTTGACGTCGAAGCGAGCGCCCTGAGCCCGGCGTCGGTACGGCGAATCTACGACAACGCACGAGCCATGCTCGAGGTGTTGATCGACCCAGACGTGCTGCAGCCCGGCGAGATCCAACAATTCGTCCAGTACCTCATGCTGCAGGTCTCCCTCATTGAGGTCTCCACGGACTCCTACCAGGCCGCGCACCGCATTTTTTCCGTGCTCAACACACGCGGCGTCCCCCTGTCGGCCGCCGATATTTTCAAGGCGCGCGTCCTCGCCCACGTGGAGGCCAATGCCCGCGCCCACTACGCGGCCCTGTGGGAGCAGAGCATCAACTCGCTGGGCACGGAGAACCCGGACGCGTTTTTCGGGCACCTGCTGATGTTGCAGCTCCGTTCGCCCACCAAACGTACCCTCATCGACGCGTTCAGTGAACAGGTCCTCACGCCATTCTTCGCATCCAAGAGCGGCGCGGAGTTCATCGACGAGGTCTTGGTTCCCAACGCTCGCGCATACTCTCTGGCGACGTTGGAGCCCCTCGCCGCCCACTCGGCGGCCACCTCTTTGCAGCTGCTGCGCCTCTACGACTCTTCCGACTGGAAACCTGCGGCTATGTACATTTTGGGTGCGAATAGAAGCAGCGAGGAGGTTCGCGAGCTTCTCACGTCCCTTGAGCGCGTGTACGGGACGGCGATTGCGGCGCGCGTCGTGCCCGGGACACGTGCCGTCATCGTCACCCGGTTCATCAACGCTATCGAAGACGGCCAGCCGGTCGACGTTGCTTGCTCCGTCCCTGACGACATCCGCCACCGCGCGGCCGCAACAATCGCACGCCCACTCCCCCAGTCCTCGATTCGCAAGATCCTCCTTTACCACGCGCTGGTCGCCGAACAGCACTCTTTCCCTCAGGGACTACCACGCAGTCTCGGGGTGTTGCACGGACTCCCAACGAAGCAGATCCGTGGCGTTCACGACAGCATCGACGCACAGGCATGGAACAAGCGCCTCGGCGGCCTCATCCTGACGACCCTCAAGTCGCGCACCATCAACCAGGCGCCCGATTAGGATACAGTGTCGCGCGCGTGTCATGAGGTTCCCGTCGTCGGCATATCCGGCTCTTCATAATTGGGGGTGTAGTTGAGTTTTGAATCCTCCTGTTTCGAGGAGTGCTCGGGTGATGTAGTTGGTGAGGTTACGGAAGTCCTGGGGCGGAGCCGCGTAGGTGTTCGAGGTGGCCGTTGATGGCTTCGGTGGGACCGTTGCTGGTGTGGGGGTGGTGTGATGTAGGCCAGGATGTCCCCGGATCGGCGTTTAAGTGTCCTGCCCAGTGTAATGAGC
>ERZ773022.1023-NODE-1023-length-20206-cov-12.854300_pt1 | contig 20206 bp, 17 predicted proteins | sample MGYA00580839_ERZ773022 | MGnify/ENA primary metagenome ERZ773022 (study PRJEB29015, sample SAMEA2738020) | human oral metagenome | biome: human oral; feature: human-associated habitat; material: dental | place: China | collected 2044 ... | reverse complement strand
ATATAACTTCTCATAATGTAGAAATGCTCCATTTTGCGCAATCAGACGCTTATTTTTTTGGAATTTCTCAGGGAGATAAACTATATTGTTATCCCTATGTTTTTCTTCTTCAATCTCAAATAATTCAAATTTAGGAGTATGAAAATCTTCACCATCAATCATAAACAGCAAAGCTGTATAAGGATTTCTAGACATATCAAGAAGACATGTCCCAAATCCATAATGCTGAAGACGCGAAAAAGCATCATTCCGCTTACTTGACCCAATGCTACTATCGTATTCTAGTTCTTCAGGATATTCTCTCGCTATTTTTTGATATAATCCTTCAAATTTGCTATAAAATTGGTCGCTATTCTTTTCACCATGATAAGTTCTGTTTCTAAAAACAGCTGGAATAGCATCATGCTTATTATTAGAATAACCTCTAAAATAATTATATTTAAATCTACTAACTATAAAATCACTATTAGAATTATTAAGTACTATATTTTCTGTCTTAGTTCTTCTTCCATCAAAAATAGAAATTAATAACACTGTAGATTCTGATGCTAAAATTATAACATTTTCAAGAAAGAGGAAGAAGAATCCTTATGTTGCAAATGATGGTAGTGATAAATATGAACAGATCCCTGAAAGTAGAAAAGTATTAGAATTAGCTACAGCTCTTGTTATTCCTAGGAAAAATCTAATTTTATTACAACGAAATATACATTCAACATCAATTAAACTAATATCAAGATATCTTTCCGAATTTCTTAACGATGATATAACAATTAAATTTGAACCTGTTACGACTAATAATGACTTAAATGATGTTTTAAACTCTAAACTTATATCGAGAATAGAATTTAAATTTTCTACAGAAAAATTATCTGAAATTATGGAAAATGTAGAAGATTTAAAACACACACCTGCTGATTCTGTTTTTGTAGAACTATTAGAACTCCAAAATAAAGCAGCCGGTATAACAAAATCACCAGAAACAAGTATATGTTTCTCTAAAGGAAGGTTCCACACAACTCTATCTATTGAAGAATCAGTGAAAATGATTAGATTTATACAAGCTATAAACCCTGATGATTCTCCATTGAAAAGTATTAAAATTAAGTATAAGTCACATACGCTTGGCGCAATGAAAGAGGTGGATTTAGTTGCTGATGGAATACTTTCATTTAATATAACTTTAGACTCAAATGGTGGAGAATATGTTGGAAATAACATTTGTAAAACTTATTACGATACCCATCAAAATTTATATAAAGAAGAAAAAAGACCATTAAAAGAATATGTTTTAGATATTAAAAACGATTTTATATAATCCTCAAAAGTAGTATAATTATATTATAGGAGGTGAAGATAATGAAAAAAAATATAGCTAAAGTTCTGAAAAAACATCCTTTTTTAGAAAAATACTTTTCTGAAATTATACCTATAATTTTATTTCTGATACTTTATTTTTCAAAGATAATAAATTCCGAAAAATCTATAAATATAGATTATATAGGATATACAATTACAATTGTAAGTATTATGCTAGGGTTTTATTTCGCTAACATATTTATTATATCTAGTGCTCCCAAGGATTCTATAATAGGTCAACTTTCCGCTCAGGCGCAAAAAAATTTATTTAAATATAATTCTAGAGCTATTTTTTATTCAGTATTAATTATAATTTGTTATTTGTTTGTTAATGCCCACTTTACTATATACTATATTTTCATTTTTTTAGTCTTTAGTAATATAGCTTCAGCCCTTCGTATATACATATTAATGTTTATGTCAGCAGAAATAGAATTAAATAAACGTCTGGAAAACAAATAAAAAACTCTCACAACTAGACAAGAGTACAAAAATTTATCGACTGCGCAAGTTATATTAAAAACAGAAAAAAGCACCAGTAATATCTACTAGCGCTTTACGGATTTAATAAAAATGAAAAACATACTTTATTAAAGAATATAATAGTATTATATCACATAAATGCTGTTATATCAACACTTTATATACTTACTTAAAATCAAGAGTCGTTTAAACCGCTTCTGAGCGTTCTAATCGTCAAAAGGTGTAATTACATTCCCTACCCTTTAAAAATCTCACCACGTCAATTATATGATGTGGTTTTTGCCTAATCATTTATTAATTTATAAAACTACTGGTACTAGTGAAAGGATTGATAAAAATGATTAAAGAATATATAGACAAAGACAATAAAAAATACTATGAAATAAAAAATCACTACATAGGGAAAGATATTTTTACTGGGAAAGAAAAAAGAATATCAAAAAAGGGGTTTAGAACAAAAAAAGAAGCGGAGAACTACTGCATTAAGTTAAAAAGTGAATTTTTAGAGGTTGGTTTTAAAACTAATCTAGATTACACATTTCAAGATGTATATGATCTATTTATTGAGCAATATAAACGTAAAGTAAAAGATACCACATACTACTCTAATACTAAATACTTTAAACAACATATATTGCCGTTTTTTGCTAATATAAAGATTAAGGATATAAAGTTGGTAGTTTGCCAAAAATTTATTAATGACTTAGCAAAAAAATTTAAAAAATCTACCATTCAAAGATATAGAACACTTGTAAATTTGGTTTTAGATTATGCGATAAAACTAGAAATAATAAGTACCAATTACATGAAATACACTGATATACCTCGTGCCATTGAAAAAAGAAAAGATAATTACTATAGTAAAAATGAACTATTAGAATTTTTAAGGTTAGTAAAAGACAATTTTTCTTTTGAGATATACTGCATTTTTAGGGTTTTAGCTTTTACTGGTGTAAGACGTGGTGAACTATGTGCTCTAACCTGGAAAGATGTTGACTTAAAAAACAAAACTCTAACAGTAAGTAAAAATATGACTTTTATAAAAGGTGGTTATCGAATATCCGAAACAAAGACACAAGCGAGTAATAGGGTTATTTATCTTGATGATGAAACAGTTAATGTACTTAAACAATTAAGAAAAGAAAGTACCTTTCTCCCAATTGATACATCTATTTTTGATTTAACTATTTCAAGGATATGTTATTACTCAAAACTCATTCATGAGAAACTTCCTGGCCTAAAAAAGATATCTGTTCATGGTTTTCGCCATACTCACGCTACTTTATTATATGAAAGTGGTGTTGATATTAAAGACATTTCAAATAGATTAGGTCACTCAAATATAAAAACAACACTAGATGTATATACACATCTTACTGAAGATAAAAAGAAAGATGTTACTGAAAAATTCAGTAAATTTATGAGTATGTAACGTTCAACGGAAAGCCAACGGAAAGTAAAATAAATAGAGCCTTGATTTTAAAGGCTCTATAAACTTTTATTCACTTTCTTCTAAATTATATAGTAATTCATATAATTCTTTGGCATTTAACTTTTCTTTTTCTTCACGATTTATATCGCGAACTAACTGACCTCTATGAAAAATAATAATTCTGTTACCATATTTTACGGCATCTTGAATATTATGAGTGATCATTAATGCTGTTAGATTTTTTTCTTCAATCTTTTCTCGCGTTAACTCCATAATTTTTTTCTGCGTTTTTGGATCTAAAGCTGCGGTATGTTCATCAAGAAGTAGAAGTTTTGGTGTAGTCATAGTTGCCATAAGTAAAGCAATCGCTTGGCGCTGCCCACCAGACAATAATCCCATCTCACTATCTAACCTATCCTCTAGTCCTAAATCTAATGTCGCAAGTAATTCTTTAAAAAATTTTCTATCCTCTTTTGTAGTACCTAATTTAAATCCACGGTTTTTACCACGGCGAAGTGCTAATGACATATTTTGTGCAACAGTCATACGTGGAGCTGTCCCATCCAAAGGATTTTGAAAGACGCGACTTATGAACTCTGCTCTCTTATGTTCAACGATATTGCTAATATCTCGTCCTTCTATTAAAATCTCACCGTTATCCAAAGAAAAAGAGCCTGCAAGTGCATTTAAAAAAGTAGATTTACCTGCTCCATTCCCTCCTAAAATCGTAATAAAATCTCCATCTTTAATATCCAAACTTACATTTTTTAAAGCATATTGTTCTCTATTTGTTCCGGGGAAAAAAGTTTTATCTAAATTTTTTATTTCTATAAATGACATCTACTTCACACCCTTTCTTTTAGTACTAAGTTTCAGTTGGGGTAAAGTTAAGAATAACGCAATAACTAAAGCTGATACCAATTTGAAATCATTTGCCCCTATAATATTTAACTTTAACACGCCTACTAATAATAAACGATATATAATCGCACCAAAAATTACACAAACTAGACGCTGGGTAAAACTCATATCTTTGAAAATAACTTCTCCTATAATAATTGCTGCAAGTGCGACTACAATAACACCTATACCACTATTTACATCAGAATATCCATTATTTTGTGCCAAAATAGCTCCAGCAAGAGCAATAATTCCATTTGCAAGCATAAGTCCTAAAATAGTCATAGCCTTTGTAGAAATACCAAGTGCTGTTGCCATTTTCACATTATCTCCTGTCGCAATCAAGCTTTGACCAAGCTCAGTTGAGAAGAATAGTGACATCATCCCAATAATTATTACTGAAAGAATAAAGCCTAATAATACAGTATCATAATGAGTGGGTAAATTTAAACTTTGGAATTTACTAAAAATAGTTTCTTTGTTTAACAAACTCAAATTAGGTCTTCCCATTATTCTTAAATTTACAGATAGTAATGCTGTCATTGTCAAAATTCCTGCTAATAAACTTGGGATCTTGCAAATCGTAATTAAAAATCCTGTAACTAACCCTGCTATCATTCCTGCAACAATAGCTATTACTGTTGCAAGCACAGGATTGACTCCATTATGAATACAAATAACACAAACTCCTGCACCTAAAGGATAAGCACCTTCCGTCGTCATATCTGCTATATTTAGTACTCTAAAACTTATAAATAATCCTAGTGACAATAATCCCCAAAGCGCGCCTTGAGCTATTGCCGAAATAATTAAATCCATCAAAACACCTCTTTCATTATATTTCAAATTATTAATGAATAACATTTTAAATTATTATCCATATAATATCAATAAAGTTATTTTTTATCTACAACTTTTGCCTTATTTTTAATATCTTGCGGAATTTCTATTCCTAACTGTTTTGCTTTTGCTTCATTTAGATAAATAACTCCTTCATTAGCAAGAACGATAGGCATTGTCTTAGTATCTGCTCCTTTTAAAACTTTTGCTATAACTTTTGCAGTCTCAACTCCTATTTTGTATTGATCTACTCCTATTCCAAGCAATCCTCCATCAGCAACCATTGTGTCAGAAGAAGGGAATACTGGAACTTTCTTCGCATCAGTTACTTTTACGACAGTAGCCATTGCACTAGCAATTGTGTTATCAATTGGAATAAATATAGCATCCGTCTCTGCTGCAAGAGCCTCTGTTACCTGTTGGATATCATTTGTATTTGCAACTGTTGCTACTTTTACTTCCAAGCCTAATTCTTTTGCTAATTTCTCAGCTTCTTGTGCTTGTTTTACAGAATTATCTTCACTTGCTGTGTAAAGAATACCTACTTTTTTCATTTTCGGTAAAATTTGTTTCATAGCCTCTAGTTGTTGCTTAATTGGAGTTCTATCGCTCACACCTGTAATGTTATTTCCTGGGTTATTTTCACTCTTAATCAATCCTGCTTCTACTGGATAAGTAATACCAGCCATAATTATTGGCTTATCCTTTGTTGCATTTGACAATGCTAACGTTGCTGGTGTCGTAATTCCGACTAAAATATCATTATTATCGCTTACTAATTTTTGTCCCATACTTACAAGGTTACTTTGATCTCCTTGAGCATTTTGAAGATCTATTTTTACATCTTTACCTACTTGATATCCTTCTTTAGCTAATCCTTCCTCTATTCCTTTATAGATTTGATCTAGTGCGGGATGACTCAATAATTGAAGAACACCCACTCTAACTTCTTTGGTCTCTACTTTTTCAGCTATATTTTTTTTACCTTCATAATACCCATAACCTAAAACACTCGTTAATAGCACTGCAAATCCTACAAAAATCTTATTAATTTTCATCTTCAAATCTCCTTATATATTTTCTATCTAGTTAAATAACAGTCACTAATAATTCTAGAAGCGTATCTATACAAAAAGACCACTAGTTTTCATCTCTAGTGGTCTCTAATTTTTAAATTTAAATTATACTAAAATAAATATAAAAAACCACCTAGATAACTCCATGTGGTCATTTTTAATCATCACAAATAATCCACATAGATACTAACTTCTCGAAGTCGTATCTACGTTAAAAGAACAAGACAGACTCCGTATCTAGTGGCTTTGCCAACGAATATTCAGTTGTAAAGTGTCTACTTGATACAGTTTCATAAATTTGTTCTCCTTTACTTTTATTTCTTGCATACAATTATAACAATTATTTTTTTTATTGTCAAGATATTTTTTACAAAAGAAAAGAAAATTCTGACAATTCTTTGTTATCTAGCGTAGTTAATTGTATCATAACCTTTATATAATAAAAAATAATTACAAATATATTAGGTTTTTTCTCATTTTTATTATTGATATTTATTTGATCCTTATTTTTCATTTTTCACTTATGAAAATAATTCGTTTTCATTTTTTTGTGTAAAGTATTTTCGAAAAATTATTTTTTCAACATACGATGAGAATACTATCAATTAAACCTTTTGTAAAGGTGTAATTGTTTCATTATATTTTGGAAATAAAATTGAATATATATCATTTTTTGAAAATTTTTTCACTTGAAAATGTATTTTCATAGGAGTATTATATAATATATATATTTTAAATTTATGTTAGGAGATTTTCATGGATAGTCACTCAGACATCAAAAAAGAAGAAAAATTATTTAACTCAGGTTTTATTACAATAACTACAATTAACTTTATAGTATTTTTAATATACTATTGCTTTGTTGTTATTACAGCAAAATTTGCAACAAGTGAGCTTGGTGCTACTGCTGCACAAGCCGGATTTGCTGCAGGTATTTATATTATCGGTACACTTGTCGCTCGTCTTTATATCGGAAAAAAATTAGAATTAATTGGACGTAAACAAATTTTACGTTTTGGAGCAGTAATTTATTTACTTACAACAGCAGCATATCTAATTTCATCAAATATTATTATTTTAGATACTGTTAGATTTTTAAATGGTTTCGCATATGGAACTATTTCTACTGCAGCAAATGCAATTGTTACAACTTATATTCCAAAATCACGCAATGGTGAAGGAATTAACTATTACGGTTTAAGTACAAGTTTAGCTGCTGCTATAGGTCCATTTATCGGGATGTTACTTCTTCCTATTACTGGATTTAACGCAGTAATCATTTTAGCAATAGTTTTATCTGTTGCTGTAGCCGTAGCTTGTTTCTTATTCCCTGTTCAAAATATCGAATTAACCGATAAACAAAAACAACTTCTAAATAGTTGGTCATTGAATACATTTATTGAATACAAAGTTTTATTTATTTCAACAGTAGCTTTCCTTATTGGTCTTGCATATTCTAGTGTTCTTGGATTCTTATCTATTTACGCTGACAGCCTAGGCCTTGCTACAGCGGGAGCATTCTTCTTTGTAGTATATGCTCTTATTATTACAGTAACTCGTCCTTTTGCTGGACGTATATTTGATGCACGTGGAGAAGATGCCGTAATGTATCCTAGTTTTATATTTTTAACTTTAGGTCTGCTAATGTTAAGTTTCACTAACGGTAGCTTCATGTTATTATTCTCTGGTGCCTTAATCGGTCTTGGTTATGGTACATTTATGTCAAATGGTCAAGCTGTTTGTTTAAAACTTGTAGAGCCTGAAAAAGTAGGTATCGCACTATCTACCTACTTTATCGGACTTGATTTAGGCTTAGGATTTGGTCCTTATGCATTAGGAACCTTACACGGCATTTTATCTTATAGCGGAATTTATATTCTTTGTGCTGTTTTAACAGTCGGTGTTACAGTGCTTTATGCAATGTTTTATAAAGGAAAAAATATTAAAGTATTAAAACCAAAAACTAATAGATAAATAAGGGCCACCCCTTTTCAGGGGTGGTTTTCTCTGTGGGTATAACCCTTTGTTACTAACACGCACCTCAAGGTGCTGGCTTTCACATTCGTTCAAGCCCTATTGTATTTTGACGCCCGCTACCCGTTAAACGGGTTTATTTTATTTTTTCTTATTTCCGAATGGATTTGTATATTCTTTTGTTGTCAGTTTATCCATCGCAATATCATGCGCTTCTTGTTCTCTTATGTATTTTTTTATCGTACTTTCATTCAATCCTACTGTACTCACATAATATCTTTCTGCCCAAAACTTTCTATTTCCATACTTATATTTTAAATTTGAATGCATATCAAATATCATCAACGAACTTTTTCCTTTCAAATATCCCATTATACTTGATACACTGTATTTTGGTGGTATTGATAGTAACAAATGTATATGATCTGGCATTATATGCCCTTCTATTATTTCTACCCCTTTATACTTACATAATCTTTTTATTATATTTACTATATCTCGTTTGTATTGATTATATTCTATTTTTCGTCTATACTTAGGTGTAAATACAATATGGTATTTACATAACCACTTTGTATGCGATAAACTATTATGTTTATTTGCCATAATTAAAATCATCCTTTCTTTGTTTTTGAGCTTGAACTACTCTTATTTTATCAAGAAAGGATGTTTTTTCAATTGTTTAACTTTTATCTCGCACCCGCATAGCGGGTGGTTTTTTGTTTCGGAGACTTCGCCTCCTCAACTGGCTTAAGCCATTAATTAAAATCCGGAGCATGTTTTTCCATGCCCCGGATTTATTATACAGCCTTAAAAAATAAAAATCTACTGTTAAAATTACTTAACAATAGATTTTTCACATTTATTTCAATTCATATGTTTTTTTCACAATCTCAATGTATTTTTTTCTATCCACTAATTTCGGTATAACTATTTTCTTAGAGTCACATTTTACTATTTTTAGAAAGCCAGATTTTAAATAACCCCTATTTATCTCTACAAAATGCTCTTCATCCTTGAAAATTTTAGGGTTAGTGACATATATCGCAGTTAATAAATCCCAAATTATTATGTAATCAATATTATAATCTTTACTATGGTATTCTATCCACTGTTTACATTCTTCATATAATTCTACACTGTATCCTTTAAAAGATGAAATTATACCCTTAACTTCATCTAAAAATAATTTAGACTCTAAACAAGTATTCCCCGTTAAGATAACTGGACTCTTCACATTTGAAAGAACCTCAAATGAACTATTATGAGCTACAGATAAATTTAATTCATTCATTACCTTTTCATTTATTATCAATGGTTCAGTAATACCTCCCATAATCACAATATTTTTTATTCTCTCAAACACTTTATTATCTAGAAGATAAGCATCGGCAATATTTTTTAAAGATCCAGTTGCCAAAATTGTAATTTCATTTGGATGTTTTTTTGTTTCTTCTACAAGAAACTTTGCCGCAGAATTTTCTAAAAAACTCTCCTCATTTTTATTCCCAAAATAAACTGGAATATCTATATTAAACTTGGAAACTAATACCTTTGTACTTTCGATTACTTTTTCTAAAATATCATTACCAAATGTTAGTGAAACTCCTAATAAATCAACATGAGGATTTTTATAAAGATATAACAAAGTTAATCCATCATCAATATCTCTATAGTTAATTCCCATGGTGTTATCACAATCATAAATTACTTTCATTAAAGACTCTCCCCTTTTTTAAACTCAATACATTTCGCTTCTAAGTATTCCGCTTCAGATAAATCATGAGTAACAAAGATTATTGATGTATTATATTTCTCTCTTATAATCCTCACTAAATTCATTATCTCTAATTTAATCTCTTTATCTAATCCAGTAAAAGGTTCATCTAGCAATAACAATTTCGGTTTTGATATAACCGCTCGTGCTAAAGCAACTCTCCTTTGTTGTCCTCCTGATAATTCTCTAGGATACTTATTTAATTTATCTTGTAAATGAATATCCTTGGCAACTTCGTCTACCATGTTTTTTATTTTATGTTTAGGATACTTTTTCATTTTAAGTGAGAATTCAATATTTTCAAAAATTGTCATATGTGGAAATAATAAATTATCTTGGAACATTAAAACAATATCCCTTTTGTTTACAGGAATATTATTCACATTAACTCCATCCAAAAGCACATCTCCACTATATTCAGTCTCTAATCCATTTATTATTTTTAGCAAGGTTGATTTACCACAGCCTGATGGACCAATTATAGCTATAATCTCTTCTTTATTAATCACAAAATTGTAATTGTCAAAAATCAACTTATCTTTATATGAAAAACTTATATTTTTTAAAGTTAAAATTTCCATTTTTTCTCCTTATATATCCAACTTATCATAAATCTAAACACCATAATTACAATCACGCATGTTACTAAAAAAACTATCCCATAAACAGATGAAATATGTCTGTCTTTAGCATAGATATAAGGGAACATAATTAAAGTATATGTTTTTACACTACCCCCGCCTATTAAAGATACTACAAAATACTGGCTAATAGATACTAAAAATACCAAAGTAGACGTTATTACCAGTCCTGGTGATATAAGTGGAAGTGTAATTTTTCTAAATGTCATGAAAGTACTAGCACCTAGGCTTCTTGCTTGTTTTTCTATATCATCCCCTACAATTTTTATTATAGGTTCAAGTCCTAAAACTGCATAAGGTATACATACAAATAATTCTAACAAAATTACTCCTATTACATTGTTTGCTATACCTAACTTAATAAATGATAAATGAATACCCATCGATATAGAAGTCATAGGAATTAAAAATGGTATTATCAATATAAACCTAATAATCCCCTTATATTTAATCTCGTACAACGCTAAAGCCTTTGCTATTGGATAAGCAATAATTACACTAAGAAATGTTACTGTCACTGAAAGCAATACACTAAATCCAAGAGTAGATAATTCTTTTTTTACTTAATGCCGTATCCCACATCCTAAATGAAATTTCACTAGGAAAAATATTTGGGTAACTCCAATTTTCAACAAATGCCCAAGCAACAAATTGTATCATTAAAATTGAAAAAAATATAATCATGCTACCTTCTAAAATCTTTTTAATCATTTATTTCACCAACTTTAACCATTTTTTTAAATATAAATATCATAACGATTGTTGAAATAATACCAATACCAAAAATAACCATATTATATGCCATTGCTTCTGGTCTATCGCTTAATAACGGATTAGTATATGCATTATAACTTAGTGTCGCTAGTGACTTAGGAGAACTAGGGCCTAATAATTGAGGTACTTCATAATCACCAAATGCATATATAAAAACAATAATGAACATATAAAAAATGTTTGGTAACATTAATGGTAATGTTATCTTCTTAAAGACATTAAATTTAGATGCACCTAGACTTCTTGCCTGTTTATAGTAATCACTATTTATTCTTCTTAGTACAGCAACTAATGTTACCGTAACAAACGGTATTTCTTTTATCAAATAACATATTATTATTCCAATAGAATTTTCAGAAAATAATAACAATGGAAATCTCTCTTGATTATTCAATAATCCTATACTATACACTAGTCTAGAAACTAATCCTGTTTGTGATAATAATTGAATAACAACTAATGCAAATATCATATGTGGTACAACAATTGGGATATTCATTATTCTTTCAGCCATTTTACTGTTATATTTATTAATAATTATTGATAGTAATATTCCTATTATTATAGATAAAATAGCTGATACAAAAGAATATATAAAAGTAAATTTAATACTTAATAAAAATGTTTTTGAATGTAGTATTTTTTTATAAAAATCTAACGTTATATCCGTCATACCTATTTCGGGAAAATACCCTAAACTTTGACTTATTCCTGTATACAACGATAATAATAATAATATGGATAAAATTATAGTTATGGCAGGAACTACCATAACTATAATTTTTATTTTTTTATTTAGCATTTAAAACTTCTTCTTCCCAAATTTTTTCAAAGATTGGAACTAGTTTTGCTGGCATTTCTGGAATACGTTTTTTAACTAATTCACTTTGTGGTAAAGTAGCAACACCTAGTTTAATTCCATCTAATTGACTCTTTTCTGCACTGCTTAATTTATTAATATCGAATACAGGCATATCTCCCCATACTGATGGATTGTATTTAGATAATTGTGCTTCAGCAGAAATAATTTGGTTTGCAACTAGCATTGCCCCAGCTTTATTCTTAGAATTTTTAGCTATTGCAACAAAGTGCGTATTTCCAATAGTTCCTTTATCAAATAAGAATGTTTTAGTTGACTTAGGAAAAGTTCCTTTTTCAATGTTTGCAGACGCTGAGTTAGGATTATAACTCATCGTAAAATCGACTTCTCCATCTTTAAACATATTATCTAAAGCAGGAGTATCAGCTGGATAAGTTTTACCTTGATTCCATAAATATGGTTTGATTTCTTTTAAATAATCCATTGCTGGTTTAACAGCTTTTTTAACTGTTTCATAATCAGCTTCCATTGTCATAAATTGTTCATAACCTACTGTATTTGAGATCACGTTTCTTGCAAATGCTGAAGATGTGAAATCAGGCATAGCTGCATATGTAAATCTTCCTGGATGAGCTTTAACATACTCTTTTAATTTTTCTAAACTTGTAGGCGCTTCTTTCACTTTATCTGAATTATAAATCATAACAAACTGGGCTTTACCGTAAGGAACTTCATAAAATTCTGTTGTATAACCAAAATCGCTTTTAACATCATTTGAATTTGCATCAATATATTTTTCGAAGTTAGGTAGTTTATTAGCGAATGGTCCAAATAATAAATTATTCTTTTTAGCAGTATAGAAGTTTTCTCCGTTAATCCAAATTAAATCAACACTTCCATCATCTTTTTTTCCTGCTTTATCTTCATTAATCATAAGATTCAACACTTCATCGATGTTCATTCCAACACGATTAACCTTAATATCATAATTCTTTTGCACCATTGGAGCGAGTTCTTTGTCTACCCAATTATTAGTTAGTTCGCTTCCTCCATATCCATAGAAATTTACCGTAGTTCCTTTAGACTTTTCTTTTAATTGATCAAAGCTTAAATCTTGAATCTGAGTAGATTCTGTACTTTGTTTACTAGTTGGCGAACAAGCAGTTATCCCTAGAACTACTAATACTGCTGTTAGCAATATAGAAACATACTTAAGTATTCTTTTCATAATATATTAATCCTTTCTTATTTAGTTGAGAAAACATTTTCTTTTCTCATACAATTATATGATACAAGAAATAATCTAATTTTATAATATGTAAATAAAGTAACTATAAAGAATTAACTGTATATATTTTTCTACTTTTCAGTTCTTTCTATGATTTTTATTATTCTTTCTCAGTAATATTTCACTATTATTTATATATTTTAGAATATAAATAATTTTTCTGAAATCCTCTGATTAAGTACCTAAAAAAAAATAATAATATTATTTTTATTTAATTATCATTGATTAAAGCGTTTACTTAACTTACTTCTATTTTCTATAAAAAAATATTTAATTTATAAATTCTTTTAAAATAATTTCACATTGAATTTTATATATTTATATCTTATACTTGTATATGTAGATAACAAAAGGAGCTATATATATTATGAAAAATAAAAAACTTGTTATGTCTATTTCTTCAGTATTAGCTACAGTTGTTCTTGCAACTGGATGCGCACAAAAAACTGAAGAAAAAAAAGAAGAAAATAAGAGTGGAGATAATAAAATAACTCTTACTTATGATCAACTTAGATCAAGAGAAAATACAATGGGAGCACTATGGTATCAAAATGCTGCTGAAGTAGATGCATTATACCAACAAGGTTATAACGTTGCTACTAATAAATTAAAAGAATTATTAAAACAGCCTACGGATAAACCTTATTCTATCGTATTAGATATTGATGAAACAGTATTAAGCAATATTCCATTCCAAGTAAAAATGGTTAAAGATGGAACAGCATTTAATCCTAAATTATGGGATGAATGGGTTCAAAAAGCAGAAGCAAAACCTGTAGCTGGAGCTAAAGAATTCCTACAATTTGCAGATAAAAACAAAGTTCAAATCTACTACATCTCAGATAGAACAGATGCTCAAGTAGATGCAACTATTAAAAACCTTGAAGCACAAGGACTACCTGTTCAAGGTCGTGATCACCTAATGTTCAAAAAAGAAGGTGATAAATCTAAAGAAGGACGTCGTCAAGAAGTTTTAAAACATACTAACCTTGTTATGTTATTTGGTGATAACTTAGTCGACTTCGCTGAATTCTCTACTAAATCAGAAGCTGATAGAGATAAAATGTTTGAACAATTAAAAGCCGAATTTGGTGATAAATTCATCATCTTCCCTAACCCTATGTACGGATCATGGGAATCTGCAGTATACCAAGGTGAGAAAAAAGATGGTAAGGGGCAATCTGAAGCTCGTTTGAACGCCTTAAAAGGATACTAATTTAAGAACAATAACAAATTAATTTAAATAAAAAAGGCTCTTTGTCAAATTCGGGGCATGGAGAAAAATAGAAAATAAGATCTAGGCAGCATTTTGCTGCTTAGTTTTTTTCTTATTTTCTTTAAGTTTGATACTATTTTTATACTCAGAAACAAATAATCTAGACATAATTAAAATACGTAGTCTAAAATGACTAAAGCTAGAATATCCATAAGATACTCTCTTTAGTAGTTTTATTTTATTATTAAATCCTTCTAATGGGCCATTAGAATACTCATATTTAACAGCGTTAAGCATATACTCTTTGTGCTTTTTCATAGTATTTATAGCTTTGGATACACCTTTAGATAATCCTCTAGTATCCATATCTATATATTTCTCTAATTCTACAGAGTCTTTAGCCTTAATAGCCTCTCTTATCTCATGTACTCTCTCATAGCTAACTGTAAATTCAGCATTTATATCTAATATATAATCTAATACTTCTTTTCTAGTTACATAGTGTTTAAAACTTCTAGAATAGAATGTTTTTGTTGAATTTACTTTATCTCTATCTTCTAATATTACTTTCCAGAAGTTTTTTAAAATAGTGTAAGTAGAACCTTTTTTATTCTTATATTGATTCATTAATCTTACTCTAGCTTTATTTAATTCTCTATTAATATTTTGAACCATATGGAATCTATCTATTATTATCTCAGCGTTAGGAAACATCTCTCTAATCATATTCATATAAGGAGGGTAAATATCTATACAGATCGTTTTTACTTTCTTCCTTACTTTTCTTGGATATCTCATAAAGTATTGTTTTAATATATGTTGTGTTCTTCCATCTACAATATCTATAAAGTCATGTGTTTTAGCATCTAAGAATACAAAGCTCATACCATTTTTACTATCTTTAGTTGACTTTATCTCATCAAAACATAGGTGTTCTGGTAAGTTTGAATGAGTCTTAACTTCTGCAGCCTCTCTACATGATTTCATTACTCTTACTACTGTAGATACTGATACATTACTTAATTCAGCTATATCTTTAAAAGATAATGTTTTAGATAGATTCTTCATCTTGTGGATAGGTCATCAACATACTGCTTCCTATAAGAATAGATGCTATTCCTACACTAAACTTTCTTATAGAAAATTTTTCTTTTTTTCTTAAATTATTCATAATATCTCCTTAATAAGTTTTCTTTTTAAAAAATTTAGTGGGACGACTCTAGAAAATAACTTCAACAACATTTTCTGATTCAATCCCACTATTTATTACTTATTACGCTATTTTAAAATTAATAGCTCCATTTGCTTTTATCGTTTGATTTTTATATTTTGCTGAAATTTTATATGTAGCCGTTGAATTTCTTAAATCCTCTGGAACAACAAACTCTAAAACAATTTTGTTAGAATCTTCACTGATTACTTTCAAAGTAACATCTTTCCAAGAGTTACCATCATGGAATCTAAAGCTTAAATCACTCGCTTTTAGATTTTCACCATTAACTGTCACCAATAGTTTTCCATCTGCTTTTGAGATTACAGCTTTATCTCCAGTATAACTTGTGACTTCTGATACTTTTTCTTCTGGTGCTGGTGATTCTGGTGTTGTATTTGGTTTATCAGCTTTGTCATTAGCAAGTTTATTTTCTTCTTTCAAAGTTTCTAATGCTCTACTAAGTTTCCCAACTTGTTCTTCTAGAACCTCTGCAGTAGCCACGCCTTGTAAAAGTGCTTGTGCTTTTGCTCTAGCTGTTTTCCATGCTTTTTCTTGAAGGCTATCTTTTAATTTATAGTTATCTTCTTTTGTTGGATCTTGTTCTACCAACTTTTGTAGTTCTGTTTTCAACTCGTCTACACTTTTTGTTGGTTTTGTTATATTTCCTGTGTTACCTTCTTCTTTAGGCTTTTCTTCACTTGGTTTCGAGGCTTCTGTAGAATTTTCTATCGCAGCAATTGCTTTTTCAAGAGCTACAATTTGATTATCTACCTCTTCTTTATTATTACTTTCCGCTAGTACACGATTCGCTAATGCTCTTGCTCTTCTCCAGTTTGTTTGTAGTTCTGAACTAGCTTTTTTATAACTATCTTCTAGTTTTAAATCTCTATCTGCTAATTCTTTTAACTTAGCTTTTGAAGTTGCTAAAGTATCTTCTTGCGGAGCAGGTTTTTCAGTTTCTGAAGGTTGAGCCACTTCTTTGTTTGTATAAACAAGAACTATTTCTTGATCCTTTGTTCCAAATTTCCCTGATAATGCCTTATTATCTTTAACAATGACATTTTTGTAACCATCTATTGTATCTTTTTCTACACTATAGTTAAACCATGAATAACCCGTCAATACTTTATCATCTTTTAATGTTTTACCATTTTCATCTTGATATTTAACAGTAATTGTTCGTTTAATCGCTGGTCTTACGTTAGTAGTTTTTTCTACCACCGCAGTTACTTTATGTGCTTCATCAAAGTTTACACCATCTGGAGCAAATACATATGTAAAGGTCATATCTGTATCTAAATGGTTAGGTAAAACTATCTCAGCTTCTTGGTAAGTACCATTCCCAGAAATACCATTTCCTAATTTTCCGATAACCATCATTGGATAATCAGATGCTTCTATATTACTTCCTGTAGTATGAATTGGCCATTCAACTCCGTTTTGGTCAATAATTTTAACTTTTGTAATATTTGCTTTTAAATTCGTGCCATATAAATGAGCAACTGTTTTTTTACTAACATTTCCTTTGTCAGTTGTTGTAGTTGTTAAATCCGTGCTATGATGAGCTTGATAAGAGCTTATAGTTACAAAACTCAATGCTGAATCTTGTTTAGTTTTTCCTGTTGGTAAAATTGTTATTACACGCCCATTTTCTCCACGTTCTTCTGAATATGTAGCTTTAGCCTTCATACCCAATGCGTCGGTAAATACTAAATTAAATGATTTTGCTGTTGAAGTTGTATTAGCCGGTAATTTAATAGTTGCTACTACATCATCACCTACTTTTTTGTATGTAATTGAATTTGATAATTCTTCCTCTTTTGCTGCTGTAAAAGGATTTAAAACTTTAATCTTAACATTGTCAGCAGTTAAGTTTTCCCCTTTTATAGTAACATTAACTTCTCCTCCAGCTGATTCTACCACTTTATCATCAAAACTATAACTATTAATTACTGGCTTTGCTGATGGTAGTGGGTTATTACCATTTTCACCATTCCCTGGTTTTTCTGGAGTTGTTCCTCCAGGTGTCCCCTCCGGTTTACCTGGTTTTTCCCCTGGTTTATTAGGTCCTTCAGGAGTTGCTTCATCTTCTGGTTTAACTAATTTTTTTAATTCTAAAACTTCTTCTAAAGTTTTTGCTTTTTTAAGTTTTGGAATTAAATCTAATCTATTTTTTGCTCTTATAAATTTTTCAACTTTTACTTTTTCACTTCCTAGAGTAGCATTATGTATTTTCTCTTCTAAGTTTTTAATAGCTGCCTCTAAATCTTCTTTTGTTGCTGATTCATTTTTCAACACTTTCTCAGCTTCTGTTTTTGCACTTATCCATGCATTATTAGCTATTTGATTCCCTTGATTAGCTATATATCCAGCTTCCGTTCTTAGTTCTCTTTTTACTAATTCTTCTAACTTATTACGCAACGCTTGATTTGAAGCATCTCCTGGATTTTCAGACCCTGGTGTTTTTTCTTTTACCGACAGAGTTTCAATAGTTTCATCAGTCTTAGCATCGTGTAATACCATGAAACCATCTAGGTTTTTCACTTTTACTAATCTTTCACTGAAAGTATAACCAGCATTATCTTTAAGTGTAAGTTTGTATTCTTCGTCTAGATACAATTCTTCTCCACCTAGCATAGCAAGTTCTGTTGTTTTTTCTACTACTTCATTTGGATGTTTTACATTAGTAAATTGGAAAGTTAGACTATCTAACACTGGTTCTTTATCATTTTTAACAAATGCTGGTTCAACTGTAACTTTTGTTCTTTGTTCAGGTTGATTTTTAATTTTCTCCAAAGCTTTTGTTAAATCATTTAAATATCCACCTACATATATAGGTAATGTTTCTGGTTTTGCTAATTCTTCTTTCGCAGAATTTAATATATCTCGAAGCTCTTTTATTTCTCTTGTTTTTAATACTTCTTCTGCTTCCTTTATTTTTTCTTGTAATTCAGTTCTTAAGTGATTAAGATCTATTTTCTTAACAACAAATACTGGGATATTTTCTCCGTTATAATTGAACGTAGTATAATCTCCGCTAGTATAATTTACTTTTCCTTCTTCTGTTACAAATAATGATACTGCCTCTGGTTTGAATTGCCAGTTAAACTGATCATTTTTTGATACGTTTACTATATAATTAACTCCATTTACCTTACTTTCTAAGTCAAGTGTAACTATTCCATTTTCATCTGAACGAGAATTTTTTAATGTAGTTATTTTTGTTTTTATTCCACTTGCCGAAAGTTCTACACCTTTTACTGGGTTTCCTTGCTCATCTACTACTTTAAAGCGAGCTTTAGTCATTTTTGCTTCATTATCATTAACTTTTTCTTCTTTAAACTCGATTATTCCTGTAGTTGTCTGAGTTACTGCTTTATTATCAATTGTTTTAATTTTTCCGTCTTTATCAGTTGTGAATACAACATTATCTCTTAAGAATGGTGTGTTTTTCTTTTGAATTCTTAAGTCATACTTTGTATTTGGTTTTAAGCTTTTCGCATCAAGTGTTAATTCTCCTGAAGCGTTTGTTTTAGCTTCTTTTACTATATTTGGAATATTACTATCGAATTCAAATAGTCTAAATGGTACATCTCCAAAAGGTCTATCATCTTTTGTTACTACTTTAGCTACAAGTTTATCTAATGTGATTTCTCCTGGATTTTCAGAACCTGATGTTTTTTCTTTTACTGATAGTGTTTCAATAGTTTCGTTAGTATTGGCATCCTGTAATACTACGAAGTCACCTTCTTTCTTAGCTTTTACTAATCTTTCGCTAAAAGTATAACCTGCATTATCTTTAAGTGTAAGTTTGTATTCTTCATCTAAATACAATTCTTCTCCACCTAACATCGCTAGGTTTGTTGTTTGTTCTACTACTTCTTCAGGGTGTTTTACATTCGTAAATTGGAAAGTTAAGTTCGCTAATACTGGTTCTGTTCCTTTAGTTACAAATACTGGTTCTACTACAGCTTTTGTTCTTTTTACTTCTGGTTTAGTCCCTGGATTTGATGGTTGCTCTGGGTTTGATGGCTCTTCTGGTTTCACATCTGGGTTGCCTGGTTTTGTTGGCCCTTCTGGTTTCACATCTGATTGCCCTGGTTTCGATGGCTCTCCTGGCTTAACCTCTGGTTTATTAGGAACTACTGTTCCTTCTTCTATATCATATGAAACTACAACTTTTAGATTACTTTTATCTATACTGAATGTTTGTTCCACACTTTTTCTTACTACCGCTGTATTTGGTAATGTTTTTATTTTTTTAGCTAGACTTTCTTTTACTCTATCTAATTGTGCTTTTGTTAGCTCTTTTGTTATACTTTTCCCTGCTTTTAATTTATCTACATGATATGTTGTTACTTTTTGTCCATCTAATGTAATTTTTATATCAACATTACTTATATCTTTTGTAGC
>ERZ773022.1018-NODE-1018-length-20237-cov-3.782232_pt1 | contig 20237 bp, 17 predicted proteins | sample MGYA00580839_ERZ773022 | MGnify/ENA primary metagenome ERZ773022 (study PRJEB29015, sample SAMEA2738020) | human oral metagenome | biome: human oral; feature: human-associated habitat; material: dental | place: China | collected 2044 ... | reverse complement strand
ATAATGTAAAGATATCGCATAGGAGGTACATAGGGTAGGCTGCCACTCCCTATTTTGCGGGGTGATAAGTAAATACAAATACCTTCCAAATGCTATGTTAGTAAATTAAAAAAGACATATCTAAAGGAACAATGTTGGGGTTTGGGACTTTGAAAGGAAATTGGGAAATTATGGCAAAGTACAAATATTTGTTGTGGGATATTGATGGTACGATTCTTAACTTTGAATTAGCAGAAAGAGCAGCTATTAGGAGTTTATTTAAAAGATTTAAGCTGGGAGACTGTTCTGATGAAATGCTTATGTATTACTCTCAAATAAATAAAAGGTATTGGCAATTAATGGAATCCGGAAAAATAAAAAAGGATAAGATGCTTGTAGAAAGATTTATAGAATTCTTTTCTAATAAGGGTATAAATGCCGATATTGCAGCAGAATTTAATAAAGAATATCAAATTGCATTATGTGATACGATAGTGTTTAATGATGATGCCATAGATATAATTAAACATCAGAAAAAAACTTGTAAAATCATTATAGTAACCAACGGTACAGAAGTTGTGCAAGAAAAGAAATTGGAGCGTTCAGGGCTTAATGATATTGTAGATAATGTATTCATTTCTGAGCTTGTAGGTTTTGAAAAGCCTAATATTAAATTTTTTGAGAAAGTGATTTTGGAAGTAGGTATAAAGGATTTAAAAGAAGCTCTAATTATAGGTGATTCACTGACAAGTGATATACAAGGTGGTCATAATATAGGAATTGATACCTGTTGGTATAATCCGAAAAATGAAGAAAATACCACTTTATTAAACCCTACATATACCATTAGGAATTTACATGAATTAGAAAATATAATATAAATGTGTGTACAGTTGCAAAATGGTTTATAGTAAAAGATATTCAGTTTTGTAAATGAAAGGAAGCAAGATATGAATGTAAATAACACTGAAGAGAAAAAAAGAATAGAGAGTCTGGACATATTCAGAGGTGTTTTGATTTTCTTTGTGGTATTTGGGCATTTTCTTTTGCCGATGAAGGACAGAGAATATCTGCTTTCTACAAGTTTATTTTTATTGATTTACAGTTTTCATATGCCGGCTTTTATTTTTTTATCCGGATATTTTTACTATGGATCTTGGGAAAGGAAGGGAACAGGATTCAAATCTCTTTTTTCTTTGCTTATATTGTTTTTTTTAATGAAAATAATTCTTCATATAAGCGATATGTTATTTTATGATAGTAAAAATATAATACCGGACTTTTTACATGAGTCATCAACTCCTTGGTATATATCAACTTTAATATTTTTTAGACTATCATTATTTCCATTAGAGCTGATTATGAAAAGAAAGAAAAAAGATGTAGGGTTTAAGAGGGAATTGGAAAATTCACAAATTAAGCAAAAGGGTAAGAATATAAAGTTAAAGGAAATCTTTAAAGACAATATAACTATCTACACTTTAGCATTGTTGATTTTAACACTTTGTATTTCAATGTTAAATGCTGAATGGCAAAAAAATATAAAAGATTTTCTTTCATTGGATAGGTTTATATCATTTGCACCGTTTTTTTATATAGGATTTTTGTATAAAAAGTATTCATCTACTAAAAAAACATCAATATTTGAAAAGTGCAACTATTTATTTTTTGGTTTAGGAGCTATGGCTGTTATTATTTTTATTATTTTCTTTTCTTACCTTAGACCTTATAGTCTAATTTTCTACGGAACATGGGGATATCGCATAGCCAGAGAGGATATTTTACCTGTTTTTAAGGGTATATTAAATCCCCTGCGTATAGTATATATCCCATATGCTTTAAGTATTGCTTATTTTGTGTTTATTATATTTTGTAAAAAAGAAAATTTTTTATCTTCTCTTTTAAGCAGATTTGGAGTATATAGTTTGCCGATATTTGTGTTTCATAGACCGATCAGAGATGCTTTTGATTACTTGGTATTAAAAAATCTGAATATAGAAAAATTCGGAGAGATAAGTATATTGGCAGTGCTATTAATAATATCATTTATAGTGTGTATTTTACTTGTTACTGATAAGGCAAACAGAGTGTGTAGATTTAAATAGTGTAAGGTGTTATATGGAAGTGGAATTTAATATTTCAAGACCGGCAATTTATAAAGAATATTTAAAGGACATAAAATCAAGTAATTTGCTTGTTCTTCTTATTTTATTGACATTATTTTGGGCGGTAAGAGGCTATAAAAGGCTAAGAAATATGTGAGAATAAATTTCATTTAAATTATGCCTTGCTTTTGATGAATAGATAAGAGAATAGTATTTTATCATATACCAAATTCCCTGGCAAACTCAGAATTAACTTCATCTATTGTATAAGTTTTATCAGATGTTAAGGAATGTAAACCTTTCATTATTTCATTATCAAATTCATCTTTACTCATAGAACATATAGATGTTGGTTTTGTAGGAGAAAGTTGTAATTGTAATGGTAGACTTTTTGTTAAGGCTATTTGGCTGTAAAACATTTGAATTGCACTGGATGGAGAAATTCCAAGTTGTGTGAGAATGTTTTCTGCCTCTTTTTAAGTTCAGTGTCAATATAAGTATAAATTACGGATGTATTTGCCATATAAATCACGCTCCTTTTTGAGGTTATTGTATATAGAAATAAATGTAAATGCAAGTAAATAAGTGAAATGTATTATATAGATATATAATTAGATTGTAGAATAAATCACAATTCAACAAGACATAAAGATTTAAGTAATAAAATTAGTAAACAATATATAAATGATAGAGGTAAATTATGAATATAAGAATAAAGGATATATGCCGTTTTGGAAAGAAATCAGATATTAAAGCAGGCGAGGGAAATACAAAAGGCAAGTATATGTTTTTCACATCAAGTATAGATAAGGATAAAAGAATAGATAAATTTGATTATGATGAAGAAGGAATAATTATGGGTACAGGTGGAAATGCCACTTTACACTATTACAGTGGAAAATTTGCAGTTTCTACTGACTGTTTAGTTCTGTTACCAAATTCGAGCTATAAATGTAAATATTTATATTACTTTTTTTTACACAATATGAGAGTATTAGAAGGAGGATTTAGAGGGGCAGGTTTAAAACATACGAGTAAAAGTTATATTGAAAATATAGAATTAACCAAAACACATAGTTTATTAGAACAAGATAAAATAATAAGTGTACTTTCAAATATTGACAATACTATTGTGTTACAAAATAAAAGGTTAAAATTACTAAATGAATTAACCCGATCCCTATTTATAGAGATGTTTGGAGATCCGGTTGAAAATCCTTTTATGTTCGAAAAGCAACGATTGAGTAAAATTGGTGAACTGGAAAGAGGAGTTTCAAAGCATAGACCACGAAATGCACCAGAGTTACTTGGGGGAAATTACCCTCTTATTCAAACAGGAGAGATTTCTAATTCTGATTTATATATAAATAAGTTTGAAAATACATACTCAGAGTTAGGACTTAGTCAAAGCAAACTTTGGAAAAAAGGAACGCTTTGTATTACTATTGCTGCTAATATTGCAAAAACTGGGATATTAACATTTGACTCATGTTTCCCAGATAGTGTGGTAGGATTTGTTCCAAATAAATTAACAAATAATATTTTTATTCACTATTGGTTTTCTTTTTTCCAAAAAATATTAGAGGAAGAAGCACCTGAGTCAGCTCAAAAAAATATAAATTTAAAAGTGTTGAGTAATTTAGATGTTATAGTACCACCAATAGAATTGCAAAATAAATTTGCTGCTGTTGTCGCTCAAATCGACAAATCGAAATTGGCAGTAAAAAAGAGCTTGGAAGAGTTGGAGATTTTGAAAAAGTCTTTAATGCAGAAATATTTTGCTTAGTATGCGTTTATCAAGATATTGTGTGGTATTCATAACTTCTAAATATTTTTAATGCAAAAACCTTACATAAAAAATATCTGGATGTTATAATGGTAAAAGCAAGGGATATTTTGGAGGTATAAGCTATGATTATAGAGCTAAGTGTAAAGAATTGCTATGCTTTTGAAGATACCATTATTTTTTCTATGAAAGCGGATATGAGAAATAAGAAGTTTGGAGCTAATGTACATAAGGAAAATAATTTTAATATACTGAAAACAGCAGGAATTTATGGACCTAATAATTCAGGAAAGACTTGTCTGATAAAATGTATCAGAGCAATAAAGGAAGTATTGTTAAATAGAAAAAGTGATTTGATACCAAATATATTTACAAATAATAATGTATGCGAGCTGGGCGTAATATTCATGGCATCAGGTAGAAAGTTTTCATATAAATTTAAATATAATGCAGTAAAAGAAGAATACATATATGAATCCTTTTCAGAAGTTTTTAAGGATAAATATGGCAATGAAAAAGAGGAAAATTGGTTAGAGAAAGATACTGTAAAAGAAATATTTATATCTGTCGATCAAGACTTATAAGCTATGATTCCTATGATATCAAATAATAATTTGTTATATTATTTGATTGATACAAATAAGTTTGAAAAGCTAAGTGAGATGAAGAATATTCTTATAGGTTTTGCAGAGAAAATAGATGTTATTAATATGAACAACATTCCTATGGAACATACCATTGAACTTATGAAGAATAAAAATAAATTACAGCAAAAAATAGTTGAGTTCATAAAAAATGCAGATTTATATATGGATAATTTTGAATATGTAGATATGGATAAAATCAAATTGGAGTCTGTAGAGTATGAGAAAAAACCTGAGGAAAAAGTGCTTGAGGTTTTAGATAATATCATGGATCAGATTAGATTAGTGTCCACTTATAAAGGCATTTCTGTACCAAGCGTTTTATTTGATTCTACGGGAACTAAAAAAATTGCTGCAATTGCAGGTTATGTTATTGAAGCGCTTGAGCAAGGAAGAATTCTTGTAGTAGATGAATTGGACAGTAGTATACATTTTAAGCTTACCAGAGCTATTGTGACAATGTTTAATAATGAGTTAAATGAAAATTCACAGATGATATTTACTGTACATGATATTAATCTGATGGATTGTAAGAGGTTGTTTAGAAAGGAACAGATTTGGTTTGTACATAAGGATGAAGCCGGAGTATATGTGTATTCACTTGCAGACTTTACAGCTTTGCAGGGAGTTAGAGATACCTCAGATATTATTGAAAAATACAGAAAAGGTACTCTTGGAGCATTGCCGGATCCGGAGTTAATTAATTCATTGCTTAGCATTAAAGGTAATGCAAAGAGGAATTAAGCTGATGAAAAGAAGACTTCCTGATTTTTTTAGTAAACACAAGATTTGTATTATATGCGAAGGCAATGAGGAATATGAGTATTTAAGCTGTTTGAAAAAGCTTAAAGTATGGAATGATAAATATGATATATCTTTGGTTAATGCAGAAGGTAATGGCAATATTCCTGCAAGGTATCAAGATAGCTATCAAAACGGTTCTTATGAAGTAGTACTCATATTTTGTGATACAGATAAAAAACCGTATGAGCAATATGAAGATATAAAAAGAAAAATTAATGAGTTCCATGGAATTGATAACGCCGCCTCTAAAGTTATTATTTTTGGAAATCCATGTACAATGCAAATCATAACAAAGCATTGGACTGATGAAAATTTGAAGTCGTCTGCCAAAAAGGTAAATGCCAAGTTGATAGAAATGTATACAGAAGTTAAAAGTTATAGGGGAAAGTACGATCAAATACTTGAAGTTATGAAATATATTACAACTGAAAATTATAAAGATATGAGCGTTAGAATAGAAAAGTTAAACCAACAGGATTGTGAAATAGGCAGTACAAATTTTATAAATTTTATAAAGTTGTTTGAAAGTGATAATGACAGTTGGATTAAAAGTATTAATAAATCAATAGAATAGGTAAAACTGTAGACTTTTTTAAATATTTAGAAAAACGGTATTATTGATATAGTAAAAATTGTATCATGTCAATATACAATAAAAAGGAAGGTGTATTGATATGAAAAATAAGCTTATATCAGAGATTTCAAGACAGATGTTACCGTATTTGGATAATGCACAAATGCAGCAGTTAGAGTATGTTTTACAAAATTGTCTGTGGAATGTGACTGTAAGTGATATACCTTTGGAACAGGAACAAGAGAGTAATGAAGAATTACTTTTATCATTCATATCTGCAAAAAGAGTAGAAGGTTGTAGCAAGAAGACGCTGAAATACTACGAGTCATCAATAGGTAAATTATTTTCCATTGTAGGTATGCATGTAACTAAGATGCAAACCGATGACTTGAGAAATTATTTATCAGATTATCAAAAGTTGAATAATTGCAGCAAGTCCAATATAGACAATATTAGAAGAATTTTATCGAGTTTCTTTTCTTGGCTTGAAGATGAAAACTATATATTGAAAAGTCCCGTCAGAAGAATTCATAAAATTAAAACTAATAAAACAGTAAAGGAAACCTATACTGATGAGGCACTTGAAACCATGAGAGATAAGTGCGGAAATATAAGGGATTTGGCAATGATTGATTTGTTGTCATCAACAGGAATGAGAGTCGGAGAATTAGTTCACTTAAATAGAGAAGATATTGATTTTGAAAACAGGGAATGTATAGTATTCGGTAAAGGTAGCAAGGAGCGACCGGTGTACTTTGATGCAAGGACTAAGATACATTTGTATAACTATCTGGAAAGTAGAACTGATAACAATCCGGCTCTTTTTGTATCTCTTTTAAAGCCTTATAACAGACTTGAAATAAGCGGAGTGGAAATAAGGCTTAGACAACTTGGGCGGAAACTGGGAATTACTAAGGTACATCCCCATAAGTTCAGGAGGACTTTGGCAACAAAAGCTATTGATAAGGGTATGCCTATAGAACAGGTGCAACAACTACTGGGTCATGCAAAAATTGATACAACTATGCAATATGCTATGGTAAGTCAAAATAATGTAAAGATATCGCATAGGAGGTACATAGGGTAGGCTGCCACTCCCTATTTATAGAGATGTTTGGAGATATTGCAACAGAGCATTATAAGTATAAAACTTGTAAGTTAGGAGATGTTGCAGATGTTGGATCCAGTCATAGAGTATTTACAACTGAATTTGTAGATGAAGGGATTCCATTTTATAGAGGGACTGAAATAGGAGTTCTGGCAAAAGGACAAAAACCTTCAGATTCATATTTTATTTCAGAAGAGCATTACAAACGTTTGGCTAGTGACAATACAAAGCCTAAGGTAGGAGATTTGCTGCTGCCCTCTATATGCGATAAAGGTCAGGTTTGGATGGTGAATACAGAGAAACCATTTTATTATAAAGATGGTCGTGTATTATGTATATCACCAAATAGAGAATTATATGATTCTATATATCTTCAGTATTTTATGAAGATTAAAACAAAAGAGGAATACCCTAAAATAGGATCGGGATCTACATTTGCAGAGTTTAAGATATTTTTACTAAAAGATTTTGATATTTTGACGCCACCAAAGAATATTCAGGAAGTCTTTTCTAAATTTGTTGAACAAATCGACAAATCGAAATATTCCTCTTTTTCACACCTTTCTGCCTAGTATTTTTATATAATCTCTTGAGACAATTGATAAATAATGTATAATGATAACAAGTACTTTTTATTAAAGATTATTTTAAGATTTACTTGTTTATTAAATTAAGCATATATAGGAGTAAACATTATGTCGAACTTCGGTTTTCTGAAAGATAAAAAAGAATATGCCTTATTTGCGGCGGCTGCGATAGAAGCTGAAAAGGTTTTTGCTACCGCACCTGCGATGTGTGCAGTGGGAAGCAGAAAAGCCTTGGAACTGGGTGTCAAGTGGGTGTACTCGGCAGACTTTTCCATACGAATGCCATATAAAGACAATCTTCAATCACTTATACATGAGCCGAGTTTCAGATTTGCTCTTGATTCTAACACTTGGGCGAAACTGCCTACACTTATAAAAGTGGGAAATAATGCCGTACATTCGGAAAAATTTATAAGTGCGGGAGAAGCCTTACTGACACTGGAAATACTTTTTGAATTTATACAGTGGATAGATTATTGTTACGGCTCTGCTTATGAAGAGAGACATTTTGATGAAAAACTTATTCCTAAAGAAAAAGTTATTATAGATACGAAAAAGATAAAAGAGCAGGAAAGTTTACTTGGTGAAAAAGATGCCGAAATAGAAAAACTCCGTAAACAAATAGAAGAACTGTCTGCTACCTATACGAAAACCAAGGAACAAAACAAGGTTGAGAGAATATTTGAACCTGAGGATATTACAGAATTTACTACAAGAAAGCGATATATAGACATAGACTTAAAAGACCTTGGTTGGACTATAGAAGGTGCTGAAACTGATGTGTGGCAGGAGTACCCTGTAGAAGATATGGCAGGGGTAGTAGGGCAAAAAGGCTATGCGGACTATGTGCTTTTTGGAAAAGACGGTCTTCCTCTAGCCCTTATTGAAGCCAAGAGAAGCAGTAAAGACCCAAATGTGGGAAGAAAGCAGGCTGTACTTTATGCGGACTGTCTTGAAAAGAAGTTCGGCAGAAGACCTATAATGTTTACAAGTAACGGCTTTGAAACTTATTTTTGGGATGATAAAACCGGTCCTCAAAGAAGAGTAAGCGGATTTTTCAGTAAGGATGATTTGCAAAAGCTTATTAACAGGCGTGAAGAAAGAAAAAAATTAGATAAGATCGTTATCAATGATAAGATTACAGACAGATACTATCAAAAGGAAGCTATCAGGGCAGTTTGCGACCATATTGAACAGGGATTTAGAAGTAGTCTCCTTGTAATGGCTACCGGTACCGGAAAGACCAGAACGGCATCCAGTCTTGCAGATGTGTTAAGTCGTGGCGGTTATGTTACCAATATTTTGTTCCTTGCAGACAGAACTGCACTGGTTAAGCAGGCAAAGGATGACTTTAAAAATTATCTTCCGCATATGTCTTTGTGTAATCTTTGTTCAAATAAAGACGAGCGTAATGCAAGAATAGTATTTTCTACATATCCTACTATGCTAAATGCCATAGATAACTGCAAGACGAGGGAGGGGGTAAGCTTATTTACGCCTGCACATTTTGATCTGATTATTATAGATGAGAGTCATAGGAGTATATTTAATAAGTACAGGGCGATATTTGAATATTTTGATGCTTTGACGGTGGGACTTACCGCTACCCCAAAGACCGATGTAGACAGAAATACCTATGACTTTTTTGAGATGGAGCATGGAGTGCCTACCTATGCCTATGATTATGAGACGGCGGTTGAAAAGGACAATGTACTTGTACCCTATTACACCTATGAGGTTAAGACTAAATTTATGGAAGAGGGTATAACTTATGCACAGTTATCTCAAGAAGACAAAGAAAGGTTCGAGGATGATTTTGCGGAAGATGATTATGTTCCGGATTTTATACCTTCTGAGAAACTTAATAAGTTTGTGTTTAATGCGGATACTGTTGATGAAGTTTTACAAGACTTGATGGAAAGAGGTATTAAGGTTGCAGGTGGGGATAAACTTGGCAAGACGATTATATTTGCCCAAAATAAAAAACATGCCGAGTTTATAGTAGAGCGTTTTAATAAGCTCTATCCTTATTATAACGGAGGTTTTGCCCAAAGGGTCATATGTGATGATTCACATGCTCAAACTATTATAGATGATTTCAAAAATCCTGATAAAGAACCGAGGATTGCGGTATCGGTTGATATGATGGATACCGGTATCGATGTACCGGAATGTGTGAATTTGGTATTTTTTAAGAAGGTAAGGTCTAAGACCAAGTTTTGGCAAATGATAGGAAGAGGTACAAGACTTGCTCCAAATATCCTGTTTACCGATAAGATTGATGGTGAGTATAGCGGAAAACGCAGGTTTTTGATATTTGACTATTGCGGCAATTTTGAATATTTTAAAGTACACGCAAACGGATACGAGGGTAAAGAAACAAAGTCCCTTTCTGAAAATATATTTAATAAAAAAATAGAGCTTATAACAGCCATGCAAAAAAGCACCTATGTTGAGGATAAGTATCAGGAGTGGAGAGTTGCTCTTATAGAGGAGTGTTGTAGAAGTATAGCACAACTTGATAAAAATTTAGTATCCGTTAAATTAAGGCTTAAATATGTGGAAAAGTATAACAAGACAAATGCATTTACCTGTATAAGTGATGGAGATAAATTGGAACTTAGTACACATATAGCGCCTCTTATAGTATTAAAGGATGGTGATGAGTATGCAAAGCGTTTTGACAATTTTATGTATGGTTTGATACTTGCGGATATAAATTCAAAGACGGAGTTCGGCAGTATTAAAAATGTACTTTGTGAAACTGCGCTTGCACTTGAAGGGCGTATCAGCATACCTCAAGTTAAGGATAAACTTGAAGAGATTAAAAAAATCAATACGGATAAGTATTGGGAGGAAAAAGATATTCTTAGCTTTGAGCATAGTCGAAGAAGTCTTAGGGATTTGATAAAGTTTGTTGTTGATAACGATGCAAAAAGCAGCATTATTACCAATCTCAAGGATGTGGTTATTGAAGAAAAAGAAGGTGCAACACTTGGAGCTGCCTATAATTTTGAAGATTACAGGAAGAAGGTAAATCGTTATGTGGAAGATAATAAAGATGCCCTGCCCATATACAAGCTTACACACAATATAGCACTTTCAAAGGGAGACTATGAGGAGCTTGAAAGGGTACTTACCAAGGAACTTGGCAGCAGTGAGGACTATAAAAGAGAGTACAAAGATACGCCTTTCGGCTTGCTTGTAAGAAAGATAGCAAAGCTTGAGCATGAAGCGGCTATGGAAGCTTTTTCCGAGTTTATTAATAACGAGTCCTTAAATCAGAGGCAGATAGCCTTTGTCAATAAGGTTATAAACCATATCGAACAAAACGGTTATATGGAGGATGTTACGGACTTACAAAAGCCTCCTTTTGATAAACCTGTAAGTGTTACCAAGCTTTTTGATGCAAAGACGGTAAGAACTCTTATGGCAAAAATTGAAAATATAAGGGAAAATGCTGTAAAAACCGTAGGATAACTTGCAATTTTAGGTAAATATGTATATAATAAGCCTGTGTGAATATTTTTGTATACTAATAATACTTTTTAATCCTGACAGTTAAGCTGTGAGGGAAAAGAAAAATTATAGTAATAGAATTAATATGAGGAATAAGGATGAAGAAAAGGCTATTAACACTTATGTCAGTATTTGCCGTATCAGCTTTAGTGGCGGCATGTTCAGGCGGCAACACAGCTTCAAGCGAGGGCGGTAGCGATTCACAGGCGGCAAGTTCAGAGGTTCAAAGCAGTGAGGGTGGCGAACAGCCACAGGCGCAAACAAGTGATACATTTACCTATATAATAGACGGAGATTTGGGTAATACACTTAATCCGCTTACCGCAGATGACAGATACAGTCTGATGACCTGCCATGCGGCGTATGCGCCGGCTTATCATATATACGGAGACGGAACTATTGATTATATTTTAGCCGAAAGTATGGAGCCTTCAGAAGACGGTCTCAGCTATACTATGAAGCTTAAAGAGGGGCTTAAATGGAGTGACGGAGAAGCTCTTACAGCGGATGATATAGTATTTACCTATGATACGATAAATGCAACAACTCAGAATCTTTTTGTTGATGATAAGCCTATAGAGCTTGAAAAAGTGGATGATACAACGGTACTTTTTAAACTTCCTTCAGTAAGTGCAAGTGCTATGGAAATGCTTTCCGATGAGGTCAGTATAATACCTAAGCATATATTTGACGGTAAGTCTTCTACAGAGATAAATCTGCTTGAAGAAAAGGTAGTCGGTGCAGGTCCTTATGTACTTGAAGAGTATAAGACCGGAGAGTATCTTAAGTTCAAGGCAAATCCCGACTATGTAAAGGGTAAACCGTATATAGAAAATCTTATTTACAGAATTATAGAAAAGTCAGATACCGCAACCTTGGCTATGCAGGGCGGAGAGGCGGATGCCTATGTAGCATCACCTGATATGCTTGATCCTTATAAGGATAATGAAGCTTTTACAATTCATAACTACAGTGAGGGAAGGGTGCCTTATATAAGACTTAATGTTGCTTGTGATTCTATGAAGGATAAGAAGTATCGTGAGGGTATCTTACAGGCGCTTAACAGAGATGAGATAATGCTTGCGGCATACACCGATAAAAGTTTCTATGAACTTGGTTATTCCTTCCTTCCATATGACAACAAGTATTATACAGATGATGTTGAAAAGTGGGATCAGAATGTAGATAAGGCTAAGGAGCTTGTTGCAGGCGGAGCTACCAAGTTAAAGCTTTGCTACATAAGCAACTCTCCAATACTTGAAAAGATGGCTCTTGCAATACAGTCAGAGCTTAAGGCTGTAGGTATAGAAGTGGAACTTGCAGGAACCAATGATGCAGGTTATATTAAGGCTACCAATGACCTTGAAAGCACAGAGTATGATATGTTTATAGGCGGTTATGTTATGGGAAGTGACCCTGACACTTTCGCTATGCTTTTCTCATCTAAAAAGGATAACAGAATGAATTATCACAGTGAAGAGATTGACAATCTTTTTGCAGAGGGCAATGCTACTTTAGATGATACAAAGCGTCAGGAAATATATAAAAAGGTACAAAGACTTGTATCTGAAGAGGCTATATATTATCCGCTCGGTACTAACTTAAGAACTTTGATCACAAAGTCCAATGTAGATACTGACGAGGCTAAGCTTGTTCCTATATATACATTCGAAGATTTGGCAAAGCTTAAATTCAAGTAAGGTAGAAGATGTTAAAGTATATAATTAAACGTATTGCTCAGGCAGTACCATTACTGTTTTTAATCACACTTATATGTTTTTCGTTAATGCACATAGCTCCTTATGATGTGGTTGATTCCATGACCGATAGCAAGATGACCAATCAGGAGAGGGAAGCAATAAGGGAAGAATACGGATTAAATGATCCTATGCATATACAGTATGTAAGGTGGTTAAAAAATATTTGCAGGGGAGAGTTCGGTAACTCTCTCCTGTCTCATACAAGTATAAAATATGATTTAAAAATCCGTATTCCGGCAACGGCAAAACTTGTTTTGCCCTCTTATCTTACTGCCTATATTCTGGCAATAATTCTTGGACTTATTGCGGCTAATAATAGAAATAAATGGCAGGATAAACTTATAGACGGATTTTGTTCAATAGGTCTTGCTGTACCTACCTTTTGGATTGGAATGATAATGATATATTTTTTAGGCTATAAGTTTAAGATTTTTCCACTTTTAGGTATGCATACAATAGGAAAAGAATATTCTTTGACAGATTATTTGAGGCACTTTTTTATGCCCTACATAGTTTTGATTATAGCATTTTTACCCGACCTTACAAGGTATGTAAGGGCATCTGCCATAAGTCAGCTAAAAGAGGACTATGTATTGGTACAAAAGGCTTTCGGTGCGGGAAAGAGCGAGATACTTTTTAAGCATGTTTCTAAAAATGTGCTGCTGCCCTTGGTTACCAAGCTTGGTATGGCACTGCCGATATTGGTAACCGGTGCGGTAATTACGGAAACAGTATTTTCCTGGCCGGGAATAGGGCTTTATTTTGTTAAGGCGGTGGAAGCCATGGACTATCCTATAGTTATGGCTGTACTTGTGCTGTCGGGAAGTTTGGTAATAATAGGGAATCTTTTATCGGATATATTGTATTGCATAGTTGATCCGAGAATAAAACTTGGCAAAAACTGATTATAAAGTGCAAAAGAGGATTTTTGATGAAGTTGAAACAAAGAAACAGAAGATTTAACAATCTGGTTTTTGAATTAAAAAGCAATAAACAGGCACTGTTTGCATTAGTGTATGTGCTTATAATTGTGCTTATAAGTATATTTGTTATATTTATAAATATAGACCCCGATGCCATAGATGTTACAGGAAGTCTTAAAGCTCCTTCCGCCATGCACTGGTTCGGAACAGATGATATAGGTAGGGACTATTTTATAAGGGTTTTGTATGGTGGAAGAGTTTCCCTTGCAGTAGGGGTTTTGGCTATGTTTACCTCTATTTTTATAGGCATACTTATCGGAATGATATCAGGCTACTTTGGCGGCATAGTTGACTCTATACTTATGAGGGCTGTAGATGTGCTTTCGGCAATTCCTTGGATTGTAATGGTTATGGTAGTGGGAATGGTGTTCGGACGAGGCTTTATATCGCTGATACTTGTAATAGGACTGCTTAGCTGGATGGAAATAGCAAGGCTTGTACGCTCCGAGGTGCTTTCGATAAAAGAGAGGGATTATGTAAAGTATGCTGCATTTATAGGGATAAGCCCGTGGAAGGTCATGTATGCACATATATTGCCTGCGGTACTTCCGACTATGATTACTGCATCGACAGCAGCCATAGCCTCTTCCATAATGGTAGAAAGTGCTTTAAGTTTCCTTGGCAGAGGTATAGCTGCACCTATGTCAAGTTGGGGGAGTCTGCTTCAAAATGCTCAGAAATTTTTACAAAAAGCCCCTTACATGGCTGTTATACCGGGAATACTTATAATATTGACGGTATTTTCATTTAATAAACTTGGTGAGGTACTTCGTGTGTTTGCCGAACCTGCCGTAATGTCAGGAGAAAAAGATGTCTGATAAAGTGTTAAAAGTAAAAAACCTAGCAGTAGTATTTAAGAGCAGAGAAAGAAAGGTTCATGCGGTACGAGGAGTAGATATAGAGGTAAATGAAGGCGAGATAGTAGGTATAGTAGGTGAGTCGGGAAGCGGCAAGTCGGTTGCTATGAAGGCTGTTATCGGCATACTTGCGGATAATGCTTTATTAAGTGCGGATGTTCTTAGTCTGGGAGATAAAAACTTAAATAACTTAAGCGAAAGGGAGTATCAAAAAATCAGGGGTAAGGATATTACCATGATTTTTCAAGATCCCATGACTGCTCTTAATCCGGTTATAAGAGTCGGTAAGCAGCTTGAAGAGGTTATAGTAAGAAACAGTGCCCTTTCAAAAAAAGAAGCCGGGGAAAAAGCACTTGAGATGCTTGAGAGGGTGGGTATTCCCTTTCCTAAAGAAAGTTCAAAAAGGTATCCGCATGAATTTTCAGGGGGTATGAGACAAAGAGTGCTTATAGCCATGGCACTTTCCTGTAACCCTAAGCTGCTTATTGCAGATGAGCCTACAACTGCCTTGGATGTTACTATACAGGCACAGGTACTTGATTTGATAAAGACCATGTCAAAGGATGCCGGTACTTCTGTAATACTTATTACTCATGATCTGGGAGTTGTGGCTGAAACCTGTGACAGGGTTGTAATAATGTACGGCGGTTTGGTTATGGAAACGGGAAGTATAGAAGAAATATTCTATAAGCCTAAACACCCCTATACTATGGCTCTTTTACAGGCTATACCGAGTATAGATATGGATGAGGGTGAAAGGCTTAAGTCCATAGAGGGCTTTCCGCCATCACTTATAGATCCGCCAAAGGGTTGTCCGTTTGCAGAGCGCTGTGAGTTTAGAATGGATATATGTGGCAGTAAAAGACCGCCCTTAAAAGCTTTTAGTAAAACACATACATCTATGTGTTTTCTGAATGAAGAAGAACTTGAACATGCTTTCAGGAGGCAAAAATATGGAAAATAATGTATTGATATCTGCAAAGGGTTTGAAGAAGTATTTTCCCATAAGTTCTTTTTTAGGCGGAAAAAAGAAGTATATTAGGGCAGTTGATGATATAGATCTTGAGATATATAAGGGTGAAACCTTCGGTTTGGTAGGAGAGTCCGGCTGCGGCAAGTCTACACTGGGTAAAACTCTTATAAGGATGTATGAGCCCAGTGCCGGCAAGATATACTATAAGGGAGAGGATATAACTGACAGAAAATTAAATCAGATCAAATCAGTACAAAAAAGTATGCAAATAATATTTCAAGATCCTTATTCTTCCCTGAATCCGTTTTGGAATGTGGAAGAGATTTTAAGTGAACCGCTTAAAAACCTTAAACTTCAAAAAAGTGAACGCTATGAAAAAATCAAGCTTATACTTAATAAGGTAGGTATGAGTGAGGATGATTTGATAAAATTCCCCTATGAATTTTCAGGAGGGCAAAGACAGAGAATAGGCATTGCCAGAGCCTTGCTGGTAAATCCCGAATTTATCATGTGTGACGAGCCTATAGCGGCACTTGATGTGTCAATTCAGGCACAGGTGGTAAATCTGCTTCAGGACTTGCAAAAAGAGTTTGGTCTTACCTACCTTTTTACTGCCCATGACCTTTCTATGGTAAGGTACATAAGTAATAGAATAGGGGTTATGTACCTTGGCTCTTTGGTTGAGATTGCAAATAGTAAAAGGCTGTTCGAAAAGCCTCTGCATCCTTATACGAAGGCTTTGCTTTCTGCTGTACCAAGCCCTGACCCGTCAAAAAAGAATATAATCGAAAAGGTCAAAATTTCAGGGGAGGTATCACAGGTATTTGCAGATTCCAATACCTGTCGCTTTGCTCCAAGATGTATGTATAAAACCGAAGTTTGTGAAAAAGAATGTCCTAAACTAAGGGAGCTCGAGGGGGGACATAGGGTTGCCTGCCATAATGCAGAGAGTATAAATAGTTAAAAAACTGTAATGCTTTTTAATATATAATTTATTATAAATATCAAGTAGGTATGATATTATTGTATCTGTATAAATACAATAAGGTTTGTCATTGATATTTGAGGCTTCCGGGGATATATAATGGTATGAAATACTTTTCATTACTGTTGGTGCAGCAATTTAGATGCTTTCTATAGCTTGGCGGGAAATGTTTTTACTGCTGTTTAGACCGTGGTATAGTGATTAGATGTAGTTAGTGTGAAATACTTTTATTACTGTTGGTGCTTTGATCCGGCAGCTTGCAAGGTTCAGTATGTCAATGATATAAAATCCGGGAGGTGGTTTTATGCGTAAAAGAATAGTTTCAACATTTGTACTTGCACTTACAACAGCTTTACTTTTTGCCGGCAATGTATTCGCCGCCGGTTGGGTAAAGGATAATAAAGGCTGGTGGTATAAGAAAGATAACGGTACCTATCCTAAGTCCGAGTGGTTTGAGGATAAAGACGGTAAGTGGTATTTCTTTAATTCAGACGGATATATGCTTGCCGACACCCTAAGTGATGACGGTTACTGGCTTGGACGCAGCGGAGCTTGGGAAAAGGGAAAGGTTGTAAATATAAATGATCTTACTAATACCACAGGCTATGACAACATAATAAGGACTTATGACAGGTATTTTATTTCGGGAACTTCAGTAAAGTTTGGAGGAAGGAAGATAGGAGCATACATTGATGCTTATACAAGAATACCAAGCGGTGCAACTATTTATAATAATTCAAATGGCGGCAATGGTTATAAGTGGTTTAATTCTTCTTATTATGACAGTGATTCCACAGCTGTATCGGGTGTGTATGATATAGATGTAAAAGACGGTCATGTTGAAGTTTTGAGAGATATTTATTGGTGGGATTAAAAATAAGAATCAGATAGTTATAGGTAATTTAAATTATGCAGCGGTTTTTATATTGTGTCTTAAGTTTTAATCGGCGCTAACTACTAAAAATCTTGTTGAGACAGTGACTTGAAGTTTGTTTGTTAAAAAAGACCTTCCAAGAAGTACTTGGTTGGTCTTTTTTAATCACATATTAATGTCTAAACCGCATTAATCATATATTAAGTGTAAAAAAAATTGTTGTTTATTTTACCTGCTATTCAGAATTCAAGTTATTTTATTGACCGTAGTTCTATAAGCATAGCAAGTCTGTGAATTACTCAATTATTGTTTTGTTGCAAATGTCGTCCTTTAAGTGCCGGGAAAGATAAGTTATTCTCGGCAAATTAGGATTTTAAAAGTCTATTAAACTTATTCCAGCGCAGGGGCATTGGAAGAAGGTACTACACTAAGGTCATCCAATATAAAATACCCGTATACTCCCTCTATGCTGTCTAAAAGTTCTATGCCCTTATCAAGTCCAAGCGCAAAGCAGCTTGTACTCAGGGCGTCTCCGTCTACAGAGTATTTTGAAACTATGCTGACTCCCAAAAGTCCGTTCTCATAAGGATAGCCGGTTTTTGGGTTAAGTATGTGGTGATATTCTTTACCGTCAACTTCTATAAACCTTTCATAAACTCCGGAGGTAACTACAGAAAGATCGCTTCCCTTTACAACACCGATAGTTTCCTCTCTCTTGGCAAAAGGCATTTGAAGCCCTACATTAAAGTCTTCTCCGTTAGGTTTCTTACCCACGCAAAGGACATTGCCCCCTAAGTTAATAATCGCACTTTTTACTCCTTTTGATATAAAATAGTCCTTTATCTTATCAGCTATATAGCCCTTAGCTATAGCTCCAAGGTCTATTTTTATGTTGGGATCGCTAAAAGTAATAGTATTTCCGGATAAGCTTATAGCTGTATAGTCAACCGCCTTAACTGCCGCCGCCAAAGCGCTTTCATCAGGAAGTGAAGGATGCTCGGATTTAAAATCCCAAAGTTCTTTGACCGGCTCTATGCTTATGTCAAAACTTCCGTTGCTAAGTTTGCTGTAATATAAGCCTTTTTTTATTAAATCCGCCAAGTCATCACTTATTTTAACACTGTCCGAAGTTCTGTGGTTAAGCTTATAAAGCTCACTGCTTTCTCTATGTGCCGAAAATATATCTTCGTAGTAATTACAAAGCTCAAGTGCAGAGTCGAGTATTTGCTTATCTTTTGAATCATATATAGTAATATTTACGAAGGTATCAAGTGCAAAGCTTGTATCTGATATAGGCTCGAAGTTTTGTTTTTTATTAAAAAGATAAGCAGCGGCAAATATCAGGCATAGGCTAAGCAGTGCCAATACATATCTTATAAGCTCATTTTTTTTAATATTAAAATTCAACTTTTAAAGTACTCCTTTATTGTCATCAGGAGAGTAGTTAGGCGCTTCCTTGGTTATGTGTATATCATGAGGATGGCTTTCTCTAAGGGAAGCGGCACTTATTTTTACGAATCCGGCAGTTTCCTGCAATGTCGGTATGTCTTTCGCTCCACAGTATCCCATACCTGAGCGGAGTCCTCCAAGTAATTGATAGATGGTATCTTCTACCATGCCCTTATAGGCAACTCTTCCCTCTACTCCCTCGGGAACGAGTTTTTTGGCATCGGCTTGGAAGTATCTGTCCTTGCTTCCGCTTTCCATTGCGGCAAGTGAACCCATACCTCTGTATACCTTATATTTACGTCCCTGGTATAATTCGAAATCACCGGGTGATTCATCACAGCCTGCAAAAAGTGAGCCTATCATACAAATATTTCCTCCGGCGGCAAGTGCCTTGGTGATATCTCCGGAATACTTGATGCCTCCGTCGGCTATTATAGGGATACCGTATTCTTTGGCAACCGAGAAACATTCCATGACCGCTGATATCTGCGGTACTCCTATACCTGCTATAACTCTGGTGGTACATATGGATCCCGGTCCTATACCTACCTTTACAGCGTCGGCTCCGGCCTCTATCAATGCCTTGGTACCTTCTGCGGTAGCTACATTACCTGCGATAACGGGAAGATCCGGGAACTCTTTCTTGACGAGTTTTACGCAATTGATAACATTTGCGGAATGACCGTGTGCTGAGTCAAGTACTACCACATCGACTTTTTTGTTGACCAGTGCCTGACATCTTTCGATAACATTTGCGGTGATACCAAGAGCCGCACCGCACAGCAGTCTTCCTTGGGAATCTTTCGCTGAATTGGGGTATTTGATCTGCTTTTCTATATCTTTGATGGTAATAAGACCTTTAAGCTCTCCGTTTTTATTTACTATGGGAAGTTTCTCGACCTTAGCCTTTGCAAGTATGCTCTTAGCCTCTTCCAAAGTGGTTCCTTCGAGTGCTGTGACCAAGTTGGTCTTAGTCATGCATTCTTCTATGGTCTTGTTATAGTTTTCTTCAAACTTCATATCTCTATTGGTAATGATTCCTACCAATTTATTGTTGACTGTTATGGGAACTCCAGAGATTCTGTACTTTGCCATAAGTTCATTGGCATCTTTTAGGGTATGAGTCGGTGATAATGAAAACGGATCGGTGATAACACCGTTTTCGGAACGTTTTACTTTGTCTACTTCTTCAGCTTGAGCTTCTATGCTCATATTTTTATGTATAATGCCTATGCCGCCCTGTCTTGCCA
>ERZ773022.1016-NODE-1016-length-20240-cov-3.311518_pt1 | contig 20240 bp, 20 predicted proteins | sample MGYA00580839_ERZ773022 | MGnify/ENA primary metagenome ERZ773022 (study PRJEB29015, sample SAMEA2738020) | human oral metagenome | biome: human oral; feature: human-associated habitat; material: dental | place: China | collected 2044 ... | reverse complement strand
CCCGGCCGGTCATCTTCTCCGCCAGGACCTTGCTCACCACCTCCTCCGTGCCCGAGCGGAACACGCGGACCTCGACGCCCGGGCAGCTCTCCGCGAACGCCTCGACCAGGGTCCGGACGTCCCCGTCGGGCTGGGAGGTGTAGAGCAGGAGCGGCTCCGCCCGGGCCGAAACGGCAAAACAGAACGTCATCGCCAGCAGCGCGGCGAGGTTCAAAGTTCGTCTCATGAATTTCCCCTCCGGTTTTTCAAGCATCCTTGTCATTATATATCGCTTTGGGGAGAAGGGGGACGGAAAGGATACGGATGGGGGTGAACCGACTCCGAAGCTCCCGGCTCGGGATCTTCGGATAGCGAAAGTTTGTGGAATGGAATATTTTGTCCTTGGCAGCGGCGGGTTATGTTATGCTGGAGAAAGCATGAAATTGAGGAAAAAATCGAGGAAAAAACGGAATATTGACAGGGAGGGATTTGATCGTGAGAACCAGGGCGACGACGCTCGTTTTTCTGTTTTGTTTCCTTCTGTTCGGCCCGCTCCTTTCGCATGTAGCTGAAGGTGCGCAGAAGCCGACTGCCGGCATTCAGCCCGCCGAGAGGGCCCGCCGGATCCTCTCCCTTCTGCGTGACATGAAAAACGCCGCGATCATGTATTGTGCCGACGAGACGGGTTACATATTGGATGACCCCGAACGCTTTCGCGAGAGGGTCAATCGCGACCCCCTGGCCGTCAGGAACATACTGGGCAGATACCTGGATGCTCCCGAAAGCTTCGACGAGACCTGCCATTTCTACGTCCTCGAGGACGGCCAGGGGCTGGTGGGCTGCGACCTGACGGACGAGGACGACGCGACCCTGGAGACCCTGGACAGGATGGCCAAACGGTCGGGAGCGGACTTGATCATCCTGGACCGGAGCGCCTGGAACGGCGGCCTTGCGATCTGCATGAAGTTCAACATGAAGATATGGTGACCGGCGGACCTTATTCCGTTTCGGCCTCCGCTCGTCTCGTCCCCGAGCGCGGCCGGGGCCTTCCGGCTTTCCCTGAACTCACGGGACCCCGCCTCCGACTCGTGCATTCGTCCATCCGGCTCCACCCATCCCCGGCTTGACGCCTGAGACATTCCGGCGTGCTTTTCGGGGGAGGTGCCGTTGGGAAAGAATTTCGAGACGAAGGCGGGGTCCAGGGTTTCAGGGGTAAAGGAAATCCGGCAGGCCCGACGTCAGGCCGTCGTCCCGCCGTCCACGGCAATCACCTGTCCCGTGATCTCCCTGGACAGATGGCTGCAGAGGAAGAGAACCGCGTTGGCGATGTCCTCCTCCGTCTGAGGAACGCCGAAGGGGATCATCTTCCTGACGCAGTCGTCGAAGGTGCTGTTGCGGCTGCCGGCCTCGGTGGAGCCGCCCGTCATGGAATCCAGGATCTCCTCCCACATCTTCGTTCGGATGATTCCCGGGGCGACGGAGTTGACGTTGATGTGATGGGGAGCGGCAACTTTTGCGAGGTTTCGGGTCAGGGACACGACTGCCGCCTTCGTGGCGCTGTAGTGTTCCAGCATTCCGAGTTGGGCGATTCCCGCGATGGAGGAGACCGTGACGATACGCCCCTCTCGCCGGGCGATCATCTTCTTCAGAGCGCAGCGAACCACGTTGGAGAGCCCGATGACGTTGATGTCGTAGACCCGCTTGGCGGCCTCCCCATCCAAGTCCAGGAACGAGGTCGTTTCGATGACCCCGGCGTTGTTGATGGCAAAATCGATTTTCCCACCCGCAAAATCCTCTCCGGCTTCGAAGAACTCCTCTACCTCGGCGCCGACGGAGACGTCCACCTTCTTGAACCCGGCCTTGACGCCCAGCTTGAGGATTTCATCGACAACGCTTTTGCCCTCGGCTTCCTTCCGGTTGCCGATGAAGACGTTGGCCCCCGCCCTGGCCAACACCTCCGCTATCGCCTTGCCAAGGCCACGTCCGCCGCCTGTCAGCAGCGCCGTCTTCCCTTTCAGGTCTATCTGGACGCTCATGAGAAATCCCTTCCTTTCTTTGTCTTGAGATAATTTTTCTACCTTATCCTTCAGGGTCCTTGAATGTGGATACAGGCCTCCTTTTTCTCTCCCCTTCTATCCCTTCGGTGGCAGGTGCAGAGCCCTGTCCAAGACGTCCAGCGACGCCTCCCTGACCGCCTCGCCGAGGGTGGGGTGTGCGTGGATCGTGGCGACGATCTCGTCGACGGTCAGCTCGGACCTCATGGCAAGCGCGCCCTCCGCAATCAGGTCCGTGGCCCTGGGGCCCAGGACGTGCATGCCCAGGATCTCGCCCGTTTCCCTGTCCGAGATAACCTTGACCATCCCGTCGGGCATCCCCGCGATCAGGGCCTTGGCGTTGGAGTTCATGGGGAAGCGTCCTACGGTGAAGTCCCGACCGGACCGCGTCAGCTCCTCCTCCGTACGGCCCACCCCCGCGAACTCGGGCGCGGTGTAAACGGCGCTCGGGACCACACGGTAGTCCATGGCTGCCCTGAGCCCCATGATGGCCTCCGCGGCGACCTCACCCTCGGCCGAGGCGACATGTGCCAGCATGATGGGCGAGGCACAGTCCCCTATGGCGTGGATGCCGGGCACGCTGGTCCTCATCCGCTCGTCGACCGCAATCCGCCCCCGGTCGGTCCGGACCCCGATCTCCTCGAGCCCGAGTCCCTGGGTGAAGGGACGGCGTCCCGTGCAGACGAAGACCTTCTCCGTGACGATCTCCTCCTCCACGCCCGCCGTGACGGCCGTCGCGTACCCACTGCCCAAGGCGCGGACCGACTTGACTGTCGCGGAGGTCAGGAAGCGGATGCCACGGGCCTCCAGTATCTGCCTGAGGTACCCCACGAGCTCGACGTCCAGGTTTGGCAGTATCTCCGGCAGCATCTCGACGACGGTGACCTCCACGCCTAGAGCGGAAAATATGGAGGCGAACTCGATGCCAATGACCCCGCCTCCGACGAGCAGGATGGACTTGGGCAACATCTCCAGCCCCAGGACTCCGTCGCTGGTGAGGATTCCGGGCAGGTCGAACCCGGGAACGGGCGGCAGCGCGGGGACGGAGCCCGTGGCGACGATGAAGGCATCGGCCGACAGAGGCCGCACCGTGCCGTCCTCCTGCGTGACGGCGACCTCCCCGGGAGAGCGGAAGACCGCATTCCCCTGGACGACCTCCACCCCATTGGCCCCCAGAAGGAAGCCGACCCCCTCGACGAGGCGTGCGACAACCTCCTCCTTATGCCGCATCAACACACTCCAATCGACGCGGGCCTCCTTGACGAAGAGCCCGAGGGGTTCCCCCTCCCGGGCGGCAGAGGCCAGCTCCGCCGTGTGGAGCAGGACCTTGGTCGGAATGCAGCCCCTGTTGAGGCATGTCCCTCCCAGGGCGTTCTTCTCCACGAGGATGACGGAGGCCCCCAGCTGCGCGGCGCGCAGTGCGGCGACGTACCCCCCGGTCCCTCCGCCTATGACTACGACCCTCTTCGACCCTTCCGCCATAATCCTTCCTCCCTTACTGTGTGAATTCGGATGCCCCGTTCAGGAGCCGGAGCCCTCCTCGGACGAATCCTCCTCCGGCGGCGCGGACCCTCTCTGCAATGCCCCCGGAGTGACCCCGAAGGCCCTCTTGAAGGCGAGACCGAAGTAAGCGACGTTGCCATACCCCGATTCCCGGGCGGCCCGCCGCACCGAGGACCCCGAGAGAAGAAGATCGCGAGCCCGCTGCATTCTGGCGTCCTTCAGGATGTCCATGAAACGGATGCCCTCCTCCCGGAACAGGCGGCTGAGGTGTCCCGGGCTGACCCCGACGTGTTTCGCCGCCCCCTCCAAGGAGGCCTTGCCGGGCTCCTCCCGGATGAACGCCATAGCCCTCCGCACGGGGGAGCACACCGCATCGTCCCGTATTCCAGGGGGTGGGGAGGGGAGGCCCCTGCGCTCCGCCAGTTCCTCGAGCGCCTCCCTGAGCCCCCGTTCCAGCGCCTCGATGCGCGCAGTCCGGTGAATCTCCTCCTCCCGGCGACGGATGCACTTCTCCACGGCCTCCCGCAGCGCCTGGGCCCTCACCGGCTTGAGGAGGAGGGTGACGACCTCGTCCTCAAGGGCCCGGTTCAGGTTGGCAAGGGTGTTGTGGGCCGTGACGACCATGACCTGGGCGCCGAGCCCTTCACCGCGCAGTTCCTCCAGGGCCAGCATTCCGTTCCCTCCGGGAAGGTTGATGTCCAGCAACACGATGTCCGGAGAACGTTCCCGGGCAAGTCGCTCGAATTCCGGGACGCTTCCCGCCTCCTCTATCTCGAGCCCCGGGAAAAAGCCGTGAAGCAGCATGACCAGGGCATCGCGCTCCAGCTTCTCGTCCTCGACGACGAGCGCCCTCAGAGGAGGAATGCCAGGGAGTTCGGACTCGAGCAGCGCGGTCTGCGGGATCATGGAAGGTTCACCGGCTTCTCCGGGAGACGCAGCTCGACACGGGTTCCTCCGCAAGGGACGCTTCGGACGTCCAGGGATGCGGACTTCCCATAGTAGAGGCTCAGCCGCTTTCGGACGTTCGCCAACCCCATCCCCTCCCGAAAGCCGCTCGCCTTGAACCCCACCCCGTTGTCCCTCAGGACGACGTGAATGGCATCCCCGTCTTTTTTCGCCGTCAGCAAGAGCCTGCCCTCCCGAAGCGAGGGTTCGAGCCCATGGATCAGGGCGTTCTCCGCCAAGGGCTGGATCAGCATGAAGGGCACCAAGCACTCCCGGACCTCCGGATCCTCCTTGATGAAGAAGGAGAGGTGGTCTCCAAACCGCACACGGTATATGGCAAGATAGCTGCGCACGCACTGGAGCTCCTCGCCGAGAGAGACCAATCCGTGCTCTCCCTGTTCCTGCAGTGTGTAGCGCAGATAGTCCGCGAGCTGCTCGGTCATCTCCACCGTCCTATCCGCCGCCTCGAACAGGGCGAGGCGCGCGATGCAGTTCAGGCTGTTGAAGAGGAAGTGGGGGTTGATCTGGCTCCTCAGAGCCTTAAGCTGGGCGCGGTGAAGCGCGTGCTCCATGCCCGCGCTCTTTTGTCTTTGCTGGGAGAGCAGAAGGCTCTGTTCCAGGATCTTCTGCCGGGCCAGGTTGATCTCGCACAGTTCGACGATCTGGGTGGAGAGCAGGCGTATGATCTCGAGCGCACGTTTCAGCTCCGTCTCATCCATGATGGGGAGTTGTCGATACTTTTCCATCAGGAAAGCGCGCTCCTCGTCGTTTCTCACAAAGGTCCACCGTCTCGAGATGGCCTCGAGCTCCGCGTCGCCGGTGAGCCCGGGCTGGACCTGCCCCGAGGCCAGAAAGCCCGCGAGGCGGCCGTTGATATGAAGGGGGGCGCACAGATCGGTGAGGCCGTTGGAACAGGTGTAAATATGAATGTCCCCCTGTTTCAGCGAGGTCCGCAGGGCCCTTTTGTCGCACGCGTCGCAGATGGCCTTTCCCTTGCGTATCGAGTGCACGTAGTCGCAGAACTCCGAGACGCTCACCAAGATGACCTTCCGCCCCTTCGGGGTCAGCAGGCAAACGCCCACCTGGAAGAGACGGGCAAAACTCCGCAGGAGCTCATTCAGCTTCTCGATGTCCACCGTCTCGTGCCACCACTCGAGGGAGCCGTACTCGAATCCTTCGTTGGACGCCGCCGTCCCCTTCGTTTTGCCTTGCCCATCCTGTTCAAATGATATTGTTTCTGTTAATATGTTATTTTTTATGATATTACTTTGTGCCCCCATTGATTTTTCAACTCCTACGGTATAAAATATAGCATAAAGATAAAAAATATGCTATAACTTCGTGCGAGTCTTTTCCAAAATCGTAACCAGAGTCATAGCTATTGTAGGGTATTTTCGTCGCTTAAAAATAGATTCAATATTGAGGCAGGAGGGGTACGCCAATGAGGCGTTTCATTGTGGAGCTGGGTATGGGGTCGGATCTTCATGGGGGGGATGTCACGAAGGCGGCGATGCGGGCGGTGCGCGATGCCGTGTCCAGAAGTTGCCTTTGCGGCCTCTTCGAGGTGGCCGGATTGAAGCGTCCGGAGGACATGTTCATTCACCTGAAGGTGTGCTGCCCCACGCCGGAGCGGCTGGACAGGGAACAGGTGGCCGGGTCGGTTCCCTTCGGCAAGGTGGAGCTCGAGGTTCGGGAGGGAGGGATGGTCGCGGAGGGGATCCAGCTCCCCCAGCTGGGAGAGGGCAGCTCCATCGTGGTGGCGCTGGTGTCCCTGACCGTCTGCGTGGAGTGAATGGCAGGGTTCGAGGTGAATGACAGATTAAGGAGGTAAGGGCATGAAGGTCACGAAAGAGAAACTCCTGGACATGTACAGGACGATGTTCATGATTCGTTCCTTCGAACTGAAGGCGGCCGAGCTCTTCGCGGCCGGAAGGATCCCGGGCTTCGTCCACCTCTACGTGGGGGAGGAGGCCGTCGCCACGGGGGTATGCGCCAATCTGAAGGAGAGCGACTACATCACCAGCACCCACCGCGGGCATGGACACCTGCTGGCCAAGGGGGGCGACGTCAACCTGATGATGGCCGAAGTCTTCGGGAAGGCCTCGGGTTACTGTAAGGGCAAGGGGGGATCCATGCACATCGCCGACGTGAACCTGGGTATCCTCGGGGCCAACGGAATCGTGGGGGCGGGGTTCCCGATCGCCGTCGGCGCGGCGTTCTCCTGCAAATACCGTAAGACCGGCGACGTGGTGGTCTGCTTCTTCGGGGACGCAGCCTCGAACCGGGGGACGTTCCACGAAGGGATCAACTTCGCCTCCATCCACAAACTGCCGGTCGTCTTCGTCTGCGAGAACAACATGTACGGCATCTCCAACTATCAGAAGGCGGGTATGAACATCAACGACATTGCGGACCGGGCCGAGGGATACGGCATACCGGGTGCGAGTGTGGACGGCAACGACGTCATGGCCGTCTACGAGGCGGCGAGTGCGGCGATCGAAAACGCCCGGAAGGGTGACGGGCCGAGTCTGATCGAGTGCAAGACCTGGCGTCAGCGCGGTCATTTCGAGGGTGATCCCGGGAAGTACAAGGATCCCGAAGAGCAGAAGAGCTGGGTCGCCAAGGACCCGTTGCCGCGTCTCGAGAAGCGCCTGGAGGAGCTGAAGTACGCGTCCGGGGACGAGCTCGAGTCCATGCGGAAGGAGATCGTTCAGAAGGTCGAGGCCGCGGTCCGGTTTGCGGAGAGCGGCGCCGACCCCGAGCCGAGCGAGCTGCTCACCGACGTGCTGGCCTGAGCGCGTTCCGAAAAGGAGGGGTGAAAACGATGGCTCAGATGAGTTGCAGCGAAGCGATAAGGGACGGCATCCGCATGGAGATGCGCAGGGACCCCAATGTGTTTCTGGCAGGGGAGGATGTGGGGATCTTCGGCGGCTGCTTTGGCGTGACGGCGGGCCTGCTGGACGAGTTCGGCAAGGAACGCGTCGTGGACACGCCGGTCACCGAGACGGCGATCATGGGGCTCGGTGTGGGTTCAGCCGCTACGGGGCTGCGCCCGATCGTGGAGATCATGTTCGCCGACTTCATGGGCGTCTGCCTGGACGAGCTCTACAACCAGGCGGCCAAGATGCGCTACATGTTCGGCGGAAAGACGAAGATCCCGATGGTGATCCGTGCGCCCGTCGGCGCGGGTGTCTCAGCCGCGGCCCAGCACTCTCAGTCCAACGAGGCGTGGTTCACTCACATTCCGGGCATCAAGGTCGTCATGCCGGCCTCGCCGGCGGACGCCAAGGGGCTCATGGAGGCCGCTGTCCGCGACGACAATCCCGTTGTCTACCTGGAGCACAAGCTGATGCTGGGGGTGCAGGGCGACGTCCCGGAGGGAGAGTACATCGTCCCGATCGGCAAGGCGGACATCAAGCGCTCCGGCAAGGACGTCAGCCTCATCGCCTGGTCCGCCATGGTGCCGAAGTCCCTTGCCGCGGCCGAGATGCTGGCGGCGGAGGGCATCGATGCGGAGGTCGTGGACCTGCGGACCCTCACGCCCCTTGACAGGGAGACCCTGCTGGGGTCCGTGGAGAGGACCGGACGCGCAGTGGTGGTGCACGAGGCCGTCAAGACCGGAGGGTTCGGCGGGGAGGTCGCCGCCGTCATTGCGGATGAGGGGTTCAACTTCCTGGATGCCCCCGTCAAGCGCGTCGCCGCCCCCGATACCCCCATTCCCTTCAGCCCCGTCCTGGAAAAGCTCTGGATTCCCGACGAGGCGCGTATCGTCGCGGCGGCGAAGGAACTGGTCCGGGGCTGAGCCCCGGACCGGCAGGATACGCGGATGGCAGCGCCCACGACGGTGGGGATCATCGCCAATCCGGCCTCCGGAAAGGATATTCGTCGCCTGGTCGCCTACGGTACGGTCTTCGACAATCAGGAGAAGGTGAATATCGTCCGCAGGGTGCTGCTCGCCCTTTCGGGAACGGGGGTCGGGCGCGTGCTCTACATGCCGGACTACTACGGCATCGTCGAAAAAGCGGTCGAGGGCATGCGCAGCCAGGACTCCCTGAGGCTGGAGGTTGCGCCGCTGGAGATGGAGCTGACGGCGACTCAGCTCGACTCCAGCAATGCTGCGGCTGCTCTTGCGGAGATCGGAGCGGCATGCATCGTGACGATGGGGGGCGATGGGACGAATCGCATGGTCGCCAAGTGCTGCGGAGACGTCCCCCTGCTCCCCATCTCCACGGGGACGAACAACGTTTTTCCCCTCTTTCTGGAGGGGACGATCGCAGGGATTGCCGCCGGCGTCGTCGCACGGGGCTGCGCCGGACCGGACGCCGTGTACCGCGCAAAACGCCTCACGGTGTTTCGGAACGGAATCCCCGCGGACATCGCCCTGATCGATGCGGTGGTCCTGGATAACCCGTTCGTTGCCTCCCGCGCGATGTGGGAGGTGGAGGACATGTGCATGGCGGTCCTGACGCGCGGTGAGCCCCATAATATCGGCATCGCCTCCCTGTTGGGCACGCTGGACCCCGTGACCGTCCACGACCCCTGGGGGGCCGCCATCGTCCTGGATCCCTCGAAGCGGGATCGGGTGGCCGCCATCGCCCCGGGGCTCCTGCTTCCGGTTGGAACGTCCGCTCCGCGCCGTATGAAGCCTGGAGAGAGCGTGGAGATCGCGCCCGTCCCCTGTATCGTCGCCCTGGATGGAGAGCGGGAGGTGGAGTTCCGGGAGGGGGATCGGGGGGAAATTCGTTTGGACCGGGACGGCCCGAACGTGGTAGTCCCGGATCGGGCTCTCAGGAATGCCGTTGCCGGCGGCTTCTTCAGTCGGCCGGACGTGCTGGGGATTCATCTATAACGACAACGAAGAGTGCTGGAGGTCACCCATGGCAACCGAGATCACAATGCCCAAGCTGGGGCTCACTATGAAGGTCGGCAGGATAGGTAAATGGCTCAAGAAAGAGGGCGATCTCGTCAAAAAGGGCGAGGCGATCGCGGAGGTGTTGACGGACAAGATCACAAACGTGCTCGAGGCCGCGGTGGAGGGGGTGCTTCTGAGAATCGCGGCCCCTGTCGGCACGCAGCTTCCCGTAGGTGGGGTGATGGGCTATATTGGGGCGGCCGGCGAGAGCGTTCCCGATGCGGTGGGCACGGCCCCGGCCGCCGAGGCGGCGAAGCCCGCTGCACCGATGTCCGCACCGGGCCCGGTTCCGGGCTCCAGCGAGAAAAGGCCGAGGGCGACACCCGTGGCCCGCAAGCTGGCCGAGCAACACGGCGTCGACCTGTCGCGCCTCGTGGGTACGGGGCCGAACGGCAGTATTGTGCGCGAGGACGTGGAAAAGGCTCTGGCGCAGGGCATCCCTGCTCCATCGGCTCCGGCCGAGCCTGAGGTGTTGGAGGTCATGCCCTACGCCGGGCTGCGTCAGGTCATCGGGGAGAACATGCTGAGGAGCTGGCTGGAGGTCCCGAAGGTCGACCATCACGCCAGCGTGGACATGACGGAACTGCTGGCCGCGAGGCGGGCCATCAACGAGGGGCTGCCGGAGAACGAGAGGGTCTCCGTGACGGACCTTCTCGTCTTGCTCGTCGCCCGGGCCCTGGAGAAGAAGAGGATTTTCAACTCGCTCATGGAGCCGGATGGGATTAAAATCTACCGCAACGTCCACATGGGGATAGCGATTGCGCTGGAAAACGCCCTGGTGGTGCCCGTCGTGCGCGACGCCAACAAGAAATGGCTCCGCGAGATCAGCGCGGAGATTAGGGACTTGGCGGCGCGGGCGCGGGAGAACCGCCTGACGGAGACGGATTTCATCGGAGGGACCTTTACCCTGACGAACCTGGGCGGATACCGTTCGACAGAGCACTTTACACCGATCATCAACCCGCCTCAGGCGGCCATTCTGGGCATCGGCCGCACCAGGGACATGCCGGCCGCTGTAGACGGGGAGGTCCGCATCCGGCCGATGATGGCGCTGTCGCTATCGCACGACCACAGGATTGTGGACGGCGCTCCGGCGGCGGAGTTCCTGGGCATTCTGATGCGGATGATCGAGGCGCCCTACCGGGCGTTGTATTAGGGCACGGTATCGGGAAGGAGCTCCCCATACGGTAGCCGCCGGAGCTGAGCCGGAGGCGATGCTAGCGCGTCGCGGTTGTGTGCGCTCTGTCGGCCGGGGTAATCGCGCTTATAAAAACGGATGAAAATTTGCCTCCCTTTTCGGGGGAGGCAAATTTATGTATGCTCTTTTGATTTCCCTCAGAGGGGGTTCCTGTTCCCCGTGGGTTCCGCGGCCTTGTATGGTTTTATTGCGTGATTTTTTATCCTGGCCAGGAGAGCATGAAACGCGTTCGGTTGAAGTTCACAGAATCGTGGAACCGAAGGTATCCTCCCATTGTAATGAAAATATCTGCGCCTGAATGCAGGTATTTTCATTAGCATCTTGTTTGAATGGATACCGTACGCTATACTCCAGTAAAAATATTTGCACTTGGGAACAGAAATTTTTACTGTGATGAGGGACTTATGGAGATCAAGAGGGACGCCTATCTGAAAAAACTGATTTCGCGAAAACATAACGGACTGATAAAGGTAGTCACCGGAATCAGGCGATGCGGGAAGTCATATCTTCTGTTTACTCTCTTCAAGAATTATCTGATGGAACATGGGATAGACCAGCAGCATATCATTGAGATAGCCTTCGATTCCTTCAAGAACGAGAGATACCGCGATCCGCATGTATTTACCCTTTTATGGAAGAACAGCTCAAGGATGACGGATTGTATTATATCCTTCTGGACGAGATTCAGCTTTTAGATGACTTTGAATCGGTGCTCAATGGCTTGATTCGGATCGAAAATGCGGACGTCTATGTGACCGGAAGCAACGCTAAATTCCTTTCAAAGGACGTTATCACCGAATTTCGTGGCCGGGGAGATGAGGTTCGTATATACCCTCTCGGCTTTGCGGAATTCATGTCCGTTTATCCAGAATCGAAATATGACGGCTGGAACGAATACATGCTTTATGGCGGGTTGCCCTCTATCCTCACCTATACGGAAGAGGAGCAGAAAATTTCATTTTTGAAGAGGTTGTTCGAGGAGACTTATATCCAGGACATCATTGGGAGAAATAACATACGCAATCAGGATGAATTGGAAGACCTGCTCAATATCATATCCTCTGCAATCGGCTCGCTCACCAATCCCAAAAAGCTCTCCGATACGTTCAAGAGCATGAAGCGGAAGGTCATAAGTCCCGTAACCGTTAAAAAGTATCTGGATTATCTCTGTGATGCGTTTTTGATCGATAAGGCACAGCGATACGATATAAAAGGGAAAAAATATATCAACACTCCACTGAAATATTATTTCACGGATATCGGCCTGAGAAACGCAAGGCTGAATTTTCGCCAGTTGGAGGATAACCATACGATGGAGAATATCATTTTCAACGAACTGAAAATCCGAGGATACAATGTGGATGTGGGATTGGTGACCTGCACGGAAAAAAACTCGAAGGGCCATGCCGTAAGGAAACAACTCGAAGTGGATTTTGTCTGCAACAAGGGGTCGAAGCGATGCTATATCCAGTCCACATTCGCAATCCCGGACCGTGAGAAATTGGGACAGGAGGAGGGCTCTCTGGTTCGCATTCCGGACTCCTTCAAGAAGATCATTATCGCCAAGGACGCAGCATCTCAGAGGTTTACGGAATCGGGAACCCTGATCCTGAACATCTTTGATTTCCTTCTGAATGAAAACAGTCTGGAATTCTAGGAAAGCGCTGATTAAAACAAAAGTGCATATATTATCAAGAGAAAACGTGCAAAACGTCCATAGACAAAAATCTCCAGCGCTTTCTTAAAAATTAACATTGGGGGCTTCGTGGATTAGACAGCGTTTCCCAAGATTATATGGTTGTGCATCATGGGCCTATACACGGGAGGCTGAAAAATGCCGGCCCGCCCGAATGGCCTCGGCGTGCGGGTGCGTCAGGGAGTACAGGACGAAGTACTCCAGGGGAGGGAGCTCGAAGTCCAGCAGCGGGACCGCCGCGAGGGCGCCCGAGTCCAGATGTCCTCCGATCAGCCTGCGGGGCAGGAAACTGTACTTGTCCTCCTTCAGGACGTAGGGGATGATTTTGCTGCCGATGTCGATATCCAGCTCGAAGCTGGGGAGCCGTCCGAACAGCTGCCTGACCGTATGCGTGTCCAGGAAGCTGGAGTACAGGATGGGAAGGCCGGGCAGGTCCCGCAGGCGGACGCCCTCGCGGCGCCTGGGGTTGGCGCCGCGGGTCACCAGCAGCATCGCGTCGCGGTACAGCAGGTCGCAGACATACCCCTTCCGATTGCAGGGATGATGGGTGTAGCCGACGTCGAAGGCTCCACTCAGGACCCTGTCGATGACCTCGCTCGAATGTCTCAGGACCAGACGGAACGCGCTGCGGGGCAGTGCGTTCCGAAGCCTGTGAACCTCTTCCGGAAAACAATCGAAAAAAGCGTGGACGCAGCCGACCAGCAGACGCCCGGGGTCCCGCCCCATCGTTCCGATGCGCTCGAGGGCGCTCTTTTCCAGCGACAGAATTCTCTCTGCGTAGCCGACCAGTTCGTTTCCCGCCGCGGTGGGCTCCACGCGCCCTCGGAGCCGCGTAAGCAGCGTCTGCCCAACCTCACGCTCCAGCTCCTGCACGCGCCCGCTGATCGTGGACTGGGAGACGTGGAGCCTGCACGCGGACCTCGTGAAGCTCCCCGTCTCGACGACGTCCAGAAACGACCTGAGAAATTCCGTGTTCATGTCACGCATCCCCTTCCCTATCGAAAATCCAGAATCGAAAATCCAGATCCGAAAAAACCGATGGAGCCCATCGAAAAATCCCGTTTTACGGCGGGGACTCCCTGGGGTATCCTGTCTCAAGTTTGTCGAGTCAACCTCGTTCGGCGATCAGGGAGATTATATCGTTTTTCCGCACTCTTAATACTTCGGAGGTGACCCATGGGCCGTCTGCTGATGGTGGAGAGCTGGGTAGGCGCGACGGGAAGACTGCTGCCGCCAAAGATTCCGGAGCTCGGACATTCCTACACGCTGGTCACGCGGGATCCCGGGCGTTATCGCTCTTCCTGGGGCCGGGACGGGCATCCGGTGCTGGAGTACGCGGACGAGGTCGTCGTGGCGGAGACGAACGAGCTCGAACCGATGTTGGAGGCGCTGGGCGGCCGGTCGTTCGACGGGGTCCTGACGGTCTGCGACTACTACGTCGAGACGGTGCGTCAGACGGCGCAGCGTCTGGGGGTTCCCTGCCCCTTCCCGGAACGCGTCGGCGACGTGCGCCGGAAGCATCTCATGCGCCAGTGTCTCGATGCGGCGGGGCTGGGGAATGCTCGCCACGTGGCGGCGTCCGACTGGGCGGGGGTGGCGGAGGGAGCCCGGACGCTGGGGTACCCTCTCGTCCTCAAGCCCTCGGACCTGGCGTCCAGCGCGTTCGTCCGGATCGTTCGGGACGGTGACGGCCTGCGTGAGGCGTTCCAGGCCCTGGAGTCCTTCCCCATGAACTTCAGAGGCCAGAGGAGGGAGCCGGTGTTCCTGCTGGAGGAGTACCTCGAAGGGCCGGAATTCAGCGTGGAGAGCGTATCGGCCGGCGGGATGACGACGGTGCTGGGGGTCACCGACAAGTCCGTGACGGGGGACCCCTTCTTCATCGAGGACGGCCACATGTTCCCGGCGGACCTGAGCGGCGCCGATGAGCGGCGGGTGACGGGCTACGTGCTGGATGTCCTGAGGGCCGTGGGGTTCGATCATGGAGTCGCCCATACGGAGGTCAAGCTGACCTCCGAAGGGCCCAGGATCGTCGAGATCAATCCGCGGCTCCCCGGCAACTACATCGTGGAGCTCGTGGAACGCGTGACGGGAATCGACATGCTCCGAACCTTCGTGGAGCTTGCGCTGGGGAAGGTCCCTTCCCCGGAGATGAGGGGCCGCGGGACCGGCAGCGCCGCCGTCCTCTTCCTCGTCCCCGACGGGGCCGGGACGGTTCGAAGCCTGAGCGGCGCCGATGAGGCGGCGCGGAGCCCCGGCGTCGTGCGTTGTTTCTTCGAGGACTGCGTCGGTCGGGAAATAGCCCCCGCCATAGACAACGCCTGTTATCTCGGACATGTCGTGACCCGGGACGAGGAGGGGCCCGGAGCCCGAGCGCTGGCCCGGAGGGCGTTGGACGGGGTCCGCGTCGATTTCGCGTGACTTTCGGGGGGAAAGGGGCGTAGCCATCGTGGCGAACCACAGGAAAAGCCTGGCCGTCCTGCTGGTCTTCACCTTCTTCATGGTGACGGGCTTCGAGATGATCATGCCGCTGATCATCGGGCACTACGTCGACGACCTCGGATTTCTCGCGACGAAGGTCGCCCTTGCCCTGGCAGTCAGGAAGTTCTCGCAGCAGGGGCTGGCGATGTTCGGGGGGCTTCTGGCGGACCGCCGGGACATCAGGAGCCTGATTTCCCTCGGGATGTTTCTGCGGGTGCTGGGATTTTCTGCGCTGGGCTTTACACGGACGTTTCCCGGACTGCTGCTGTCCATGGCCTTCATCGGGTTCGGCGGCGTCCTGTTCGAGCCCGCCTATCAGACGGCCATCGCTTTTTTGACGACGGACGGGAACCGTGCGCGTTACCTCTCGCTGAACAACACCGTCGTCGGAGTCGCCTCCACCCTGGGGCCCCTGATCGGGGCGCTGCTGTTGAGGGTCGATTTCCGCGGGGTCTGTCTTGGGGCCGCGGCCTGTTTCCTGATCAATCTGGCCATCGCGGCGGCGTGGATGCCGCGCGTCCGCGGCGGCACGCGTCCCGTCCCGGTCCGGCGGTCCTTCTCGACCCTGGCCGGGGATGGGCGCTACCTCCGTTTCGTCGGTCTGATGGTCGTGTTCTGGCTGGCCGCGTCCCAGATCGACATCAGCTTCCCCCTGCGCATCCGGGAGATAGCCGGGACGCCGGAGAGCGTCAGCTGGATGTACTCCGTCTACGCGGCGGTCACCGCCCTGTTTCAATATCCCCTGGTCTCGTGGCTGCTCAGGAGATACAGCCCGCGGCGGATTGCGGCTGCGGGGACGGGAATCGTGGGGCTGTCCCTCCTCTGCGTTCCCCTCGTGGAGCGGACGGGGCCGTTTCTGGCGCTCGTCGCCCTGCTGACGCTCGGGATGCTGCTCGCGCGCCCCAACCAGCAGAGCCTGGCCCTGTCCCTGGCGGACAGGGAGGCGACGGGGCTCTACGTGGGGTTCAACTACCTCGGATTCGCCGTCGGCAGCGGAGGGGGAGCGCTCCTCGGCGGGATGCTCTTCGACCTGTCCCGCCTTTGGGGAACGCCGAACCTTCCGTGGCCGCTGTACGGGGTCGTCGCCCTGGCTGCGGCGGCCGGGTTCGCGATGGGAAGGGAGTTCGACGGGGCGTAATGAATGGGATTCCGAAGGGACGAGTCCCTTCGGCGGGGTTCGGGGCGGAGCCCCGAGGAAGTTTTTTGGGATTCTCCCCGCGGCATGGCAAGCTACGCGATCATCTTGGCGACGCCCTCCCGAACCTCCTTCAGGAGTTTCATGCCCTCATCCTCGACGAGCTTCATCCACTCGCGCTTCTTCGCCACGTAGGCCGTGTCCTTGATCGAGGGCAGGTTGATCGCCACGTTCTCGAGCGCGCCGGAGAGCCCGGCGAAGGCCTGCAGGGCCCCTACGGTCAGGTCGCTTGCCGCGCTCTTGTTGCTCTTATACAGAAGGCTCTTGGCCAGACGCATCACGGCAAGGCAGTCTTCGGCCGTCGTCTCGGGGGAGACGATCGCCTCCTTGTAGGCCTTCTGGATCGCCTCGGTCCGTGCGACCTTCTCCGCGTCCGTCCCCTTGGGAAGCCCAAACGCGGCGATGACGCCGTCGAAGGCATTGGTGTCCTTCTGGATCCCCCCCAGAAGGGCGTTCATCAGCTCGTCGGACTTGGTCACTGTATCCATAACCAGCGACTCGAACTCCGCGTACTTCTCCTTGCCCTGCGTCAGTCGGCAGACCATGGAGATCAGCGCCGCGCCGAGCGCGCCCGACAGGGCCGCCGCGCTCCCGCCTCCGGGGGCCGGGGCGTTGGACGCCAGTTTCTCCGAAAAAGCCCTCACCGTCATGTCCGTCAGAATCATGTTTGTTCCTCCTTATAAAGTTTCGAGGTTCCTCGAGGTTCCTTAAAGAACGGATACGGCAACAAACCCCTTCCTATCATAACACGGACAGGGGCCAGGAGCGCCCCGCTTTACCGGATTCTACTCTCGTCCCTGGCCCAGGTAGGCGGCCCTGATGTCGGGGTCCTTCAGCAGGTCGCGGGACGGCCCCTCCTTCAGAAGGCACCCCGTCTGGAGGACGTAGGCCCGGTGCGACAGCAGCAGGGCCTGCCGGGCGTTCTGCTCGACGAGCAGGATGCTGACGCCCTCCTCGTTGATCCGGCGCAACTCCCTGAAGATGTCCCGGATGACGATCGGCGCGAGCCCCAGGGAGGGCTCGTCCAGCAGCAGCACGCGGGGGCGGGCCATCAGCGCCCGGGCTATTGCCAGCATCTGCTGTTCCCCGCCCGACAGGGTGCCAGCGTACTGGCACAGCCGTTCCCTCAGGCGCGGAAACAGGGAGAGCACCCAGTCGAAGTCCTCCCGGACGGCCTTGGGGTTCCTCCGGGCGAACGCGCCGATCCGAAGGTTCTCCTCCACCGTCAGAGGGGCGAAAATTCGGCGCCCCTCTGGGACCAGGGAGAGCCCACTGCGGACAATACGAAAGCTCTTGGAGGACAGGGCCCGTCCCTCCAGGACCACCGTGCCCCCGGAGAGTCGGACCAGCCCCATGAGCGCGTTCATGAAGGTAGATTTGCCCGCGCCGTTGGCGCCGATGACGGCGACGATCTCCCGCTCCCGAAGGGTCAGGGAGAATCCCTGCAGCGCCCGGATTGCCCCGTAGCTGACATGGAGGTCCCGTGCCTCGAGCAATACGTCCGCCATCACAATGCCGCCTCCTCATTCGCTTTGTCGTCGCCTTCGCCCTCGCCCAAATAGGCGCCGAGCACCCCGGGGTCGTTCCGAATCTCCTCGGGCGTCCCCTCCGCGATCTTGGCCCCGAAGTTCATACAGATGATGTGCGGGCAGATCCTCATGATCAGGTCCATGTGGTGCTCGATGACCAGGGTTGTCAGGCGAAACTCCCGATGGATGCCCGTAATCAGGTCGTTCAGGGCGAAGACCTCCTCGGGGTTCATCCCCGCCGCCGGCTCGTCCAGCAGCAGCAGCTTCGGGTCCAGCGCCAGGGCGCGCGCGATCTCGAGTCTCCGCTGCATCCCGTAGGGCAGCGTCCCCGCGGCCTGATGGGCGCGATCCGCCAGGCCCACCCGCTCCAGAAGTTCCATGCTCTTGGCCCGGATGTTCCGTTCGACCTCGGCCCAACGCCCAGCGTGGAGCAGGGACTCCCAGAAGCCGTAGCGATATTCGGGGTCGGGGCGGTAGCCCGGGAAGAGCTGTCCCCTCAGGTCCTCCCGAAAGGAGTAACGGAAGCGGTTCTGCGCGGCGGTCATGACGTTCTCCAGCACCGAGGAGCGCCCGAAGAGCCTCAGGTTCTGGAAGGTTCGGGCTATGCCGAGCCGGTTCACCTGATACGCCGCCATGGGGGTAATGTCCTGGTCCCGGAACCAGATGCTTCCCGCCGTCGGATTGTAGACGCCGGAGACGATGTTGAAGACCGTCGTCTTTCCGGCTCCGTTGGGGCCGATGATGCCGGTCAGGGCGTTGTCCATGATGCGGAAGCTCATGTCCCGGACGGCGTGGACCCCGCCAAAGCGCATGTCGACGTGCTCCAGTTCCAGGAGCACCTGGTCCGTCCCGATATCCCGCGGCATGGCTATCCCCTCCTCCCGGACCCGGGCAGGAAGCTCCAGATCTCCCGGTCGCCTAGGAGCCCCTCCGGCCGCACGACCATGATGACGACCAGCAGCAGGCCGTAGATGAGCATGCGGTACTGCGAGATGTCCCGGAAATACTCCATGACCGAGGTGACGATCGCCGAGCCCAGCAGGGTCCCGCTCATGGAGCCCAGCCCCCCGAACACCACGACCGCCGTCAGTTCGGTCGATTTCATCATGTCGAACATCGACGGCTGGATGAAGTTCATGTAGCCCCCCAACAGGGCGCCCGACACGCCGCAGTAGAACGCGGAGATCAGGAGTGCCTTCATGCGGGATGCCGCGGTGTTGAAGCCCATCAGCGAGGCGGCCAGCCGGTCGTCCCTCGAGGCCTTGAGCTCGCGCCCCAGGCGGCTGTTGATGAGGTTGAACGTCAGGATGGTCAGGATGGTGAAGAAGGCAACGGCGACGCCCCGAGTGGTGTAGTAGTCGATGCCCGGAAATCCGCGCGCTCCCCTGGTGAAGGACTGCCAGTTCTCGAGGATCAAGCGAATAGCTTCCCCCAGGCCGATGGAGGCGATGGCGTAGTAGTCGCCTGTCAGGCGCAGAGTCGGCATTCCGATCATCCAGGCAACGAGCACAGCTATGAGACCGCCCGCGACGATGGCGGGCAGCCAGTGGACGCCGTACCTGACGGTCAGGATCGCGGCCGTATAGGCTCCGAGCGCCATGTAGGCCGCGTGTCCCAGCGTGAAGATCCCCGTGAAGCCGGTGAGGAGCGACACGCCCATGGCGGCGATGCAGTTGATGCAGAGCAGGATGACGATGCCCTCCTGATACCCGCCCAGCGGGTACAGGGCCAGGGCCAGGCCGAGGGCGATCACGGCGGCGTTTCCAAGCAGGCTTTTCTTCACGATGCACCCCCTAGATCTTGTCCCCGACGCTCTTGCCGAAGAACCCGGCGGGCCGGACCAGCAGCATGACCACCAGCATGGAGAACACGACCATATCCCGCATCTGGCTGCTGACAAACCCCGCGGTGAGCATCTCCGCAAGGCCCAGGATCAGGCTGCCCAGCACCGCGCCGGGCAGCGAGCCCAGGCCGCCGATAACCGCGGCGATGAACGCCTTGATCGTGATGTTGCCGAGCTGCGGATAGAGCGAGTACTTGGCGGAGAGGAAGATCCCCCCCACCGCGGCCAGCAGCCCCGCGACGAAGAAGACGATGCCGATCAGGAGTGTCACGTTGACCCCCATCAGGCCGGCCGTGCGCAGATCGCACGCCGCCGCACGGATGGCCAGTCCCCAGCGCGTGCGCGACAGGAAGAGCTGGAGTGCCCCCAGAAAAATGACGGCGACAGCCAGCGAGAGGATGTCGGAGGCGTTGACCGTGACCCCGCCGCCCAGGCTGAACACCCCGGATGGAAACGTATCCTGCGGTAGTGCCCGGAATCGCCCGCCCACCACGATGACGAAGATGTTCTCGATGACGATGCTGACGCCCATGGAGGCGATCAGCAGGTAGAGCGTCATGGAGGTGCGCTCGCGGATCGGTTTGTAGGCTAGGCGTTCGGTCAGGACGGCCACCAGGCCCGAGGCAAGGATCGCCCCCGCAGACGCCAGGACGATCCCATATCCCTGCTGTGTCAGAAGGTAATAGCAGGCATATCCCCCCACGACCAGAAAACCGCCGTGCGCGAAGTTGGAGAACAGCAGTACGGAGTAGACCAGCGAGTAGCCGACCGCGATGAGGGCGTAGACCGATCCCAGCGACAGCCCGTTGATCACCTGTTGAATCAGGGTGACGAAGAGATTCAAAATTTAACACCTCGATTTCGTTGAGTGCGTGGAAACGGGACCGTCCAAGCGCTTTGGAGCTCGG
>ERZ773022.1015-NODE-1015-length-20241-cov-5.371495_pt1 | contig 20241 bp, 23 predicted proteins | sample MGYA00580839_ERZ773022 | MGnify/ENA primary metagenome ERZ773022 (study PRJEB29015, sample SAMEA2738020) | human oral metagenome | biome: human oral; feature: human-associated habitat; material: dental | place: China | collected 2044 ... | reverse complement strand
TATTTGCTCAATATCTATAAAAAAGATAAAATTAAGTAAATCTATAAATAGGAGGGTAATAAAACATGTTATCTATAAATAAAAAGAAAATGTTATCCAAATTAATAGCAATGACATTCATGATAAACTCAATTGGTGTTTTCATGCCAGTTAATATATATGCCGCTGAAAAGCAAGAAGAGAAAACAAGAACTTTATCTCAAGAAGAAAAAGATTATGATTTTTTTTCTAAAATGAATTCGATGGGTTTAAATAGCCCAGAATCATTACAAAAAATACGAGATAAAATAACAAATGCTGAAAAAGCAGCAAAAGACAATAATAAAGAAGTAGACCCAGAAATAACAAAAATTAAAAATCTTTTAGACGAGTATGAAAAAGTAAAAGAAAGATTACAAAAAAAGCCAGAAATCAAAAATTTGCCTGATAAAATAGAACAACAAAAAGAATATTTACATAAAAAATTACAAGAAGAAAAACAAAAAGCAGAAACTACATGTAAAGAAGGAAAATCTTGTGAGCTTTCCGATATGGGGAAATCTTATGCTCAAGCATTAGCTTATTTAGAAAATCAACAAATCAATGCAACAACGAGCACATCTAAAGAAACAAATTCTACAGATGCTAACAAAAAAGAAGAAACAAAAAAAGAACAAGAAAAACCTAAATTTAAATATTCTTGCCCTGCGGGGAATGTATTAATTCAAGATTATAAGAAATGTTGCCCAGCCAACCAACCATTCTACCGCGCAGGAAATGATGGTAATATGGCATGTTTTTCATCTCAAAAAGATAAAGATACAAAAGACAAAGGTGAAAGCAGCAAAGAAGAAAAAGATGATGATATGCAAATGATGGCAATGATGATGGCAATGATGAACGGAAATAAGGGGCAAGAAGTAGTTACAAGAACACCACCATTTGTTCCAGAAAATCCTCACAGTACAAATGAAGTTAATGGAGATAGAACACCAAAAAGCGGTGTAAGATACAATACAACTGTAAGTAATTTTATCAATACACCATTTGCATATTCTCTTTATAGTACAGTCAATGGACAAAAAGGAAAACTTGTAAAAAAAGACAGCAAATATCTTGTTGGTGAAAATTCCGATAATGACATTATGCTCCACATGCAAACAGATTCTCGTCTTTTAGAAAGAACTCAAAATGTAACAGGAGAAATCCGTGGCTTTTGGATTCAAGACAGTTCTGGTAATTTAAAACAAATCACAGCAAAATTCAATATTAATCCAAAAGGAGATACTGCTGTAATTCCAACAGTATATAACGGAAATAAAGTAGTTAGAGTTCCAGGAAACTATATTCTTCGCATTAAATATGACATTGGGAATAATGAACAAGTTATGGGGGATATTTTCTTCCGTATTGACAGTCAAGCAACAAACATTGATTCTGTAGCGTCTATAGAAAAAGGACTAACCGATGTATCTGCTTTAACACAACAGGAAATTGATAAAGAAAAAATGGATGCATTTGGTAAAATTGTCTCAGCTTCATGGGATGCAGCTTCTCAAACATGTAATATGCAAATTGAAGGTTCTGTCCAAAGTGGAAACAAAAATGAAGACGTAGAACAAAGCGGAACTTTTCAAGTAAATTCGTCAAATATTGGAGCAAGTCAATGTACTTCTGAATTAATAGGACAAAATTATGCAGTAATGGGAATGAATTTTGGACAAGATAAAGATGGAAAAGAAGTATTTACAGATTATGATGCAAATGTAACATTAAATGAAAAACAATTAAACATTCGCCCAGAAGATGGAGCATACAAGTTCTCATCTGGACAAATCAGGACAACAACATTAAAAGGCGAAGGGGATTCCACTGTAACATTAAGAGTTTCTTCTAATGGGGATCAATTTCTTCGCTGGGACGGCTCTCCATTGACAGAAAATGATAAATTACACCTCATTGATACTATGGGATTAAATGTTGATAATTTAGAATTAAAAGCACGAAATGATGGTCAATTTGATGCTTATTCTGGTGAAGAAAAGATTTCTAAAGATAGTTCTGAATTATCATATACAGATATGGCAAAATTAGCGGGGGTAGGCTCAGATGGTTCATATCGTGGGATTTCTGGGAAAATGTTAGAAAAAATGAAAAACAAACAAGCTGTATACCAAAGAAGCCTTGAATCTATTTCCCAAGGAAAAACAATTTCTTACGACCAAGCATCATTAGGAGACTCATTCCTTAACAAACCAACAAATAATCGTAATCTTTTAACAACTTTGCCAAGTATGGGTCAAAAAGTTGTCAGTGATATTGCATTAGGAATGAGTAATGTTGTTTCTAATATCGGTGGCAAAGGACAAATGGATGAAAATATAGCAAAAGAAACCGAAGTATAAAATATATAAAGGAAAAGAAGGTATCTCTTCTTTTCCTTTTCTTTTTAATAAATCTATTGTATATTTTTATTAGAAAATTTGTTTTTTTATTTTGAAAGGAGAGATAAATATGAAAATTATTTTTGGAAACATCAAAAAGGTAACGGAAGAATTTAGAAACTGGATTAAGGGAGAGGGAATCTCCATTAATCTGCTTTCAGAAAATTCTTTGCCTCATCTGAGGAAAGAAAAGGTAAACGATGAAATCATTATGATTTCGGGATTTACAAAGAGTGGGTTAAAAAAGAACAAAGAGGAAAGTCTCCTTGAGGGATTCTTGGAAAAGGATCGATGGGAAAATTTTGGATATTATTTACCCCAAAAGAAAATTTTCCTTGAATTCTCATGCTTTATTGGCGCACGGAAAATTGAAGTGCCGTCTGTAAAAAGTGAGGAAGTAAAAAAGGAGATTTTGGGAGTAATTAACGAAAAGCTCTTCAAAATGATTTCTGAAGAGTTTCCTACTTGGGAAGCGTTTGATAATATACCTAATGTAAAGAAGGAAATCATTATGTATATTAACGACGAAAAGGAATCTATATGGCTTAAAGGGCTGGAAGGCTACAAGAGAACACCCATTAAAAAAATGCAATGGGTTACGAATGCCCATTACGATTTCTCAATACTTGATATTGTGAAATATTTTCATAATCCAAATGGATTTATTGATGAAATGTTCACGATTTTCAAGAAGTCTGAAACAATTCGAGAAAGTGTTTCATATTGGGTAGGATATGATTATTACGCCAAAAAAATTGAGGCTGAAATGCCAGAAGAGTATCGAATAAAGAGAGAATTTCTGGCACTTGCGAAGAAAAATCCTAACATCAAGACTGTTAAGGTTAAGATGATAGGAAATAAAGCTGCCTTGTTGCCGAGCCAAAATTATGAGGAGTTTGTTGGGAAAGAAGTTACTATTTCTATTCCTTTAAAAGATTTAGGAACTCTCCATAATAGTGTCTATAACGCCCGCTTTGAGGATTATAGACTTCGAAATCTGATAGGAAAATCTTTAGCGTATATTTTCGCAGAAGATATTTTGGAGATTTCCTACAGAGGGAAAGTTATCTGGAAAAAATAAGCAAAAAAAGAAGTCCTATATAGGGCTTCTTTTTTTTATAATCGTCACTATAAAAATTTTTATAGTGACGGAAAAATTAATTATAGTTACTTTTCTTTAAATTGCCTTTCCATCATAGCATCTTCGACCAGCAGTAATTCCTACAGGCAAAAAATCATTTACGTCTTTAAGCGCAGGTAACAAATCATTATCGTCTGTAATTCGATAGATTCGCATAGATTTCAAACAAGGAAGTAGCCATGGGAGCTTCTTAGATAATTTTTGTGTGTTTACGACAATTTTTACAACATCCATTGTTTCTTCGCAAAGAAAGAAACTACAACTTTTTTTATGAAATCCTAAAGATTCCATTTCTGATATTAACTTTGTCTGACAAAGAAGTTCCTTTTCTTTTAGAATTTTTTCCATAGAATCATGATCCAATTCCATTAAAATACCATGTTTTGCCATACTAACCAACCACCTTTCTGATAAAATCATATCAAAAAACATTAATTTCGTCTTTTTTTAATTATAAATCAGACAAAGAATATTTTTTCAAAATTCTAATAAAAATATATTTTTGTTAGAATTTAAAAATAAGGGAGGTTGGGTTTAGAAATGAAAAACCTCATAGTTCGCCCCGACGGGGATTATTATAATTTTGGGATAAGAAAACCAGTGTTAAATTGCAAAGAACTTCTTTCCAATCATCCATGGGAAGAATTTTTAATTAATAAATGGGTTTATATGTATGATAAAAGCGAAGGAAGAAATATTTACATTAAACACGTTTTTAGGAATTCAAGGATTATTCAAGTCATTTATTCTGGTTTAGATATTCTTGGAGATGGAACATATATTTTATACAAAGCCAGAGTAAAACATTTAGAAGATAAAAAATTTATGGTGATTCCAGATGAATTTGCTCTTTTAATGGGTTCTTTTGAATGTGAAGATTACTTAAAAAAACTCTTAGAAGAAAAATATATGACAGAAGAAGAATATCAAATCTTCAACAATAAAAAGGCTTTGGATGAATTCGCTCAAAATCTTGTTTTTATGCCAATATGACTGTAATTTTTGCAGTCATATTTTTTTTGCTCCAAAACTCAGATTAATTGATATAATTTTTATAAAACCAAAAAGAAAGGAATGATATGATGCTTGATTCTATTTCAGAAATAGTTGCCGAACGATTTTATCGTTTAAAATTAGAGCACGAAGCTATCGTGGAAGCTATGTCTCAGTTTTCCAAGTATAGGATTACCAGAAACAAAAAGGCGACTCTTCTTACACAAAAAGAACAAAATCTTACGGAACTACGAAAAGTAAAATTTGAAATTTCGCAAGAACTTGTAACGACAAACATCTTTAAAATGAAAAACAATTGGTTTATCATCGGACAGCAAAAAGGGAAAAAAAGAGATTTCTTCCTTATGGGGCTAAAAGATGAAGTCACCAGAGATATTGTTGAAGATGTTTTTCAAGGAAAACTTATTACAAACGCAGGAGAAAAATTAAAACAATACAGAGATAAAAAGAAATACGGAGAATATAGAAAGGAGGTAGCGAACAGAGCAAAGGAAATTTTGCTTGGCCTTTGTGAAGAAAAAAGACTTGAAAATTCTCAAACAAAAGACGGATTTTTATTCATTACAGAACATGCTTTTTTACGTTGGGAAGAACGAGTCGTTAAAGAAAAGAAAAAGACTCTTACAAAAGAGTTAAAGACACAAAGAGAAAAAGAAATTAGGGAAGTCTTTGCACGCGCTGAAAAAGTATACAACCAAGAAAGAACTGGAAGAACATATTTCTTAGACAAAGAAACCATGATTTTATTTTGTGTTCATGACAATACAATCATTTCTCTTTGGATAAACGACTATGGATTCTCTAATGAAAAAATAAACCATGAAATAACCTTAATGCAACTTGCATATCTGAATGATATTAAAAATGAATTAGCGCAACTTAGAGAAGGGAATGAAAAGAAAAAAGAAAAAATCAAAGAAGAAAATAATAATATGCTGGATTCTATAAATAGTATAGAAAACCAAATTAAGAGTTTTGAAGAGCAAATAAAATCTCTTAAAGAACAAATTTCTTCGACAAAGGAAGAAATTCATCAAAAAAATAAAGAGATTGAAGGTTTAAAGCAAAAAGAAACCGACAAATTCAATCAATTAAAAAAAGAAGAAGCTGTTCTTTTTTCTAGGTTTGTAGCAGATGTTGGAAATGGAGAGATTACACCTAATCCACAGATTAATCATAAAAACAACAAAAAAGTGATGCCCAATTTATTATCTGAATTAACGATGGAAGAAAAGTCAATTAGCTCAACATCTTCAGAGGAAAATAAAAATTATGGATTTTTCTGTTTAGAGAAAAAAGAAGAAAAAATCGAAGCAACAAACAAAGATTTTCGTCCATCAAAAGCTGATGTTTAACAGCCAAAAGGAATAAGTATTAATTAATAATTCTTATTCCTTTTTTATTTGTTTTTTTGCTTAAAAAAGTTTAAAGTAAATTTTATAAGAGATTGTAGTTTTTTAACTTGCAATCTATATGTTGTAGTGCTTATAATAATTAAGCACAGAATATTGGGAGGTAGATAAATATGATGACGAGATTTGTTGTGAAAAGGGATGGTTCCTATCAAGCGTTCAATGGAGAAAAAATCAAGAACGCAATGAAAGGAGCTTTCTCGGAAGTTTACCCAGAAGGTTTCGATACAAGTATTTTGGACAAGTTAAACCAAAATGTTGTTTTTGAAATCGAAAAGATGGGCAAGCCTTCAATCGGAATTGAAGAAATTCAAGACTTGGTTGAAGATGCGCTGATGGAAGAAAAGGAAACCTTGAAGGTTGCCAAAGCGTATATCCGATATCGTGAGAATCATCGCGAAAAGAGAGATATGCTTAAAGACTTGATGAAGGAAGCGAAAAATATCTGTGGAGAAACAGATAAAATGAACGCGAACATCGTCAATTCTCCGTCAGCAAAGATGCTTCAAATGGGAGCATTGATGAGTAAGGCATTTGCAAATTACGCTGTTTATCCAGCGGAATTTATGAATGCCCATAAGAATGGGGATATCCATATTCATGATTTGGATTTTTCTCTGTTCACAGTAAATTGTCTGCAAATCCCTGCAAAACGACTGTTTAGCGAAGGATTTAATTGCGGACAAGGGTTTATCCGTCCACCCAAGCATATCGGCTCTGCTTGTGCATTGATGGCTATTCTTATCCAGTCTAGCCAAAATGATATGTTTGGCGGGCAGTCCGTACCATCTTTCGATGAGGTCATGGCTCCCTATTGCGGAGAAGATGTTCCAGATTCGGAGATTTACCAAGCAATGCAAGGATTGGTTTATAACCTTAACTCCATGCACGCAAGGGCGGGCGCACAGGTTCCTTTTTCCTCTTTGAATGTGGGACTTAATATGTCCTATGGAGGAAGAAGGGCAACAAAACAGCTTCTCTTGGCTTATGAGGATGGGCTTGGGAAGGGTGAAAACCCGATTTTCCCCAATATTCTCTTTAAGGTAAAAAGAGGGGTTAATCGTGACAAGGGAGATATGAATTACGATTTGTTCAAATTGGCGATGAAAGTTGCTGCAAGGCGAATGAATCCAACGTTTGTGTTTATGGACACAACATTCAATTCTCCTTATAAGAGTGTTGATTATATGGGATGCCGAACAAGGGTAGTCTCCAATATCAACGGTGAAGAGACATCAGAGGCACGGGGAAATCTTTTCTTTGTGACAATGAATCTTCCTCGATTGGGAATTATGGCAGACCATAATGTAGAGAAGTTTTTTGAGCTTCTAGATGAAAAGATGGATTTGTGCCAGAGACAATTGCTTCACAGGTACAATTATGTGAAGAATCTCAAGGTGAAGGATTTGCCATTTGTTATGGGCCAGCACCTCTATATGGGGTCTGAGAATCTTGAGCCAGAAGATTCTATTGAATCTGCAATTCGTCAAGGCACGATGGCTGTAGGCTTTATCGGCTTGGCTGAAACGCTGAAAGCCTTGATTGGCAAACATCATGGAGAATCTGAAGAAGCGTTGGAATTGGGTTTGAAAATCGTTTCCCATATGAAAGAAATGATGGATAAAATTCAAAAGAAAACACATTTGAATTTTTCTCTATTTGCCACTCCCGCCGAGGGCTTGTCTGGAAGGTTTACCAAGATGGACAAGAAGCTCTTTGGCGAAATCGCAGGAGTTACCGACCGTGAGTTTTACACGAACTCTTGCCATGTGCCAGTGTATTATAAGCTGACGCACTTTAAAAAGATGGCAACGGAAGGTAAATTCCATAAGTATTGCTTAGGCGGTCATATCGCCTATGTTGAGTTCGATGCCCCACCCATCAACAATCTTTTCGCAGTTGAAAAGGAACTAAACCACATGGCTGATAGCGATATTGGTTATGCTGGATTGAATTTCCCGATTGACTATTGTGAAGATTGCGGATATCAAGGGGTCATTGCAGAAGAAAGTTGCCCTATTTGCGGAGAGAAACATATTCGCAGGATTCGTCGCGTGACAGGTTATCTGTCAGAGTTAAATAACTTTAATTCTGCTAAACATGCAGAAGCGATGGCTAGGACAACAGAACAAAGTTAAAAACAAAGAGAGCAGGAATTAATTTTCTGCTCTCTTTTATTATTTTTATTCTGTTAAAACTTGCAAAAAAAAATCGGGGGAGGGGTAGAATACAAGTAGGTTATTTTTGTTCCCTCTTTTGATGAGGGAGAATAGGAGGAATTAACATGGAAAACAATAGCACAAATTTTTTGGCCGCGTGTGCTATGGCCAATAACTGGGGCATGGAGGAGCTTTCCTTCATCGCCCACGAAGACGGAACTCTTGAGATGGAGGGAAATTATTCCCTTTCATCCGACGGCTGGGGGGTTTTGCCGTCCCCCAAAGACTTCGAAACCGCGAAGTCTATGAAAGGGAAGGTCATGGTATGGCCTTTCAAACCTGTGGTCGTATATAACCACAGGCGGGAAATCGTGTTTGAGGCTGGGTATTAATCCCAGCCTCTTTTTTTTATTTTTCATAAAATAAAAAATCATTTCCCCGATGAGAAAAATCCACAGGGGGAAGGTAGTAGCCCTTCTTTTTGGAAATATTTCCGTGGAAAAGAGGAGACTCAACAAGGGGGAGGGGTTTTTAAAAGGAGGAAGAAAAATGCACAAAATATGTTTTAAAATTTCAAGACAAATAAAATCTTTTCAAGCGATTTCCCTACTTTCGACATTAATGAAAATGCTTATGAAATAAGGCATGGGTTTCTGCCGGTCACGGTGATTGATGAAATATTTCTGTTTCATGTAATTCGCCAAACATGATATAATAGAAATATTGTTAATTACTCATTTATAAAATATTTGAGAATTAATAAAAATCCGACAAGCAAAAAATGGAGTTAAAATACATGATTATCAAAAGTACAAAAGAAAATATTGGCTTCTTATTAACATTACAACAGGAACTCTTACTATTGCTAGACGAAAAAGAAAAAAATAAATACTCTTCTTTTTATGATACTGAGAAAATCAAAATGTTAGAACAAAAGAAGCAAGAAGCAACCGAAATTCTCTTTGATATTATTAAAAAGGCTACATTTCAAGTGGATAGAAGTTTTATTGATATTGGTGGAAATAAATCTGATTGGTCAAAAAAGTTTATAGAATTTGAAGTGAAAAATTTTTCGAAACGCCAATGTAATGAAGTTGAAGATATTTTATATAATAAGATTTAAGATAAGAATTCAAACAAAATAAAAAGGAAGAAAAGATATTTTTCTTCCTTTTTATTATAATTTTTACACATTTTCTCTTTTTATCATTAAACAATAGTCCCTGTTCACTCCAAAAATGTTTATCATCCTGCATTTGAATAATTACGCTCGTAACTTCCTGAAATATTTCTTTTGTAGTATATAAATGAAATATTAAGCTCTCATTTTTTAACAAAAGTAGTAAATCAAGATATCTTAAATAAATCTTTTTGAACGCTTCAAATTGTTCGATTTGATTTTTATATTCATTAGGTTTCAAATAATAGACTAAATCTTGTACGAGAGGAATTAACTCCGCTAAATGTAGATTTAATTGCTCATAATACTGCAATTCGCGATTCAATATAATCTCATAAGCTTTAGTAGAACGATACAAAGAGTTCCTATACTGCTCCAATTTTTTATTAAATGTAGATTCAATACTGCCTTCCAAATATTTAATTATTAAATCTTTAAAAACCGTAAAAACTCCTACTAAAACAGCAGTACCGCCACCAAAAACTAATAATAAATTTTTTAAAAATTCATACACACAAATTACTCCTTATCTACTTTCTAGAATCCCTTCCCCATCCTCACAACATACAATCTTTCATCTTCACCAGCAAGCTGGCTAAGTAGCTCGCGGGCACGCGCTGTATTGCCTTTAATTGCAGCGTTCACCGCCTTGTAGTAGATGATTTCTAGCTGTGGGTACTTGTATTCGTTCGTTAAGGTTTCGAAGTAGTCGTTGCTCTCGTGCGCAATCGTTAAGTCATAGAGAGCGACACTCATCTTTTTCGTTTTTTCGGCTAGCGTAGGGTCTGTTATCGTCAGTTCACCAATCATCTCCTCCAGCTCTTCTCGGCTCAACTCCGGCTGGCTCAGTACGACTGAACGGATTAAATAGCTTTGCAAGACGTTTCGGAATTGTGGTGGAAGTCCATCCTGGCTCAAGATTTCTTTAGCTTTTCGAATCGCCGTCTCGAAGTCCCCTGTCATGTATGCCAAGGAAACTTCCGACGTTGCTGCGTCTAATCGAAGGACCGCTCTTTTGGCCTCTTTATTCGTCTCGATATATTGTTCCCACGATGTAAAATCCAAATCCACATGCAGCAATTTCGCCACGGTGGTTAAATACCATTTATTAATCAAATAGATGGCAAGGGCTAATCCAGCGACAATCACGAGAATGCCTCCTGTTCGCATCGGAATCTCACTGACTGCGAACGTGACGCAAAGAATGAGAACCATTGTCAAAATTCCCGTAACTCTCGTATAGAGCGTATATTTTTTTCGTACTGCTTGATAATCCATATCGTTCCTCCAAAGTCGCAACTCGTATATGATTGCGGTTACAAAAATGTTTATATCTTCAATCAAACGACTGTCTTAGCCCATTATCTCACGTTCCCTTGGCCGCTTCAATGGCAAAATGCATATTCTTCGGGCTTTTTTCGATAGTCGTCTAATATTTTCGCTCGTAATACTTGCTAATAAAAAGCATGATAACAGGAGAACAACACACAGAAATTGCTAAAAGAGCTGCCGGTATATATGCCTCTACTGCAATACAGATAAGTGCAATAAGTTCCATCAGAAGCATTAGAATTGGAGACATCGTTGCATTGACTTTATCTCTGATTTTTTCATTTCGTTCATCATTCATACTAATTTTGTAATCGCGATCCTTTTCCAATAGTCTATAGTGTGTGAGTTGTACAAGTGAAACAGATACACTAATGGCATACACAAAACTCAATAACGCTCTAACCACTTCATTCAAGTTAAGTGTAAATATTGCCAGTAAACTACACATCCCTACTACATATCCTAGATACCACAATTTATTCGTCTTCATGTTGACCCTCCTCATAAATAAATATTTCTTCAATGGACACCTCAAAGAACCGTGCTATTTTAAATGCCAATATTATAGACGGATTGTATCTTCCGTTTTCCAGAGAACCCACCGTTTGCCTAGATACTTCAAGCGCATTCGCTAGTTCTTCTTGTGTAATTCCTTTTGCTTTTCGAATTTCCTCAAGTCTATTCTTCACATTCAATCACCTCTTTAAATGGAAAGTTTACTTTACATACAATATAATTATTTTTCGATAAAATGTCAAGTTTACTTTCCATCTTTAAGCAAAAAATACCGGAGCCCTTTGACGGGACCCCGGCTTGCTTAACATAAGTAACATTGTGTAAAGCTAACTTACACTTATTTCAATCGAACATAATTTGTAGCTCTTCCGCTACCTTCTCTTCTAAGTTCACCTTCTGAGACTAATTTTCTCAAAGCGCCCTCAATAGAACTTACACTAAGCGATGGGCAAAGCTCTCTAATATCTTGTTTAGTGAATCTGCCTAATTTCTGACGAGTCGCTTTTCTAACCATTTCTATAGCTGGAAGTTTTTCTTCAACAATAGAAAAACGATCTTCAAACATTTTATAAGCCGATAGAATTGTATTCAATAAATACTTAATAAAGGGCACCACATCTTCTGATTCTTCATGCCATCCTTCTCCTGCCTGATTCAACACAGCATAATATTCTTCTTTGTGCTTAGCTATAATGGCTTCAAGAGAAATATATTTTCCTACATAAAAACCACTTCTATACAGCAGTAAGGTTGTCAACAGTCTACTCATCCTCCCATTCCCATCATTAAATGGATGGATACAAAGAAAATCATGAATAAAAATTGGAATGAGAATTAGAGGATCCACCTCCATATTACCAATAACCAAATTATATTCGTGACAAATCTTTTCTAGTGCAGTTGGTGTTTCAACTGGAGAAAGTGGCGTGAATAAAACTTCCGTATGTCCATTTGGATACGTAGCACTGATATAGTTTTGAACATTCTTTGTCTTACCTGCAATCGGATTATTCATATGACCGTACAGCATCTTATGCATTTGAAGAATATAATTTTTGGAAATTGGAATCACGTCAAAATCTTCATGGATAATATTCAACACATCACGATACCCAGCGATTTCTTGTTCATCTCTATTACGAGGCATTGTCTTTTCTTCTACTAATTTTCGTAATCTTACATTAGTAGTAACAATTCCCTCGATTTCATTAGATGCTTCTGTACTCTGAATCTTTGCGATTTCAATTAATCGATTCAATTCTTCGGGTTTTTGTTTCAAATATAACTCTTGTTGCCCTTGATGCTTATAAATAGCCGAAACTAACCCCAGTATTTCTGAATCCCATAACCTGTTTTTAATGTCTGTGTAACTGAAATTTCTCATATTTTTCCCTCACTCACACTTTTATCCCTTATATTATACCTATTTTTAAGGGATAAAACAATTTTTAAGGGATAATTTGTTCAATTATACAAAAAACAGGCAAATGTTACTTTGCCTGCTTCTGATTTCAATTTATTTTATAGTTCCCTTACCGACCACAAATCGACGGTTACCCTCTCTCTTTGAACTCATCGAAGTATAGGACCTCGACTTGCCCAGACCAATCCAAAACACAGCCAACGAAGTCAACGAGGTCGAGCCCTGGCATTTCATAAGTGTCGCCGTCATTGACGCTTCCTGTTGCATCCTCAATATAAGACACCTTATAGCCTCTGTCTGACGCGATAATGGCAGTAAATAAGCAGCAATATTCCGCGTTCAGTCCCGTAATCACCGCTTCATCTACCGGATGGTTCGCAAGAATCACCTTCAACTCTTCGCTCTGGAAAATATTTGGCGAGTCTTTTTCCACGATAAAATCCGCATCCGCAGAAAGCTCTTCGTCAAGCGCTCCTCGTTCATCACCATTGTAAATAATACTTTCCTCATTCTTATCGATATGACGCGTATGAATAATGAGGTCCCCGCTTGCTTTAAACATCTCTTGTAACTTCAAAATATTCTCTCTAAGCAGGTCAAAATCCCCTCTAGCTAACATTCCTTTTTGACAGTCTAAAACAATTAATGCTTTCACGAATCGTGCCCCTTTAATTTCAATAATTTATCACTCGTCAATTATATCCTGCCTTTGCAACGGCCTTTATCTTAACGATTGAATCTCTTCTTTCACATATCCCTCTACATCCTCAATCTCTACAAACATTGGATCTAAGTGGCATAAGAAGTGCCAATCTTCGGTGCCGCGTTTTCTGTAGAGAATCGCTTCGCCGTCTTCACTTCCGAAAAAGCTTCTATCGACTTCATACCCTTTGCTTTCTAAGAAAGCTTTTGCCTTGCGGAAGTTTGCTTCTCTAGCTTCGACATAGTCTTTAACTTCATCGTTATTCACGACATAAGCATCGACTTTTGTAGCTCCTTCAATCACTTTATCGTTTTTAACGGATAGATTCGAAATTTCTTTCCAAACAATGACCACAATTTCCGCAGGGTCGAACATCCATTTAGACAAGGGTACAATGTTTCCATTATAGACAATCTCTATATAATCCGGTAAGTGTACAGGATTAAAAGATTCCATTTCAAACTCATCTGCTTTTTCTAAAGTATATCCAGGGATTTGAGCGACAAAAGCTCTCCCTTCTTCTAAAGTATCAAATGCGACCAAATCTTTTTTATAATCACCTTGATACAACTCCAATATAACCATTGATAATCCTCCTACGCTTTTTCATTCTAAACATTATTACGATACCTTTAATCACACGAAACAAGCACTCACAATGTACATCCAATAGACCTGTCTGCATGACGACCCTCTCTATAATCCTTTTAAAGGTACATAGAGTTTTCTAAACAACGTATCAGACAGAAAAACAGAAGATGTTTATTTATGATACGCCTCTATTTTGTTTTTATATTCTTTCAGAAGCTGTTTGGAATAAACTTTTTCATTCTTTGAATCTCGAACTTCCCTCCAAAGAATAGAGGCAACGGTTAACTTGTTCGCATACTGATGGCTACTTTCATCTGAACAAAAGTCTTTTAAAAATTGATTCCACTGACAAGGCGAATGATCATACTTGGCATAATCGGACTCTCCATAATAAATTTTAATCATATCTTCAATCGTAAATTTTAAATCATTATCCCTTTTTACTTTTCGCCAAGCAGTTGCCATATCCGCATTGAATTTAAACGGACTAATCCCTGTTACTGCAGCAAAATATTCTCTAAACTTCTGGTTAAAAGAAAAACCACAGTTCAGGAGCGGAGTCTCTAAAGTGATTACTTCGGATTGAGTTTTGAGACCTTTCCTCACAGATTTCTCTATTTTATTTCCCTGAAAATATTGTTCAATTATATAAACCAATTCTTTCTTGGTACCTCTATACTCTAATCCAAGAGACTTACAAATTTTGGAAAGTTCCTCTCGATACCAATAGTATTGGTTAAATTCTTCAAATGATTTTATCTCTTTAAAACTAGGTCTGTTTTCCGCCAAACCATCACCTCCAGCCTTCAAATCTACGATGGTAACATCAATTCGCATGCCCCGTCAACATATGCTCATACACCAATATATACGATTATTTAATTACAACGAATTCTTCCCATCGTCTGAGCACATCTTTTAAAGGCTCATCTAAATAGGTATAAACCTTATCCTGAATCCAATCCGGAATCCCATAAGCTGCCTCTGCGATACTTCCTGTGATTGCAGCAAGAGTGTCGCTGTCCCCACCAAGAGAAATCGCATTTCGAATCGCATCTTCAAAATCTGTACTTTCTAGAAAGGCAATGATAGCTTGAGGAACGGTATCCTGACACGTTTCATTGAAACGGTACGTAGGACGAATTTCATCTAACGTTTTAGAAAGGTCATATCCATACTCTCTCTCGATATGTTCCTTGATGCGTCTTTTAATCTCCTCAGGGGTATCGCTATTTGGTTGCCCGTTGTCATTCCCATGACCGCCAAAGAAGTAACGGCACATAAAAATCGCATCCGCTGTAGCCATCGCTCCTTTGATTCCTTCTGGATGGTTATGCGTCACCTCTGAAGAAAGTTGCGCCAGACGTTTCACCTCAGACGGCAACTCGCTTGTTGTGGCATCCATCACCCAAGCGCACGGAGAAACGCGCATCGCAGACCCATTTCCAAAACTATTGTAAGGCTCACGGTTGTCAGTCATCAGCCAGCGGTTAAACCTAGCACCGTAATCCGCGTTTGGATACATTCTGCCGTACTTCTTCATAGCATCAATGAAGTCATCCTTCTGTCCGCCATTCATGATTGCTTCCGCCACAGCACAGGTCATCACCGTATCATCTGTGAAAAAGCAGTCATCCCTAAACAAGGGAAAATCCTTCGTTTTAATATTGTTCCATTCATAAACTGAACCAACAATATCTCCCACAATTGCTCCTAACATATATATTCCTCCTTTTACAAAATGAACTATTTTTGTCAAAATATGTATATAACCATTTCAAACTCCCGTGATAATTCTCCTTCATAAACTCTACATCTATAAACCCTCGGAACTATATCCCTTAACTAGAACATCCCCAAAAATAGAGAGTTACCAATTATTTCTTAATTTAACATAAGAATATAGATCATAAACCTTTTTTTCAAATAAACTCATGGAAAATTCCTAGTTTGGTTATTGGATACCTTTGCCTTATCTATATAAAATAGTTAATTTAAACTTTCTTTTCATACTGATAAAAAGGAATGTTAACAAAATCTTGAGTATAAGGTTTTATGTTCGATCTATTTTTTAACCATATGGGTAACAAGGCAATTCCTTGTCCTTTTTCAACTAAGGTAATAATATTTTCAAATGAATCAATTTCTACAAACTCTTTTAAATGAGCGAACTCTCTTACGGTTCTTTTTCTAAAAGGACAATTTTCATCTTTATTAATTAAAAAAGGTGTCTCCTTGGCAACCAATTGATTGCTTGAGCAAAAATACATTGCTTCAATGTTTCCTAGAACTTCATCATAATTTTTAAGATTTTTAATCTTTTGAAAACAAAAAATCTTATCAAAATCTTCTTGCTGAGCGACACTTGGTATTTCTGAAGTTTTTTTGATAGTGATATCACTTATACCTAAATCAATTGTATGCAAATTATTAATATCATGATTTAATAATAATTCTGAAATTAAGACGGTTACTTTTGCCTTTGAAATCCTCTTTTTTAAATTCTCCAAATTATTAGAAGTTTCCTTACAAAATCGATAAAACAAGTCTCCTTTTTCAGTTGGAACCAATCCATTATAATTTCTAAGAAATAGCTTGCACCCCAGTTCAGTTTCAATCACTTTTAATCTAGCGCTTAAATTTGATTGTGCATATTGTAAAATCTTTGAACTTTTATTTATAGATTTTGTTTCATAGATTGTCACAAAGATTTTCATATCATTAAAATTCATATAAAACACCTTATCATTTTTTATGATAATTATATCATAATTAAGTATTATTCAAAATTACAGAAATCATATTTACTATAATTAATAAAATAGAAAAGAGGTACTTCCATGCAGGCAATGCAATACACTATAAAATTACCAGCTGATTATGATATGAATATCATTAGACAACGTGTCCAAAAGACAGGGCATTTGATGGATGGTTTTGAAGATTTATTTTTAAAAGTCTATTTAATCTCTGAAAAATCTAAAGGTCAATTATTTAATAGTTATTGTCCATTATATATTTGGAAAGAGACTAATGGAATGACTAAATTTATATTTGATGGTTATTTTGATAATATTTTAACTTCTTTTGGTTGGCAAAATATTGAAATTGGAGTAACCACATCAGTCGAATTGTCGGATCATTTTGATTCGGCCAAGTATGTCACATTAGAAGTCGTTGATATAAAAGTTTCTGAAACTTTAAAGACATTTACTATTTATGAGCAATTACAAAATGATGAAAGTGGTAAAATTGTAATTTTTAATCCCGATAAATGGAAAAAATGTATCTTTACATTTTATACCAATAAACCTGATAAACACCTACCGACTTTTGAAATTCTACATATTTCAAAATAATCAAAATATAAGTAGCGATGAAGAAAAAGAGCGATGAAAATTTTTTCATTGCTCTTTTTCTATAGCGATAATATAACTGTTATCTTCCTTATCGCCTAATTTTTTGAAATAAGTAAGTGTCTTAAACAGTTTAATATTCAGTTAGACAAACCGGGATTTAGAAAGATCTCCGCAAATAAACCATATCTACCAACTGAATGCCACCTTCATATATTGGATGGTCATAATTGTCTGTAAAGAAGTTCGGGGCGATATGTGATCGCACAAACCCACACTTTTCATAAAACGGAATCGTCATTGGACTATCGCCCGTTCCTACCTGCAGGGTAGAATACTCTTCGCTGTATTTCGTGATAATAAAATCAATCATAGCTTTCGCGTAACCTTTGCCTTGATATTCCGGAACGGTCGCAATATTCTTAATTTCAAGTACGCCATTTCCAACATCGATTACAACACACTCACATTTAATACCATTATCATCAAGTACATACATTTTACCCTTATCAATATAACGGTCTATCATATCCTCCTGCTCATCCGCCAATAATAGCAACTCAATATAATTCCTTTTGTTTTCCATAACCTCTATTATTTCCATCAAAAACCCACTTCTTAAAATATTTATTGTTATTATTGTTTCGCAAATAATTTATAAACTCGATTTTAGCATTCCACTGGTTCAATGATTTGTAATCAAATCCAATGATTTCAAAGCTATCATCAAAAATTGTTTATAGTGATTAGCTTCTTCTGCATTACCACCCTTACCATGAACATATATAACGGCATTTTTCATTCAAATCCTCTCCACAAATTCGAATTTGATTATTTCTTTTTCTTCGGTTTCGGCGCAGGTAACTCATCATACATTGAATTGAATAAGCCGGTTAAAAATTCTTTGTTGTCAACATCATCTACCAATAACATTTCCTTTGCTCCATCATACGGCAACTCATATTTTGCATTTGGCATATATGCTATTGCAGATTTAACAGGCTTCACTAAAAATCTATCATCATAAATTCCACCCACAATTTTTCCGCGATAATAAACAATATATTCGCCCATCATTGATCTATATGTTATTTCTTCCAACTCGGATAGTTGTTCTAAAATGAAATCTAAATACTCTTTACTTGAAGCCATAATCTATACCTCCAAAATTTGCATTTGTCTACACCGTTTTAATCCATGTTACCCCAAAACTTATGAGCAATTTCCCAAGTATTTTCTTCGATTCTTTCTTATATTAACAATAATAACCACTGCAATTGCAAAAAACTCAATTATAAGTTCTGCCGTGAATAGCCTCAAATATTTGGGTGTATCTGGCTTTAAATTCAAAAAATATTGTTGTATTTTATCACTTTCTGCAACATTAAATGTGTCATCAAATTCTTCGTGTTTCTCTCCAACTGCGTCATATATATCCAAAGAATAGCCATCTGGAAAGCCTTGCTGATAAACAATTTTACTAATATCATAGTCAATGTGAAAATATTCTTTTACACTTTCTACTATATAGTCATCTTGATTTGTAACATATATGCTTCTTTTTGGAAACAAAAAATCAGGTGCCATAAGCCACAAGGTATATACATCGATTACTATGAACAGAATCGACATCAAGATGAATACTGCTTTCCTCATACACTAATCACTTCCATAAATTCTAATTTGTCTTTGTTTAAAAATAAATCCCATTATATAAATCCATAAACTCTTTAGAAAAATTTGTGGTGCAGTGGCTAAGGGGCTCTCCTCATTCTACGAATCCTATGCTCCAGGGCACCTTCTCAACCTTCAGTCTCACCTTGTCATATGTACTTCTACTTCGCTGATGCCTCAGCTCGTACGAGCAGTGATACGGCCTCAACGTGAGCAGTCATCGGGAACATATCCATGAACTGTTTAACGATAGCTTAAGATTATCGTTAAAAGGGGTTAGCTCCACAAACTGAAAGTTGTTATTTAGTTTATAATCGTATTATTTTATTAGCAATATCTTCTACAAACCTCTTATCGTGTTCCACAAATATGAGTGTAGGATTTGCTTCTTTTATAATTCCCTCGATCTGTATTCTTGATATTACATCTATATAATTTAATGGTTCATCCCAAACAAATATATGAGCTGGCTTTGACAAACTTACAGCAATTAAAACTTTCTTTTTTTGTCCATCACTATAATTCTTCATATCCATCTCAAATAATTCTCTTGCAAAATCTAATTTACTAAGAATTGTTTTGCACAATGTTTCATCAACGTCTTGCTGATGAATATACTCATTTAAGCTACCTGTTAAATTTGATGTATCTTGAGGAATATACGATATTTTCAAATTACTTGCTAATTTTACATCACCTGAATACTCGTGATTTAGACCTAATAAAATCTTAATTAAGGTTGATTTCCCGCTACCATTACCTCCATATATAGCCACTATATCGCCTTGCTTTATATCAAAACTTATATTACTTAATATCTGCCTTTTTCCATAATATGATGATAAATTTCTAACTGATATTAGAGGATTTTTGTGGTGATGTAACGGACGCAACAATAGACTTTCTTTTGTTTCAATATCTTTTAGTAAATTCTGCTTCTCTTCTATTGCCTTATTTTGTCTATTTTCCAAATTCTTAGATTTTTTCATCATCTTAGCCGACTGATGACCTATATATCCCTTGTCTGGTTTTATACCTGATACTTTCACACCGTTTTTAGTATTTTCAATTTTATCAGACCAAATTTTGCTTTGCCTTGCAGCTTCTTTTAATCGTTTAATATCTTTTCTTAATTTCTCATTTTGACTAATTTCAAACTGATCTTTCATCAATTTATTTTCATACCACGATGTAAAGTTTCCTGATTGGACATCAATAGAATTTCTGTTAATAGAAACAACATGATTGATACAACCATCCAGAAAATCTCTATCATGAGATATAAGCAAAAAACCTTTTTTATTTTTCAGATATTCA
>ERZ773022.1009-NODE-1009-length-20272-cov-9.226097_pt1 | contig 20272 bp, 16 predicted proteins | sample MGYA00580839_ERZ773022 | MGnify/ENA primary metagenome ERZ773022 (study PRJEB29015, sample SAMEA2738020) | human oral metagenome | biome: human oral; feature: human-associated habitat; material: dental | place: China | collected 2044 ... | reverse complement strand
CGCGCTTTGCTGCATCAGCAGCGGCAGCGGCATGCTTTTTCTCAGCTTTCTTATCCGCGGCATCTGCCTTCTTTGCAGGCTCTGCAGACACGGCAGAATGCCCTGCGCCGTCCGTCGCTGCGGCGGCTGGCTCCTTTTCCTTCGCAGGTTCTTTGACAAGAACGGCTTCGGCCGTCCCTTCCCCATCAGCCGTTTCTTCTGCCGTCTTCGTCTTCGTCTTTGCCTCCGCATCTCTCGCCGAGGCGGCATTGGTCTGCGGTGTCTGCTCTGCTGGAGGGTTCTCTGTGCCGAGCTCATCCATCTCCGCATCGAAGGCATCTTCCTGCGTGCGCTGTTCCGATGCCGCACGGTCCTTTGCCGCGGGCTCCGCCGTGGTCTGCGCCCTGTCTGTCGTCTTTTCCGTATCCACTGTCTCCTGCGCATCCTTTGCGGCAGATGCGGTGCGCTGTTCTGACGCGGCAGCGTCTCCATGAGACTCCTCTGCCGCCATGACGGCATGGATCTCCGTCTCCTTCTCGGCGGCCGTCCCGCTGACGGGGAGGAGGAGGATTCCTGCGGCGAGCAGGCAGGTGATGGATTTCATAGTGTCTCCTTTGCTTACAAATACGAGGTCGGGTTAACGGGCTGTCCGCTGAGGCGCACCTCGTAGTGCAGATGCGGTCCTGTGGAGTGCCCCGTCGAGCCGACATAGGCGATGATCTGTCCGCGCCGCACGCGCTGTCCCGGGGTCACCACGACCGCCGAGGCGTGTCCGTAGCGTGTCGAAACGCCGCTCCCGTGATCGATGTCGACCATGTTGCCGTAGCCGCCCGCGTTCCAGCCCGCGATGGTCACGACGCCGTCCGCCGTCGCGACGATGGGTGTTCCCATCTCGGCGGCGATGTCGATGCCCTGATGGAACTCTGCGCCATTCCAGCGCAGTCCATACCCTGAGCTGATGAAGCCGTTTGTCGGCCAGCCTGTCGGGGTGGTGACGGGTGTATCGCCCCCCAGAAAGGAGGATGCCCCCGGCACATCCTTCTGCATCATGGCGGCGAGCTGTCCGATGGAGGTGCGGCGCACTGCGGTGCGTTCCTCTAGCATCGTGAGTGCCTCGCTGACCTCATCCGTCGTGAGTGCGTGCGGTGCGCCGCCCGTCGGTGCCGGTGCGGCATCTCCTTCCTGTACCGCGCTGTCCGTCTCCGCCGGCGGTGCGCCGACGAGTGCGCGCAGCCCGTCCTCCGTACGCTGAATGGCATCAACCTCCTGCCCAAGCGCGGAGGCCTTTTTCGCGATCTGGCGGATCTGCTCCTGCTGGATGCGGTTCGCCTCGCGCAGCTGTGCCGCTTCTGCCTCATGCAGATAGGAATGCGTAAGGGTGTAGATGGAGAAAATGGAAGCGGCGGCAACGATCCCGACAACGGCTCCTGCCCCCACCGCAAGCAGGCGCAGTCCTCTCCGTGAGAGCCGCACCGTGCGTGTCGTATCGGTCACACGATCAACCAGCTGGAGTTTATAGCGCGCATCTTGTTCTTCGTTCAATGTATGTACCTCTTCCCCTATCACAGTCACATCCTTATCCTAGCCAAAGAACATGAAAACCTGCTGTGACACAGCAGGTTCTGCAAGAATATATTTCCTCAGTAGCGAATCGGCAGCGGCTTCGCCATGGCTTCCTGCAATACGCTCTTTTCCTCGTCGCTCAGCGGATATTCCGACGATCCGTTCTTAATTGGCTTAATGTAGCTGCGTGAGTCCTCACGGGCAAAGATACTGGAAAAAATGACGCCGTCGTTGTTTGCATCGAGCAGAGCAACCGCATAGCTGAGATCGCCGCCCATGTCCTCGAAGGCACGGAACCGTACGGAGGCAACGCGCACGAGTGTCTGACGAATGAATTGACGGATCAGTTCGTTCTCCTCGAGGATACGCACGTTCACAGCCTCAACCTCCTCGACCTTCCGCACATGCTGGATCAGCATCCCCTCAAGGTCGTCCTTTGTCGATCCGCGCATCATTGCGCGGTAGCGGCTGTTCATTGACGAGAGCCGCACCATGGTGCAGATCACCAAGATGAGCAGTACGAGGATCAGCAGCATGGACATGAGCAGAAGTGCTGCATCATGAGCCTCGATAAATTTCACAAGACTATTTAGAAACAAATTCTCTCTTCCCTTCTTCCCTCCGTCCCCATGAGACAGAGGCAGATGTGCCGCAGGCAGCGGCAGACGGCACACCGCGCACCCTATACAGTGAATTTCTGTGTGGAGACGGCACGCAGTGCCGCACGCTTATCCTCCTTCTCCGCACCATCCAACGCTGTCAGGAGAGCAAGCAGACGCTCCAGATCTTCCGCCGAGAAATAGCTGATTTCAAGGCGCCCCTTCCCCTCCTTACTGCTTGCGTGAATGCGGACTTTTGTCCCAAGACTGTGTGTCAGGCGATCCTCCGCCTCACGCATAAAGAGATCGGGGTTCTTCTCCGTTTTCGGCCGCTCCGCCTTCTTGAGCGCATGCGGATCTTTGACGAGACGTTTTACCAGAGCTTCCGCACCGCGGGCAGAGAGCTCATGCTCTTGGATGTATTCTGCCGCCTCGCGTTGGAGTGCAGCGGTCTCAAGAGCGAGAAGCGGGCGTGCCTGTCCCATCGTAAGGACGCCGTTTGCGATGAACGCCTGTACCTCCTTCGCCAGGCGCAGGAGGCGGACACTGTTCGCGATCGCCGAGCGGCTGCGTGCGACACAATGCGCCAGCTGCTCCTGCGAGAGGCCGAACTCGGTCAGAAGGCGCTGAAAGGCGTGCGCCTCTTCGATTGGATTGAGATCCTCACGCTGGAGGTTCTCGATGAGCGCCATTTCTGCCATCTCTGCATCGTTTGCCGCACGAAAAAGTGCAGGAACAGAGGTAAGTCCCGCCAGTTTTGCTGCACGCAGGCGCCGTTCTCCCGCAATCAGCTCATATTTGCCGTCACCGATCTCACGTACGGTAAGGGGCTGGAGGATCCCATGCCGAACGATAGACTCGCGCAGCTCTTCGAGTGCCGCTTCATCGAACTCACAGCGCGGCTGAAAGCGATTCGGCTGAATGGCATCGATGGGAAGCGCGGCAGGCGTGCCGGCGGATGTTGCAGCAGGCGGCGCATTGTATTTCTCCGATACCGCCGCGGGGGGGAGGGGCATTGCATTTTTCCCCAGTCCAAATGCGCCGAGCCCGCGTCCAAGCCCGCCTGTTTTAGCCTTCTTCACGCTTCATCACCTCCCTGGCGAGTGCAATATACATCTCTGCCCCGCGTGATGTGATATCATACGAGGTGATTGGCTGCCCGAACGAGGGTGCCTCCGACAGGCGAACGTTGCGCGGGATCAGCGTCTTGTAGAGGGCGTCGCCGAAGGCACCGCGCACCTCCTCCACGACCTGTCCCGCGATGCGCGTCCGTCCATCGTACATGGTCATAACAACCCCCTGCACGCGGAGGTTTGGATTTGCACTCTCCTGCACAAGGCGGATCGTCTGCATCAGCTGCGCCACTCCTTCAAGAGCGAAAAACTCACACTGGATGGGGATGAGCACAGCATGTGCTGCCGTCAGTGCATTCAGCGTCAAAAAGCCGAGCGAGGGCGGACAGTCGATAAAGATGTAGTCGTAGTCCGTCAGCACCTCGGCAATCGCATTGCGCAGGCGCATCTCACGATGCTCCAAGGAGGCCAGCTCCACCTCTGCGCCCGCGAGCTCGACATTCGCAGGAAGCACATCCACAAGGTAATCCGATTCGATGATGACTTCCCGTATATGTTTTCCATCGATCAGGACACGATACGTTGTCGCAGCAAGCGCAGTCTTGTCGATGCCGAAGGCACTGGTCGCATTTCCCTGCGGGTCGATATCGATGAGCAGAACCCGCCGCTTGGCACGTGCAACAGCCGCAGCGAGATTGACCGCCGTCGTCGTCTTTCCGACACCGCCCTTCTGACTGGCAATCGCTATGATCTTTGCCACGGGATCATCCTTTCTTTGCGTTCTTTATGGCATGGGGATGTACAAACCTGTTTCAAAGATTACTCAGAACAGCACCTTTGCGAGATGCAGGTACTCCGGATCAAGAGTCTTCTTATTATTGACCGCATCATAGAGGTTGACGGATACAACGTGTCCCTTGTGGTAGCCGAACACGATACCCGAAAGCCCCGAGATGAGGGCGAGTGCCGCCTGCTCGCCGAGCTGGCTGGCGCGTACGCGGTCGATAACTGTCGGCGATCCGCCGCGCTGGATATGTCCAAGGACAGAAACACGCGTCTCGATGTCCGTATGCTGTGCGATGTAGTCGCAGACATCCTGCCCCTTTGCTGCGCCCTCGGCGACAACGATGAGGATGTAGCGCTTGCCGTGCTCATAGGCATTGGTGAGGTCACTGACGATCTCTGCAAGGTCGAACTTCTCCTCGGGGACAAGGATGTACTCCGCACCGCCCGAAATGCCCGAGACAAGAGCGAGCCAGCCCGAACCGCGTCCCATGACCTCGAGCACGATCACGCGGCGGTGTGCTGATGCTGTGTCGCGCAGCTTGTTGATCGCGTCGATAATCGTATTCGCCGCTGTATCGCAGCCGATCGTGTAGTCCATGCCCCAGACATCATTGTCAATCGTGCCCGGCAAACCAACGATAGGGAAGCCGAACTCCTCCGCGAGCAGCTGTGCGCCGCGCAGCGATCCGTCACCGCCGATCACGCAGAGTCCCTCGATGCCGCGTTCGATCAGATTCTCATGGCCGCGGCGGCGCCCCTCAGGCGTCGTCCACTCCTTGCAGCGTGCCGTTCCGAGGAACGTACCGCCCCGCTGGATGATATCGCCGACGTCCTTGGACTCGAGTTCTCTCATATCCTCATCCAGGAGTCCCTGATAGCCGTCGTTGATGCCCCACACATGGACGCCTTCATAGAGTGCTGTGCGTGCAACGGCACGTGCCGCTGCATTCATTCCGGGACTGTCTCCCCCGCTTGTCATAACTGCAATGCTTTTTAACACAACGCATCCTCCCCTGCCCATCATTTCCATGTATGCCCAATCGTATAGGCTCAGTGGTTCCTTCATCTGCTTTTATCATAGCACAAACGGCAAAAAAAATCCCCCTCTTTTTGAGGGGAATGAGGAAAATGTTTCACGTGAAACAATTTACTCATGTGCGAGGTCACGGAAACGCGTGTATTCCTTCTGGAAAAACATGCGCACGGTGTCCGTTGCTCCATTTCGGTGCTTGGCAATGCTCAGTTCTGTGATATTGGCATTCTCTGTGTCCTGATTGTAGTAATCTTCACGATACAGGAACATAACGATATCCGCATCCTGCTCGATGGAACCTGACTCGCGCAGATCGGAGAGCATCGGCCGTTTATCCGAGCGGCCCTCGGTCGCACGTGAAAGCTGCGAAAGGACAACAATCGGGACATCCAGTTCGCGGGCAAGCACCTTGAGAGAGCGCGTCATCTCCGCCACGGCGAGTGTGCGGTTCTCCGCACGCCCCGGCGCCTGAATGAGCTGGAGATAGTCGATGGCGACGAGGTCAAGGCCGTGTTCTGCCTTGAGACGGCGTGCACGTGTACGGATGTCAAGCACCGTTGTACTGCTCGTGTCATCAAAGTAGAGATTCGTCTTCATCATGCGGTCAGCGACCTTAACCAGACGGCTCCACTCCTCATCGTCGAGTTCTCCGCGGGCAAGCCGTGTCGCATCGATCTGTCCCTCGGCGCAGAAAATGCGGTGCATCAGCTGCTCACGCGGCATCTCCAGGGAGAAGAAAGCAACTGTCCCCCCCTGCAGTGCAACATGGGCAGCGACGTTGAGGACGAATGCGGTTTTCCCCATCGCAGGACGTGCTGCAACAATGATGAGATCGGAGGGCTGAAGCCCGCGTGTTACGTTGTCGAGTGTCGCAAGTCCCGTCGATAGCCCAGTGATGCCGCCCTTCGCCTTTGCGAGTTCGCTCACGCGGTCTACTGCGTCAAAGACAACCTCCTTTGCGGGGATGAACGCCGTCGTTGTCTGTCCTCCTGCAATGGCAAGAATCTTGCGCTCGGCATCATCGAGCTGTTCAGCGATATCTTCACTCGCCTCATATGCTGCGCCGGCAATCTCCGTACTCGCGTCAATCAGAGCACGCAGGACTGCCTTCTCTTTGACGATCTTCGCATAGTGTGCAAGATTTGCCGTGCTTGGCACGGTATTCGTCAGGTTCGCAAGGAAGGAAATCCCTCCCACCTGGTCAAGCAGTCCCGATTTCTTCAAGGACTCCGTAACGGTAACAATATCAACAGGTTCCCCGTTGCGGAGCAATTCCTCCATTGCTTCAAATACTGCCCGATGTGCCTGCCGATAAAAATCATCGGCATGAAGCAGCTCCACCGCCTGTGATACGGCCTGCGGCTTCAGCATCATCGCACCAAGCACCGACAGTTCCGCCTCGATACTCTGCGGCGGCACACGTCCTTCCGGCATGTCGTTCTCCTTCCATATTTTGCTCACTCAGCTGTTCTGTTTCCACTTCTCATCTGCAAAGAGCACAGCAAATGCCTCTTCGGCGGTCTTGAGCCGATGTATTGTCAGTCCCAGATGATCCTCCGGGATATCCTTCTTGTTCTCCCACGGAATAATAAGTGTTGAAATTCCTGCCTGACGTGCTCCATAGGCTTTCTCAAAGACACCGCCGACAGGACGGATCTCCCCCTGCAGAGAAATCTCTCCTGTCACCGCCACATTCTGCTGTACCGCGGCACCTGTCACGGCACTGACAATCGCTGTGAGAATGGCCGTACCCGCACTGGGGCCATCGATATTCCCGCCGCCGATCACGTTGACGTGAAGATCATAGTCGTGCAGGTCGCGCCCCGTGAGGCGGCGCATGACCGATGCTGCATTGAACACGGAGTCCTTTGCCATACTTCCCGCGGTCTCATTGAAGCGCACCGTTCCCTTTCCTTTTTCTGCGGCAGGAAAAGCAACCGCCTCTATCTCGATGATCGAGCCGAGGAATCCGGCGACGCCCAGTCCAAACACCCTGCCAACCGCAGGAGTATCGGACGCCTTCTTCTTCCCAAACGGATAGAGGCGGCTCACCTGCACGACCTCATAAATATCCTCTTTGGTGACAAGCAGACGCGGAGAATTTGTTTCACGTGAAACACTGTCTTTCGCCTTTGTCGTTTCGGTCAGCTTATTCAAAGGCAGGTCATCCATGCCGAGGAGGGCTTCTTCCTCCTCGGCGGATGTTTCACGTGAAACATCCGCCGAGCTCTTTTTGAGCATGTCCGCCGCGCCTGTATCGGAAGGTGTAATTGTTTCACGTGAAACAATATGCTCAATCTCTGTATCGTCCAGTCGATTTAGTGCAAGGCTGTAGGCATCGGCAAGAATGTTAATCGCCTTTCGCCCCTCGATCGTATATGTGCTGATCAATTCCGCTGCGCCCGGGGCAAGCTCCACGTTTAACCGCTTCGCCGCATTCTCCACAATGGTACGGATGTGTACCGGCGTCAAAGGCTCAAAATAGATCTCCGCGCAGCGTGAGCGCAGGGCAGGATTGATATGATCCGGCTCACGTGTCGTTGCGCCAATGAGCACAAAGTCTGCCGGTGCCCCCTCCTCAAAGAGTTTGCGAATATAGGGCGGAACACGCTTATCATCGGGGTCGTAGTACGCCGACTCGAAGTAAGCGCGTTTATCCTCGAGCACCTTGAGCAGTTTGTTCTGCAGCATCTCATCCATCTCGCCGATTTCGTCGATGAAGAGGATGCCGCCGTGTGCATCCGTCACAAGTCCCGGTTTAGGCTCAGGAACACCGCTGTCTGCAAGACTTTTCTGTGCCCCCTGATAGATGGGGTCATGCACCGAGCCGAGGAGCGGATTCGTCATGTCGCGCGGATCCCACCGAAGCGTCGTCCCATCTGTCTCGACAAAAGGGGCATCTGCGCCAAATGGAGAAACGGCGCGCTTTTTTGCCGCCTCGAGGACAAGCCGTGCCGCCGTCGTCTTGCCGACACCAGGCGGTCCATAGAGAAGGAGATGCTGCGGATAGGGCGAGGAGAGTTTTGCCATAAGCGAACGCACCGCACGCTCCTGTCCGACGATCTCATCAAACTTCTTCGGGCGCAGAAGCTCCATCACCGACTGGGTGAGATGCACTTTTTCCAGTGCCTCCAGTGCCTCACGTTTCTTCTTGTCATGCGGCGACTCCGCGCCGGGACTCTCCTCCGAGATCACCTGCCGACGGATGTCGTCCACATACTCCTCATGATCTTTTTCGAGTTTCTCGTTTACCTTGCGCTCAATGCGATCCTCAAGATCACGCCGTGCAAGAATCCCCGCAACCTGTTCTGTCATACGAGCCAGAACCTCGGGCAGCTCCGCCTCCGAAGGCGGCGGAGAGAGCAGCGGGTCTTCTTCGAGGATGCGCATAAGGGCAAGGACACGTTCGCGGCGATTCTCCGAGCGCATGAGCGCCATCGCGTTCATCTTGCCCGCCTGAATCACCAGTCGTTCCGTCCCCATCGTGTCGGCGAGCATCCGAAAGATCGCTGCAATCTCTGCATCGATCTGTGCCTCCTTCGAGAGGGTCGGACGTTCTTTCCCTGCATCCTGCCCACCGAATAAATCCTTAAAAAAAGACATAGTTCTCCCTTTTGAGAAGGGCTGATGAGACATGCTCATCAGCCCGCTGTATTGTATTCAATCAATATGAGTGTATCGTTCATCAATGTTTGCGCAGAGCATGCAGCGATTATTCTTTGCGCACATGAATCTTGATCGTCGTGGCGATGTTTGGATGCACCTTCACAACTGCTTCGTACAGTCCTTCACCCGTCACCTCTCCATTGATCGAGATCTTACGCCGATCCACGTCGATGTGCATCTTCTTCAGTGCCTCTGCGACATCTTTGCCGGTCACTGCACCGAAGAGGCGGCCGTTCTCGCCGATGCGCACAGGGATTTCCACCTCGACCTTCTCGAGCTGCGCCGCCATGAGCTTTGCCTCATCGACCGCCATCGCATCTTTACGTGCCTTCGCTCCTGCCTGCGCTTTTGCCACATTCACATTCGAGCTGCTCGCAGCCAGTGCCAGCTTACGCGGCAGGAGGAAATTACGGCCATAGCCGTCCGCCACCTCGACGATCTCGCCTTTTTTTCCGATATTCTTTACATCAGCCTGCAGTATCACTTTCACGTTGGTCACTCTCCTCTATATATGCTTTTGCCTGTTCAACAACTTGTGCGCGCACCTCATCAAGCGGCACGCCCTTGACCTGTGCGCCGGCGACATTCGCATGACCGCCGCCGCCGAACGCCTCCATGATGACCTGCACATTCATCTCACCGGAGGAGCGGGCACTGATGCCCACCACATCTCTCGCAAGCGGGAATACATAGATACTCATGCGAACACCGTCCACACGAAGCATCCCGTCCGCCGCCTGTGCCGCGATGATCTGCCCGTTCGGCAGAAGATCGGGGATACAGCCCACGATCAGTCCCCCCGGATAGTAGACCGCATTCGCTTTCGCGCGTGCGAGCGACACCGTCGTCTCGTAGTCACTCTGGAACAGCGTGCGGACGAGTACGGGATCAGCGCCCGCACGGCGGAGATACGCCGCCGCATCAAAGGTGCGCACGCCCGCGCTGACGTTGAAGTTCTTTGTATCCACCACAATGCCGGAGTAGAGTGCTGTTGCATCGAGCCGCGTTGGGCGGACATTGTCTCCAAAGTACATGAGCAGCTCCGTCACGAGCTCACTCGCGGAACTGGATGCCGTCTCAATGTAAACGAGCAGCGGATTCTTGACAAAATACTCGCTGCGGCGGTGATGGTCAATAACGACAATCTTTGGGATACGCTCAAGCAGCGTGGGATCGGCAAGAATGTGCGGGATGTGTGCATCCACAACAACCAGAAGGGATGAGAGCGCCGGTGTTTCGGCAACGTCACCGGGATGGAGAAACAGCCCCTCGTACGCTTCATCTTTCTTCACCATGTCCACGATACGGTCAATGCCCTCATTCATATCACTGAGGACAATGTGTACCTTTTTGCCGAGGGCACGTGCCATGCACGCTACGCCCATCGCCGCACCGAATGCATCATAGTCTTCGTTGTGGTGTCCCATGATGTACACCTCATCCGAGTTGTCCATGATATCACGCAGTGCGTGTGCCACAACGCGTGCCTTGACGCGCGTATGCTTCTCCACAGCCTTTGCCTTGCCGCCGAAAAACTGCGTCTTGCCGCCGATATCGAGAGCGACCTGATCTCCGCCGCGCCCGAGGGCAAGGTCAAGCTTTGCCTCCGCCTCCTCGCCAACCTCATGAAGGGTCTGGTCGGACGAGAGCGAAAGCCCGATGGAGAGAGTCACCGGCATCCCCTTGGAGTTAATCACCTTACGCACCTGATCGAGAATATCGAACTTCTCCGCGATCGCATGATCCAGCGATCTGCGGTCAAGGAGGGCCACATACTCGCCGTCCGAGATGCTGCGCAGGAAGCCGCCGAGACCGCTCACCCATGCGTCGATCTTCTCACGCACAGCGAGGAGGAGCATTGACTTCTCGGTCTCCGTCTGCCCCTGCATGATCTCATCATAGTTATCGACCTGAATATAGAGAAGTGCCGTACGGCTGCCGTAGAAACGTTTCTCAAGCGCCGCATACTCCGTCTCATCCTCCACATAGAGTGCGATCAGCGGCTCGGTCTGATACGATGTCGAGATCATGCGGTGATAGACACGGTAGGAATGTCCCTCGTGGGAGAAGCGGTGCTCCCCCTCCGTTCCCCAGATGGACTCAAGATTGAAATGCGGCCAAAAATCCGCAACGGAGGTTCCCTGTTCCGGCTGTGAGCCAAGAGCGTCCCCCAGCTGATGATTGGCCCACTCCAGATGCCCCTCCTGATTCACAAGGAGAATCGCCTGCGGAAGGCGATCTACCGCATAGTTCATGACATCATTGACATTGCGTATAACGCCCATACAATAGCGTTCAAATCGCCGTTCTCTGTCACGGCAGCGTTCCCACGCGAACGCTGCGAGCACTGCCCAGAGCAAGATTGCCGCCGCTCCGACAAACGAATTGTAGCAGAATGTCACAAGGGCAAGAGCAAGCATGACAATCAAATGGATCGTGAGATCGATCCACGCGGATAAATTCCGCGGCATAGCATCACCTTCTTTCGATTTCTAGGTTTCTATTTGGATGTTACATGTTGGTTGTATATACATTATCTGTATTCCGTCAATAAACAAAGAGTCATCTGCGATTCATCATGCGCCTGCGATAGTCATAGACCATATCAAAGAGCCCCGTCCATGAGATGATCTGCGTCATGATCCCGTTGACCACAACGAACACATAGATGAGGATACGCACAAAGGGCGAAACATGGAACCGCAGGAGGAGAAAATGCAGGAGTGAAATTCCCTGCACCAGTCCTGCGAGGAATGCGATCAGGTAGGCGTTGAGCGCCGCTTGATAGAGCAGCAGGAGCTCACGCGTCGATCCCCAATAGATGCCGATGAGAGAGAAGGCAAAGAGATAGGGGAAAAAGATCGGCAGCCGCCATTGTGCAAAAGGCGGAAAAGCAGCAGCAGGCAGTCCCATACGACGGAGCACCTTGCGCATGACGGCAAAGCAGACGCCTGCCTCAATCAATGCGCTCCCCACAAAAAGGGCCGGCAGCATCAGGAGAAAGAGCTCCAGCACCTGCCCCGCCGCTGTACGCGTCTCGTCAATCTGCGCCTCCGTCATACCGAGGGAGCGATACACGCCGAGGGTCTCATCCATCGCCTGCTGCATCACAGCAGGATCCAGCGCAAAGGGATTGATCCCGAAAAGGAGCAGAATGAGCCCTCCGGCCATCGCCTTCCCGATCAGCGAGGCAATTGTCCCGCCCACGAGAGCACGCAGTGTGCCGCCCTCACGGCGGAACAGAACGCCGAGCGCCAGTCCCGTCGGCGCAAACGAGAGCACAAAGGAGGCTCCCGCCACAGGCGTGGCAAAGAGCATGGTGAGGAGAAGTGATGCCGCCGCCGCAAGCACACCGCAGCGAAGTCCGATGCGCACGGTCACCAATGCGATAAACACCGGCCAGAGCATCCCCATCATCATCGTCAGCACGGGCAGATAGATTGCCGCGAGCGCATAGACCACGGCGGCAGCAGTCATAACCCCCGCCGTTGCAGCAGATCGCGCAGCTTGCTCGTTCATTCTGTATCCTTTCAGCGGAGGGAGCCCCGCACCGCCATTCAGGGAGCACTGATAAATTCAGCACCGCCGTCTTAGCGCATCTTTTTTGCCCGCGATCCTCCACATAGCTTTGGCTATGCGTCCGGGTTGTCTCCTCAATCGGGCGAAAAATCTGCGCCAATCTGACAGACTTCATTTTATCAGCGATTCCTTCATTCTCTTATCGCAGGAAAGTATCCCCCATTATAACAGATTTCCTCCGTGCTGTCACCGTGTCCGCGAATTCTATCCTCTCTCCTCTCCCATAATGCCCGCCATGCGCAGGAGATACTGCGCGTTCGTCGTATGGCAGCGCCCCGCGCGCATCTTGAAATCAAAGAGGATCTTATCTCCCTCGTAGTGCTCCTCAAAATGCGCATTCGTCACGGGAATGCCCTCGCGGCCAAGATCACAGAGCTCAAAGTCGTGCGTCGTCACCACCGTGATCGCGTGCGGGAGCGTCAGACGGCGGATCGCCTCGCGCGCGCCGACAATGCGGTCGGCGGAGTTCGTCCCGCGGAAAATTTCATCGATCAGAATCAGCATGGGCTTGCCGCGCTTGCTGTAGACCATCATCTTCTTGATGCGCAGGAGCTCCGCATAGAACGTCGAGATCCCGCCCGCGAGATCGTCGCTGATCTGAATCGATGTATAGATCGCCATCGGGGTGAGAGTAAAGGAACGCGCGCATACCGGCGCGCCTGCGTATGCAAGAACAGCGTTAGAGCCAAGACAGCGCATATACGTCGTCTTGCCGGACATATTTGACCCCGTGATGACGAGCGTCCCTGCCGTGAGCTGCGCGTCATTCGGCGTCGCCGTCTCCTCCGTCAGGAGCAGCAGCGTCGCATCCTCCGCCATGAGCTGCGGCGCCCCCTCCTCCGCAAAGCGCGGGAACGTATGCACCTCACGCGTATGCCCGACGCGCGCAAGCGAGAGCAGCACCTCCATCTCCGCCCACACCTTCAGCCAGCCGGCCGCCGCCGCACCGTAGCCCTTGCGCCAGTGAGAGAAATATGCCATGCAGTGAAAGTCCCAGAGCAGAATCCCATTGGCAAGGATAAAGAAAAAGAAATTGCGCCGCATCGCCGCACAGTCAGCGAGAATCGTCAGACGGCCCAGCCCGATGGTGGCGCGCACGGGCGCAAAGAGCGGTGCCAGAATCGCGTGAAACGCGGAACTGCGCAGCGGAGCGCGCTCGAGCGCACGAAAGATCCGCCCATAGAGACGCAGCGCGCGCGCCATGCGGCCGAGCGGCGCCAGTTCGCGCTGCGTCCGCGGGAAAAATGCCATCGCCATCGTGAGGTTAAACGTAAAGAGCGCGATCGGGATCGGCCAGCTGCCGTCAAAGAAAACAGCCCAAAAGAACGACCAGACACAGGCATTGGCGAGGACGATGCCAATGCAGGAAATGAGCTTCAGTGACCCCTTGAGCGGCTGCGCAAGCTCCTTGGCAAGGGCGCGCGTATCATGCGCATCGGGCAGGAGTGCGCCGCGCGCCTCCAGCTCCAAGGCAAGAAGCGGATGAGCGAGCAGCTCCGCCACGGCCGCCTGCCGCCGCCGTATCCGCGCGAGATCCTGCGGCGTCGCCGAGAGCGCGGCGGCAAGACGGTCACGCCCCATGCGCGTATGCGCCGCACAGAGATACTGATAGAGCGACGCGCCGCCGAAGATGTGGAGATCCCGATCGGGCGGGCACTTCTCCCGCAGGTAGGCACCGCCGTCCACCGGGGACTTCTTCCACTCTCCGCAAAAACGCGCCAAATGCTCTCCCACGACGCCAAGATATGCCTGCGTAAAGATGCGGCGCCGCTCGAGCCGCCGATGCCGCAGCACGAGCACGGCAAAGAGAAGAAGCAAAAAGCCGCCGAGCATCAGCTCCTCCACCGAACCGCAGTCATAGCCGTGAAGGAGGGCGGCCAGCATCAGCGGGAACACCGCCGTACGCGCAAGAATGAACCGCGTTCGCCATGTATCCTGTGTATGCGCGTGTGCAAGGGCATGCTCACGCACATTTTCATAAAAGTCCTTCTTCATGAGGAACTCCTTGAGGGAATCCACGATTCCCGACAACATTCATAACAGTCATATTATATCATAACTATAATACGAATGTAGACAGTTTCTGCCAAAACTGTTAGAATACTTATCAAAGGAGAGATGTACATGGCACAGGATTCATCGGACGCCATACGGCGCATCGAGGCGGACATCCGCACCCTCGACGCACGGATGCTTCGCGCATTGGGCGACCTCGACTATGAAACCTGCCGCTCTGAAAAGCGTGCCCTCGAGACTGCACTCCACACCCTCCGCAAACAGAGGGAACACGGCACGGATGCGGCATTCAGTCAAAATTCAGCATCATCGGATAGGATAAAGGGCAAATAGTCAAAGCAGAGAAAGGAAAATACTATGTCACAGCGTATGACCATGGACGAAGTCCTCAAAGAATACGGCGTCCCCCAGCTGCGGCTCGACGTTCACGCGACACGCAGCGATCTGCTGAAGCTGCGTGAGAAGCTCATGGCGATCCGCGACCTCTCCGAGGGGCGCGAACAGGGTTATCTCGACATCGACTGCAAGCTCTATATCGACGTGGACGACATCGACCGCTACCTCTCGGGCGAGCTCGACACCGTCGGCGAGATCTATGCCTTCCCCGAGGACATCAAATCCTATCAGGAGTAAGGCATCTTCGCGTGCTCCTCGCAGAACGCCTCGTTACGCAAGGGTTTGCTGCGGAGCACCGCTCATCAAGGTATTAATTTGCGTTTTTCAATTCGGTTACGAATACCGGGGCTATCCCCGTATCGAATGATATTATGAAGGAGAATATGGAATGAACCTGAAGAAACTCATCGCTGCGGCAATGGTCGGCTCGCTGACCTTTACCGCACCCATCATCGTCCCGAGCGCCGTGCAGAGCACGCTCGGCGCACAGGCAGAAGCCGCAAAGGGCGGTGCGCGCATCGCGCCGAAGGCAGCGCCAAAAGCAGCCCCGAAGGCATCGCAGGGGCAGAGCAGCAGCGGAAAATCCGTCTCGGGGAACGGCAGCAGCTACGCCCCCTCGAAGAACGCAAACCAGCTTGAAAAGAACGCCCCCACCGCAAACAGCAAGGCGAATGCGGCAAACACCGCAAACACCGCCAAAAGCGGCACGGGCTGGGGCAACACCCTGCGCAATATCGGGCTCCTCGCGGGCGGCATGATGCTCGGCGGCCTCCTCGCGAGCCTCCTCGGCGGCATGGGCAGCGGTCTCCTCGCCGATATCCTCGGCGTCCTCGTGAACGTCGCCATCGCCGTCGCCGCCTTCATGGTGCTGCGCTGGCTCTGGAACCGCTTCCGCTCGCGCAAAGAGGAGGAAAACGTCTACCGGAGTGCAGCGCAGCCGCGCGCTGCCGCACCGCAGCCGCCCATCACGGACATCCGTCCGCAGGGCAGCGCACCGCAGAACGCCGCACCGATGGACATTACACCGCCGACCTCGGCACTCGATGCAGGCGACAGCCCGCGTGCCATCGCCGACCGCTATCGCAGCCGCTGAGATACACAGAGAAACGTGGGGCGCTGCACGAAGTTTTGACTTCGTGCGGCGTCCCTTCTCTTATGCCCATACGCTTACTCAAGAATCCCATCAGAAAGATTTTCCACCCTGTGAAAATACAACAGTCGATCCATAAAACAATAAAAATAAATTCCATAAAATAAGGATAAATAACTATAAATTAAGATCAATAGGGTCAAAATAGAGCATTTTACACCTCAAAAGGCAGGACCGAATACAGGAAAATCCCTCTAACTCCGCGTAATTCCTGTCTCTTCGTGATTCCTTACATCCTGAATGCCCCAGCACACCCACAACATCTCCCACCTTGGACAACCTGCCGCATTTCCCGCCCCTTTCCCTTGAAAAAGACATCATTTTCGTCCATAATAGAAGCGAACGGAGCATAAAGGAAGCAGCGTTTTCTTTATACAACATACACGGTACATTTCCGCAGCGCCCCCGCGCGCAGCAATCTGTTCGCGTGAGCCCTGCATCAACCGTAACGAAATCACAAAGGAGCAACAACTATGAAATCATCTACCCTCGCCGCCGTTGACACGCTCATCGCACGCTATCCCGCACTCGAGCCCTGCGGCACGGACATCCGCGCTGCCATCAAGGCGCTCTGCACCTCCTACCACGCGGGCGGCAAGCTCATCGTCTGCGGTAACGGCGGCTCCGCAGCAGATGCCGAGCACATCGTCGGTGAGCTGATGAAGGGCTTTCTCCTGCCGCGCCATCTCGACGAGGACATCCTCGCAAAACTCCACGAGGCGTGCGACGCCGCCGACCCCATGACCGTGGACTACTTCATGCGGCATCTGCAGGGCGCTCTCCCCGCCATCTCCCTCCCGTCCCAGCTTGCGATCAGTTCCGCCTTCGCGAACGATCAGGCACCCGACCTCACCTTTGCCCAACAGATCCTGGGCCTTGGCAAAGCCGGCGACGTACTGCTCGGCATCACAACCTCGGGAAACTCCAAAAACGTCATCTATGCCCTCCACATGGCGCATGCACTGGGCCTTGCGACCATCGCACTCACCGGTACGCCGGGCGGAGAGATCGCAGAGGGACACCTCGCCGATGTCATCATCAAAGCCCCCGCCGAGGAGACCTACCGCATCCAAGAATACCATCTGCCCATCTATCATGCGCTCTGCATGGCTGCCGAGGAGGAGTTCTTTGGCGCAGCATAGCCCCCCGCCCTTTCTGCGGCGCCAACCGCAGCATCAAGGTTCTATGCCATATATTATGGAAAAGATACATGTGCCGTGCGATACGCCAAAGCAAACACGCGTAGAGCAAGCGCTCGACCGCTTGCAAAGCGAGGTGTTCGCGTGGTGGGTACACCGCAACTTTTGTAAAAGAGTCAAAAATCCATAGATAAAGGAGGCCACATTATGTCACTCACGCACGAGGACTTCATGAAACTGGAAAACGGCAGCGACATCCGCGGCGTCGCAGTGCCGGGCGTACCGGATGAGCCTGTGACGCTGACCCCCGAAGCCGCCAACCGCATCGCCATGGGCTTTGTCCGTCTGCTCATAGAAAAGACCGGCAAGCAAGGTGCCGAGCTGCGCATCGCCGTCGGTCACGACTCGCGCATCTCTGCGCTCGCCCTCAAGGACTGTGTGCTCACAGGACTGACCCACGCGGGCGCGGCTGCCATCGACTGCGTGCTCGCCTCCACCCCCGCCATGTTCATGGCGACCATCTTCGAGGAAACGATGGCAGACGGCTCCATCATGATTACCGCAAGCCACCTCCCGTACAACCGCAACGGGATGAAATTCTTCACCTCCGAGGGCGGCATGAACAAAGAGGACATCCAAGCCATCCTCACCTATGCCGCGCAGGCAAAAGAAGCGCACGGCAGCCTCGATCATGTGGAAAAATGCGACCTCATCGGAAGGTACAGTGCGCACCTCATCCAAAAAATCCAAACAGCCCTCGGCGGCGCCGAAAAACCGCTCACCGGCATGCACATCGTCGTCGATGCAGGCAATGGTGCAGGCGGCTTTTTTGCCGGCCGCATCCTGACCCCGCTCGGCGCCGATACCACGGGCAGCCAGTTCCTCGCGCCGGACGGCCATTTCCTGAACCACGTCCCGAACCCCGAGGATAAGACCGCCATGCAGGCCATCAAAAAGGCCGTCATCGAAAACCATGCCGACCTCGGCCTCATCTTTGACACCGACGTGGACCGCATGAGCGCTGTGCTCGCCGACGGCACCGACATCAGCCGCAACGCGCTGATTGCCATGATGTCCGCCATCCTCGCGCCCGCATATCCCGGCGGTACCATCATCACCGATTCCGTCACCTCCGACGGCCTGCACGACTTCCTCGAGCAGGAGCTGCACCTGAAGCATCTGCGCTATATGCGCGGCTACAAGAACGTCATCAACGAGTGCATCCGCCGCAATGAGGCGGGCGAGGTCTCCCCCCTCGCGATCGAGACCTCGGGGCACGGCGCGCTCTCGGAGAACTACTACCTCGACGACGGCGCGTACCTCGCGGTCAAGCTCATCATCGCAGCCGCAAAGGCACGCGCTGAGGATCGCACACTCGACGATCTCATTGCCGCGCTCCGCCACCCCGCCGAGGCGCGCGAGATCCGCATCAAGATCATGGATGTGGACGACGCGCGCGCATACGGCAAGGAGGTTCTCGCCGCCTTTGAGGAACGTGCAAAGGCAAAGGGGCTCACGATTGCAGAGCCCTCCTACGAGGGCGTGCGCATCGTCTTTGACGGCGGCTGGGCGCTGCTCAGGATGTCGCTCCACGATCCGAACATGCCGCTCAACATCGAGGCGGATGCTGCGGGCGGTGCGGACGAGATCGAGCGCACGGTCAAGGAGCTCATTGCGGGCTTTGACGCCCTCGACCTCTCCGGATTCCAAAACTAGGCATCGGGCTGCCGTATACAGACTTTATGCGGCAGCCTTTTCATGACCGCCTTCATTTTATCAGTACTTCGCTAAAGAATTTATCAAGCACTTTCATATTTAATAGTATCCACTTCCATAATTTTATGCTATAATAACTACATTATTTTGGTTGCATATATTTATAGGAAAATAAACCTCTTTTCCCTAGGACATAATGCCGAGGAGACCATCTGTGACATGACAAAAATCGTTCAAATGATATGGGGCAACCGCGTCACGCTGCTGTGCGTGGCTGCAGTTGCGGCATTGGCTGTACTCTCGTGGCGCACGCTTGCCGTCTCTCCATACACCCCACAGCAGGCGGAGTATGCCGTCATCGAGGGCAGCCCCGAGTACAAGGACATCATCGGGTTCGACCCCGAGAACTTCGACTGGCAGCCCTACAACTTCCCCACCCCGCCGCCCATGCCGGAGGGCACAAAGACCATCTATCTCTCGTGGAAGATTCCCGAGACGACCCCACTCTTCGTCAATCACCTGCTTTTTGCAACGACGAATCAGGATGCCTACGTCTACCTCGACAACGAACTCATCTATATGCACGGCAACTGGCTGCAGCTCACGGACTCGCGCGGGCGAACGATGCACTTCATCCATGTGGACAAAGGCTTCGCGGGCAAGCGACTCACCATCATGCTGCACTCCGGCTATGCGAACTGGCTCGGCAGCATCGGCTACTTCTATATTGGCAATGAAAACGCCCTCATCCGCAAAATCGGGCTGGCGGATGCAATCTACACGGCGAGCCTCTCCATTGCCCTCTCGCTCATCGTCTTCCTCGTCATGGATCTCGTCTGGCGCGGCATCCACGCACGACGCAAAATACAGCTCTACCTCATTGCCTTCCTCGTGAGCTTCATCCTGTGGACGTCGGGCACATCGTCCTTCTTCCCGCGCACCTTCGGCTTCCCCGAACTCTGGTGGGAACTCCACCTCATCATGCTCTACATCATGCCGCTCGCATTTGCGAAGATCACGCAGGAGATCACATCTCTCAGATATTCTACAATCATACGCGGTATAACAGTTGTCTATATCCTGCTCTTTATCGTCGCCACCATCAGCGAGATCAGCGGATTCGACGGCTATATGAACCTGCTCTTCCTCTTCTACCCCATTCTCTTCATCAGCGCGCTCGTCCTCGCCTATACCCTCCTGCGCTCTGACTGGAATGAGCATCCCGCCTGCCGCTACGGGCTCATCGCCACGATCTCCCTGACCGTCTTTGTCGGCATCGACGCCCTGCATTGGGAATACCACCGGCTCGCATCCGTGGTCTCGACTACGGTCTTCTCCATCTACTCGACCATCCCGTTCGTCTTCTTCCTCATCCGCGAACAGATGCAGAAGGATGCCCGCCTCGCCCAGCAGAACGAGACGCTCGCGCGCGAGCTGCAGGAATCGCAGAACGAGGCGGTGCATGACTTCCTCACAGGCGCGTACAACCGCCACCAGCTCGCGGACGGCATTGCGAAATTCTCCGCACTCGCCAATACGCGCGGCTTCACCTTCTCGTTTGCCATCTTCGACGTGGA
>ERZ773022.1008-NODE-1008-length-20274-cov-11.473416_pt1 | contig 20274 bp, 19 predicted proteins | sample MGYA00580839_ERZ773022 | MGnify/ENA primary metagenome ERZ773022 (study PRJEB29015, sample SAMEA2738020) | human oral metagenome | biome: human oral; feature: human-associated habitat; material: dental | place: China | collected 2044 ... | reverse complement strand
ACCAGGCTCAGCTGCGTGGACTTGGCGGCCCACCAGGTGACGGTGAACCGCTTGACGGGGGCGTGACGGATGCCCCCGGTGACCGCCACGGTACGGTCGCCGTCGCCGGCGTTGATGACCACCGTGCCGGCCGATTCGGTGGCGGCCGTCGCCACCGGCGCCCGGGACATCCGGACGGCGAAGAAGGCTCCCAGATAAGCGATGGTGGATACGACGACGAGCGTCGTGGTGATGAGCAGGATGGCTTGGGAGTACTCAATCATCGGCGCGGGTCCTCTCATTGGCTCGGGTCATGTCGCTGCTGACGCGCACGGTCATGTCCGTGAAGAATCTGGTGAACCCGAAGTCCTGCCGGTCCGGTGAGGCCATCTGGACGAGGGCCTCGTCGTCGTCGGTCTCGGTGACCCGTACCCACATCCGCTGGTGCCGGAAGAACATCGTCATGCAAGTGCCGACTATGAGCAGGACGAACCCGAACCATACGATTCCGATCCCGGGATCCTTCTTGACGATCATCCCGGTGAACTGCTGCTCTCGCTCGAAATCGAAGGTGTAGGCTCCCACGGTCGCAGGGACTCCCGTGTCGAGCACGGCCTCGCCGACCGGGGTGTTGGTCTCGCCCTCGTACACCTCGATCTTCATCTGGCCGGGCTCGATGCCGGTACCGGACTGGCCGGAGGCCGCCCCGATGACGAAGACGGTGTTGCCGTCGGGCAGAGTGGTGCGGCCGTAGGTGAGCTTCTTGTCCCGGGTGGTCCGGTCCAGGGCGACACCGTCGTGGAAGACCTCGGCGCCGGAGTCGTCGGTGATCGTCAGGACGGCGGCCACACCGAAGTAGGCCTGGTGGAACACGACGCCGTCGTAGCTCAACGGGGAGTTGATGCGCACCTCCCGGTCGGCCACCTCCTCGTCGCCGTCGTAGATCGCTAGATCGGCGACGTAGTCCTTGGGGGATCCGTCCTCGTAGTAGGTGTCCTGGAAACTCCTCGCCTCGGCCACAAGGGTGGTGCCGTGGCCGACGTCCTTGGGATATCCGATGGTCAGCGTGAACTCCTGGTCGTTGAAGCCGGTGACCGACGAGACGACGAAGCCGGCCATGATGATGACGAAGGCGGTGTGGGCGAATACGGTGCCGAAAGGTCCCCAGCGGTTGCGGTCGATATAGGCGTTGCGCCCCGGCCCCCCGTCGTCGACAATGAACCGCATGCGGTGCTTGCGGGCATCGGCGCGAATGACCTGAAACGCCTTCTCGGCGCTGACCGGGGCGGTGAAGCGGGAGCGTAGCCGGGCCCGGTCGAAGAAGCGGGCGGTCACCCTGGTGCGCGGGTAGCGGGCGGCGTTCCAGATGACTGGCAGCCGGTGCACGGTGCACGCGATGATCGACAGGGCCAGCAGCGCCATAACGGCGAGGAACGGGATCGAGGAGAACATCGCGAAGATGCCGACTGCGTGCAGGACGTCGGTCCAGCCGCCGAAGGTCTGCCGGGCCGACTCCACCCATCGGGCGGCGGCCTCCGGGTCGCCCCTGACGGAGGAGGGCATCTGCGGGAAGAGCACGCCGAGCAGGGAAAGCGTCCCGGCCAGCAGGAGGAGGACCAGACCAACGGCCTTCTTGTAGAAGAAGGCGTAAATCTGCATGAGAACCTGGCCCGGGGACAGGGCGGTCTGGTCGTCAAGGCCGTCCATCGGGCCGGAGCTGTCCGTCCGGTCCGGCTCGGGGGACCGCTCCGGTTCGGGGGACCGCTCGGGCTCGGGGGTGGTGTCGTCGCTCATCCGTGTCTCCTCAGAGCCCGAACTGCGGGATCAGTCCGGCCAGTTTCGCGAACAGGTTGGTGATCATGAGAAAGCCGACGACTACCAGCAGGCCCCCGCTGAGCAGCGAGACGCCCGCGTGGTGGCGTCGGAACCAGTCGAAGCGCCTGGTGACCCCCGCCGACCCGAGGGCGACCGCGACGATGGGGACGCCGAGCCCCAGGCAGTACGCGCCCATGAGGGAGATGCCCGACCAGGCGGTGGCGCTCATCGTCGCCAGGGCCAGGATGCCGCTGAGGATCGGCCCGATGCACGGGGTCCAGCCCGCGCCGAAGATGACGCCCATGAGGCCTGCGCGCAGCGCCGATGCGTCTCTGCCTCCGGATGGCAGGGCGCCCCTGACCGGAGTGTCGAGCAGGCCGATGCTCAGGACTCCCGCCAGGTGCAGCCCCATGAGCACCAGGACGGCGCCGCCGACGATTCGGGCGTGCACCGCGTAAGGGCCGAGCGACCGCCCGATGAGTCCTATCGAGGCCCATACGGCGATGAAAACGGCGGAGAACCCCGCCACGAAGCACAGTGCATTGATCAGGGCCGCGCGCCCGCTCACCCGTCGGACGCCCGTCCCCACAAGCTGGCCGACGAAGGCCGGGACAATGGGGAGGAAGCAAGGCGAGGCGAAGGAGACGAGTCCCGCGAGCAGAGCCACCGGAAGCGTGATCTCCACGGCTAGCCCTCGGCTGCCGTCGTCGGGGCCGCCGCTGAGGCCGAGCCCATCGAGCCCTGGTGGGCGCGGACGGACGCGGCCATGTCCGAATCCGGGGCGATTGTGAGCACCTTGTCCCAGCACTCCGTCGCCCGCTCGGCGTCCGGCGGGGTGCGTGCCATGTAGAGGAGCCCCAGGTTGTACCAGGGCTCGGCGACGTCGGGGGCCAGCTCGGTCGCGTGGAGCCAGTGGTTCTCCGCGGCCTCGTACTGGTTCGACTGGTACTCCGCGACGCCGATGGTCAGAAGCGCGTCCAGGTTGTCGGGATCGACGTCGAGGATCTGCTGCAGGTAGGTGACCGCGTCCTGGTACAGGGCCGCCTTGAGGTACATCTCGCCCAGCTGCTGACGGGCCGAGACGTTCGCGGAGTCCGCCTCGGCCTCGGTCTTCAGCCTGGTCTCCTCCTCGGTGTCGACCGGTTCGGCCTCGTCCATCTGGGCGATGGCGGAGGGGTCCGCGCTGGAGGTGACCGCCGGATGGTCGGAGGGCATCGTCATCTCGGAGGCGGACTCACCGCCCCTCGTCTGCCCCATCTGCCGGACGATGATGACGGCGGCGGCGGCGAGGAGAACGACCAGCACCAGGTTCACGCGGGAGACGCCGGTCCTCCGTTGCAGCTTCGACGGAGTGCGGGGGTGGTCTCCGCCGGCTCTACCAACCGTCCGAGCGGTTCTCGAATCGGGTTCCGGTCCCTCATCGTCCGCAAGCAGGTCCTCGACGTCCGCCGCCCCGCCGGACTCATCATCGTCGCCGGCGCTAGTACCGGCACCGTCATCCGGGGACTCATCGCCATCCTGGCGCGCCCGCTCATCGGAGAACTCGGGCTCAGCGGCCGATTCACCCGGGCCGTCGTCACCAGTGGCCAGCTCGGCCAGCTGCTCGTCGGCCCAGGGCTTCAGGTGCTCCGGAGCGGTGGCGAGGAAGGCCGCGAGCTCCTCCCGATGCGCCCCGTCGTCCTCAGATTTCATCGTCCGCGTCCTTGCATCATTCCTCTTCGCCGCTCCTCTCTGCGCGACTGCGCTCGCTCACGGCCCCTTCCGAGGCCCCGTCACTTGCTCCCACTCGGCATGTGCTGCTCCGGCACCGCCGGACCGACGTCGTTGCTCACCTCGACGCCGCGCAGCGCCAGCTGGCCCGAGCGCGCCCAGTCGGTCGCCTGGTTGAGGATGGAGATCGAGTAGGCGGGAGCGTGGAAGCCGCGTCCGTTCTCGGAGAACGAGTAGTCGACGACGAACTGGGCTTTGCGCTGGTAGTCGCGCGCCGCCGTCAGCTGCTCCTCGGTGGCCGTGCCGTCATCGGCAGCCGCGGTGATGTCGGTGATGAGCGCGTCCAGGGCGGTGAAGCTCACGTCCAGTGAACTCTGCCAGCGGTTCTGGATGCCTTCGACTCGTTCTCGCATCTCGTCGGCGGTCGAGTGGTGGCAGGTGAGGCAGGACGAGTTGATCGTGTCGTCGTTGGCCATCGGACTCATGATCTGATGGTTCGAGACCTTGGCCGCCCCCTCGCGGTTGTACGACATGTGACAGTCGGCGCAGGTGACGCCGTTGGCCGCGTGAATGCCCTGCGACCAGGTCTCGAAGTCGGGGTGCTGCGCCTTGAGCACGGGGGCGCCGGATTCCTCGTGGGTGAAGTCGGTCCAGCCGACCTCGTCGTAGTAGTTCATCTCGTCGTAGACGGTCAGGCCGTTCTTCCAGGGGAACGTGAGGGTTTTGCCCTCACCGGCGAAGTAGTACTCGACGTGGCACTGGGCGCACACATAGGTGCGCATCTCCTGGTTGGTGGCATCCCGGTTGACGTCGTAGTCGGCGATGCCCTCGGCGGCCTTGGCCTGTCTGATGCCCTCCATGAATGCCGGGCGGGTGATCTTCAGCTCCATGGTCTGCGGGTCGTGGCAGTCGATGCAGGCGATGGATGAGGAGGCGTGCTCGTAAGCGTCGTCGTAGCTCATCGCGTTCAAGGCGTCGAACCCGGCCTGGCGGTCGCCGTCGCCCAGCTCGTCGTAGACCTGGGGCATCGACGCGTGGCAGTTCAGGCAGGTGCCGGGCTGCTTGAAGCGCGCAGCGGTGCGCTCGGTGTACCGCTGGTCCTGCAGCGCCCACTCGTGGCCGCGAGGCTCGTCGTAGTCCACGGCGAAAGCGTATCCGCGCCACATCTTCTGAGCCCGGGTCTCGGAGTCGATACGGGAGATCGTGTGGTACTCGCGCGGGTCATCGGCGGTGGGATCGACTTTGACGAAGTCTCCGTCGGTGTCCTCGGCGGTCTTCTTGTACTGCTCGTACTCGATGGGGAAGTTCTCTCCCCACACGGCCGGGTCGTAGGTCGTGTCGGTCAGCTGGACCGTCTGAGCGAAGGGGGACTTCGCCTCCTGCTTGTGCTCGAAGATGGTGATCAGCAGCCAGGTGAGGGCGGCCGATGCCATGGCGACGACGATCAGGACGGCGATTGGTACCCACCTCCTGCGCGGCCCGGTCCGAGCGGTGGGCTCTTCGGGGCCCTCCGCCTCCGTCTCGCCGGTCGTCTCTGTTGCCTCGGTGCTCATGCTGCATCACCTCTTGTGCCCGACGCCGTCGTGGCAGCGGATGCACGACACCGTCTCGCCCTTGCGAGTCGAACTGTTGGTGGCCTGATCGACGAAGTCGCTATGGCAGTAGAGGCAGGCCGCCTCGGTGATCTCACGATTGTGCTCGCGGATCTGGATATTCTCCGGATAGTTCTGAAAGGTGAACTTCAGCGAGTGCCAGAAGCCGTTGTCCGCCTTGTTGATGTACTTGTAGACGATATTGTCGTGCGGCGTGTGACAGGAGTTGCAGGTGGCCACATCATGGTGGCTGCCCCTCTGCCAGGCCTCGTACTCTTCCTGCATGGCGTGGCAGTTCGCGCAGGTGGCCGGATTATCGCCGAAGTAGCTGGTGACGCCCGAGTACTGGAGGGTGAAGACGCCTACCCCCAGGAGGACGCCCATCAGCCCCGCGAGGGCGATCCTCGACCATCCGACGAAGGCACGCGTGAAGCCGCACCACAACGACGTGATGAGGCGTACCACGCGGCCTCTCCTCGCACTCCGTGACGACCGTGTCTCGATCTCGCCGCGCATCGCCATCGAGGGTGACGCCCGCCGAGCATGACAAGGATAACACAGCGTGTCGTAAAAGTCGGGTGGAGGGCGTCTCGCGGGTTCGGCGCGGACGACCCCGCCCGCGCCGGGCCTCGCACGTGGACGCTGGGGTCGATCGGGTGAGCGGGGCGCCCCCGCCTACCCTGAGCTCCGAGGAGACGACCGGCGATTCAGGCCAGGGGCGGCCTCAGGCCAGGGCCGCGACGGCCGCCTCGTAGTCGGGCTCCTCGCCGACCTCGGGCACCTGCTGGGTGTAGAGGACCGTGGCGTCGCCGTCGAGTACGACGACCGCCCGCGAGAGCAGTCCGGCGAGCGGGCTGTCGGTCAGGGTCACTCCGTAGTCCTCGCCGAAGGTGGAGCGGAAAGCGGAGGCGGTGACGACGTCGTCGAGACCCTCAGCTCCGCAGAAGCGGGCCTGCGCGAAGGGCAGGTCCTTCGAGACGCAGACGACGGTCGTGTTCGTCAGGCCGGAGGCGCGCTTGTTGAACTCGCGCACGCTCGTGGCGCACACACCGGTGTCGACCGACGGGAAGATGTTGAGCACGACGCGTCTACCGGCCAGGGACGCCGAGGTGAGGGAGCCGAGGTCAGCACCGACGAGTTCGAAGGCGGGGGCCTTGGAGCCGACGGCGGGCAGTTCGCCGATGGTGTGAGCGGGAGAGCCGTGGAACGTCACAGAAGTCATGGGCTCATGGTCCCACGGGCTTGGACCGGGGAGCCAGAGCGGGTATTGCGCCGAGACCGAACAGCAGCGGACGGGACGCGCCTCGGGGTGCCGTCCTGGCGTCAGAGGCAGTCGGTGGCGTCCTGCCCGGTGGTGGTGTTGTACCAGCATCGGCGAGAGATCTGCTTGGTAAGCCTGTCACGTCAAGACCGTCTCACTCTCACTCACTCAGTCGCAGGCCTCGAAAGGATCTTGTAGCGGGCGGATCCGTCGCGCTCGCCGGTCAGCGGCCAGAGTCAGCACCGTCCGGCGGGTAGGGCACGTCGTTCTCGTCGGCGATCTCAGCGAAGTACTGAGCCTCACCCCTAGCCGCCTCATTGAGCGCCGGGGAATCGACGTCGACGGATACGACGCGGCCGACGGTACCAATGTCCACCAATGTGTCGCTGGGCAGAGTCCACGTCACCGACAGGACACCACGATTGCGTGAGCGCTTGCCCTGACCGTAGACAACGGTGAGCGCCTCAACATAGGCATCAAACGCCCTCTCCGCAATAGGAACAGCCTCCGCCCTGACCGGCTTGGGAATACGGGACGTCAAAGACAGATGGAAGCTGGAGACGGTTCTGGTGCCCCTGTCGGCTTCAATGGTGATAAACCAGGCGTCTTTCTCCTCCAGATCATGGTCGGTCGTGAGCATCTCCTCATCGGTGGGTGAGGATGTCCAGCCGAGCCTGTCACGCAAAGCCAGGGCCTGAGCCGGACTCATGGGCCAGGGGTGCTCGGCCCAGGCACGGATCGCCCTCACACCAGTCTCAACCGGCACTACACGGTACACGGACCCATCCGACAAGACCGTCCGGCACGGGAAAACAGCACCAGCAGTCACAGGGCGTCCTCCTCATCAAAATGCTGCTGCCCGTGAGAGACCGTAGCGCAGCTGGCGATCAGCTGTCCGGGTTATCGATATCGATGCTGTCCGGGTTATCGATATCGATGTAGGGCACGTCGTTCTCGTCGGCAATCTCAGCAAAGTACTGGGCCTCACCCCTAGCCGCCTCATTGAGTGCCGGGGAATCGACGTCGACGGATACGACGCGGCCGATGGTACCAATGTTCACCAATGTGTCGCTGGGCAGAGTCCACTTCACCGACAGGACACCACGATTGCGTGAGCGCTTGCCCTGACCGTAGACGGCGGTGAGCGCCTCAACATAGGCATCGAACGCCCGCCCCGTAATAGGGACGGCCTCATCCATCACATCCTTGGGAATACGGGACGTCAAAGACAGGTGGAAGTCGGCGACCGTCTGTCCTCTCTTGATGGTGATGAAGGAGGCGTCCTTCTCACCGATACCATGATCGGTCGTGAACATCCATTCCTTGGTGGGTGAGGAGGTCCAGCCGAGCCGGTCACGCAAAGCCAGGGCCTGAGCCGGACTCATAGGCCACGGATACTCAGCCCAGGCACGGACCGCCCTCACACCAGCACCGACCGGCACCACACGGTACACGGACCCATCCGACAGGACCGTCTCGGTCGGGAAAACAGCACCAGTAGTCACAGGGTGTCCTCCTCGTCAGAATGCTGCTACAGACCGTAGCACAGCTGATGGTCAGCTGTCCGGGTTATCGATATCGATGTAGGGCACGTCGTTCTCGTCGGCGATCTCATCGAAGTACTGAGCCTCACCCCTAGCGATCTCATTGAGCGCCGGGGAGTTGACATCAACATCAATGACCCAGCCGACGGTACCAATGTTCACCAATGTATCGCTGGGCAGAGCCCAGGTCACCGACAGGACACCACGATTGCGTGAGCGCTTGCCCTGACCGTAGACGGCGGTGAGCGCCTCAACATAGGCATCGAACGCCCGCCCCGTAATAGGGACGGCCTCATCCATCACATCCTTGGGAATACGGGACGTCAAAGACAGGTGGAAGTCGGCGACCGTCTGTCCTCTCTTGATGGTGATGAAGGAGGCGTCCTTCTCACCGATACCATGATCGGTCGTGAACATCCATTCCTTGGTGGGTGAGGAGGTCCAGCCGAGCCGGTCACGCAAAGCCAGGGCCTGAGCCGGACTCATAGGCCACGGATGCTCGGCCCAGGCACGGATCGCCCTCACACCAGCCTCAACCGGCACGACACGGTACACGGACCCATCCGACAGGACCGTCTCGGTCGGGAAGTCGTTGTTGTCAGTCATCGAGGACTCCTTTCATCATGTCACCGACCAGTCTAACCCTGACCGCCGTCATCATCACCAGCGGCCTGCCGACCACTCGCACCATCATCCGCCTCACCATCACCATCGGACGCAATGTCACATGACCCTGCAAGGCCCTCGGGTATGTTCGGACGGGGTGGCGCGGAAGCGCTGTCAAGAGCGTCGATCCTGGCCTGGAGCGCATCACGAACCTCCGAACCACCACTGCTCGTCGTCAAATCGAAGGGAAAATCACGCACGAGAGGCGGCCCATCCGGAGTACGAGTAAAAATCGCCTTGAAATTCAACCGAGTGTCACCCCGCTTAATACTCTCCCATAGGTCAGGATGATCATGGAAATACTGAGCGAAACGCGGATCAGTCAACAAATGGTTACGAGAATAAGCCGGATCCCCCTGACGCGCAGGCCCCTCGAACTCGGTCTTCACCGGCCTCCGGTCGAGCCTCGCACCACCACCCTTGAACTCAGAAATATCGAACTCCGACCCATCAATCTTAACAGCCGCACCATCCGACCAACCCCCCGGCGGCGTCTCCCCCGGCCTCGTGCGGAACTCCGGACCAGCAATCTCATAATCCGGATGCTCATCCAAGTACTGCTCCCCACCGACCTCACCAATACGCGCCGTCGTCTGATTAACATTATTCCGCGCCCTGGACGCGTCCCATGCCGCTCTCTGGAGCTCGTCGACCTCGTCCGGGTCGTAACCAGAAAGGCGGAGATCCTTCAAAGTGTTTTTCTCGTTGGTGGCATTGAAGTCGCTCCTGGAGCGGCCTTCGGGCATATGCGCATCGAGCCTTGCTTCCGCGTCGTTACGTGCCTCTATGTAGCGGGAGCGGTCTTCGAACAGCTCGGGAACGGTCTTGTCACGGTCAGGCGTATCGCCGTCACCGGAGCCCGACTGGTCAGGATCGGAATGGTCATGGTCTCCACTGTCGCGGTGATCATGGTCGTGCACCGAGTCATCGTCAGGCCCGTGCCTGTCGGCATCAGTGGCAGCATTGGAATCACGAGCAGCACCAGGCGTGTCGTTCTTCTTAGGCGCATCCGAAGTCCCGGACTCATCGGGCCCCGCGCCCTTGGGACGGGTGTCCTGCGGCTGACTGCCCTCGGGGCGGCCGTTGTCGCCGGCCCGTCGAGACGAGTGACCGCTACCAGGGCCATCCGGGCCCTGGTAGGACCGGGCCCCCGCACCATGAGCCCCACCGGTATGCGTATGCGGGGTCGCGCCACCCAACCCGCGGGCATGCGTTCCACCACCAAGAGCATGAGCAGCACCAGCCCCCGCCACACCCAGCCCAGCCGTACCAGCCACAGCAGCACCAGCCTCATGAGCCGACGCCGAACCCCCACCATGAGACCCGCCGGCCTCATCAGCAGACGAACCGCCCCCACGCCCACCGGCATGACCGGCCCCATCGGTGGCAGCATCGGCATGCGAAGCCCCAGAACCACCACCATGACCGCTACCAGCATCCGCATGCGAGGCCTCAGAACCACCGACATGACCGCTACCAGCATCCGCATGCACCGGCGCCGGCGAGGCGCCCGCATGACCCGCAACAGGCGAACCAGACCCCGAACCACCACCATGACCAGACCCACCGCTGGCGGCATCGGCATGCGAGGCCCCAGAACCACCACCAGTGTGACTGCTACCGGCATCCGCATGGACCGGCGCCGGCGAGGCGCCCGTATGCGAGGCAGACGCCCCCGCGGCCGAGTGCGGAGCAGCAGACCCACCACCAGCACGACCCGACTCACCGACATGACCGGACCCGCCCTCGCCCGCATGACCGGCCCCGCTGGCATCGCCGTGACCGGCGCCGGAGTCGCCATGGCCGGTTCCACCGCTGGCGTCGGCGTGCGAGGCCTCAGAACCACCGGCATGACTGCTACCAGCATCCGCATGCGAGGCAGCAGACCCATCACCAGCATGGCCGGCCTCACTGGCGCCCTCGCCCGCATGACCGGTCCCGCTGGTGTCGGTGCGACCGGCGCCGGAGTCGCCATGGTCGGTTCCACCGCTGCTGGCATCCGCGTGCGAGGCTTCGGAACCACCAGTGTGACTACTGCTCCCGCTGGCGTCGCCGTGACCGGACCCACCACTGGCAGCGTCCGCGTGCGAGGCCTCGGAACCACCGGCATGACCGCTACCGGCATCCGCATGGGCCGGCGTCGGCGAGGCGCCCGTATGCGAGGCAGACGCGTCCGCATCCGCATGCGAGGCAGTCGACCCACCACCAGCACGACCGGACCCGCTGGCGTCGGTACGACCGGCGCCGGAGTCGGCATGGCCGGTTCCGCCGCTGGCGGCATCGGCGTGCGAGGCCTCAGAACCACCGGCATGACTGCTACCGGCATCCGTATGCGAGGCAGACGCATTCGCTGCCGGGTGCGAGGCAGCAGGCCCATCACCGGCATGACCGGATCCGCTGGAGTCGCCGTGACCGGACCCACCGGCGCCGCTGGTGTGCCCGGCTTCGCTGGTATCGCCGTGGCCGGTTCCGCCGCTGGCGGCACCGGCGTGCGGGGTTTCGGAACCGCCGCCCGTGTGGCCACTGCTCCCGCTGGTGTCGGTGTGGCCGGTCCCGCCGGCGCTGGTGTGGCCGGCGCTGCTGGTGTGGGTGGTGGTGGGGGTGTCGGTGGTTGTTGCGGTGGCGTGGGCGGGCTGGGGGGCTTGGGCGTGGGTATGGCCGGTGAGGGGATCGAGACCGTGATAAGTAGTCACGCCCGTACTAGCACTAGCCGTCGCGGTGTGGGCCGGTGCTCCCGCCATTGCTGGAACGGGGCCCGTGAGCGGATCCAGACCATGATAAGTCCCCGAACCCGACCGGGCCGTCGTGCTCTCGTCACCACCGCTACTGGCCGATGAGCCCGGCTCGGCTTCCCGGCTTTGGGCGCCGATCCCACGATCACGGCCAGCGCCCGAGCCCGCCCCAGCCGACTCACCACCGTGACCGCCGCTGGCCGACTCACCGCCGTGCCCGCCGCTGGCGTCCGCATGACCCGTCCCGGCCGATTCACCGCCGTGCCCGGTGCTGGTGTCCGCATGACCGCTGCTGGTATGCCCGCCGGTGTCGTGACTGGTGCTGGCGTGCGCGGCGCTGCGACTGGTACTAGCAGCCGCGCGAGCGCTCCCAGCGCTCCGCGGGGAACGACCAAGACGACGGTTGATCCTCTGTCCGACACGATGCCCCGCCCGCACAGCGAACCGATTAGGCGCCTCACGAGCCGAAGCGAGATGACCCAGAAAAGCCTTCAACCGCCGCGTCACAGGCTCGATCTTGCGCAACAGCTTGGACAAAGCCTCAAAAGAAGAAATCAAATCATCAACATGCCGCCCCACAACCTCCATCTTCTCGGCCACCCAGGTACTGATCTGAGCCACCACCGCAGGAGTCCCCAGCCCGAGACTGAACACCTCTTCCAGCACCGACTGGCAGAACATGCCGAACGCCTCGGAGATCGTATCACGCACCATGTCATGAACGAACTGGACAATAAACCCAGCGATCCCCAAACCAGTGGAGACACTATGAGCCAGATCCCCCAACGACTCCAGAGCAGCCGCCAGGTCCGCCCCCTCAGACCGCCACGCGTCAGCCGCCTGACCGACCTGGCCCTCCATATCCCGCTTGATCGCGTTCCGCAGGTCCTGCGCCTGCTCCTTAAGATGATCAGAAATATTCACCCACGTTTGAGAACCCGCCCGCACCGCGTCCGCATCCCCGGCCAGCTTGTCAAGAATCTCCGGAAACGGGTGAACATGCTCCAAAATCCACCCGGCTACCGCCCCAATAGCCGTGGCCAGCGGATTGAACGCCAAAGACACAACATCGCCCGCCAGACCCGCGCCCGCCAACGCCCCCTGAGTCCACGACCCATCGCTAATCGCCCCCGACAGATCGGAAATATCCTCACCCAGACCCGTCCCCGACCAAAACGACGACGAATCCTCACGCTCCGCGACCAGCGACTCCTCACTCACAACCCCGCACCCCCGCACCCAACACCAGCACCGCGGAACAAGACAACCGGCCCCACCGGCCACCACCGGACAGAACCGAACCACACATCACAAAACAATCACAGGGCACGGGGAACACACCACCCACCCTACACGACCCAACCCCCCACACAACACCCCCGAGACCACACCAGACCCGCCGCCGACCACCCGCCCCCGCACCCCCACCAACGCGGAGCGCACCGCACGACGCTTACGTCGACGCGGGTGGCCGGGACCACGCCCCCGCCCCCGCACCCCCCCGACGCACCAGCCCGCGCCACGCCCGCACCAGGCAACCACACGACACCAGACCACACCACCGCGCCCGCACCCGCCCGCTCGTAGAACTCACTACGAGCCAGACCCCGACCGACCACCATCGCTCACCTCCGCACCCTCCAGCCCACAGACGAACCCCTCAACAAAAGACCGCACCCATACCGGGCACCACCACATGCGACACCCTCACAGCACCCTACAGCAGACGGTGCCGGTATCGTTCCCGGCGCCTCGCCCACTGGGTGTGAGAGGGTGGGCGGTGGGCTCTCTTCCTGCGCCCACGCACTACGACCCCGCGGGTGCACGACCATCGCCGAGAACGGGCCTGGGCCTGGTGCCGAGATGCTGTCGACTACGAAGCCGCCCAGCCGCTGATGAACCTCTCCTCAGAAAGGAACGACTATGCCGAGCAACAAGATGATCAGCGAGTTCTCGGATAAGCTGAAAACTGATTCCTTCTATCAGGCGATCGATGAGTACGTCATGAGCCTGGGTAAAATCAAGAGAGAATTCCGTTCGCAGGTCAGCTACGCCGTCAACCGGAAGTTCCTCTGGATGTGGGCCTACGAGAAAACCACGGACGGCACGCTGTACTTCAATGTGACCCTGGATCGCCAGGAGAACAACAAGAATATCCACAAGGTCACTCAGGTCAGCCCCAATCGATGGAACCATCATGTTGTGATCAAGTCACTGCAGATGGCGAGGAGCCAGTGGCTGCATGCCTTGATCGGCAAGGGTTTCGAGTTCTCCGCTCAGTGATCACCGGGGGATCCAGGCCACGATCCGCAGGATCGCCGACGAGCCGGGCGTCCACTCGACGAGCCGGGCGTCCACCCGAGGTGCTGCGCACCTGGGTGAGGCAGGCCGAGATCGACGTCGGCGCCCGACGGGGAACCATCAGCGAGGACGCCCGGAGGATCAGGGAGCCGGGGAAAGGGGCGAGCGAGCTGGGGCGAGTCAATGAGATTCTGCGCAGGGCGAGCGCATATGTCACCCAGGCGGATCTCGACCGCCGCTAGAGGTCATCGTCTCATTCATCGATATCAACAAGACCGCAACTACCCCGGCGAGCATAGCCCCTGGGAGGGCCTCGACGATGCCGCAGCCCGCGTCTCATTCACAGCCACACTCACAGTTTCGTCTCCTTCAGGGGCCGACCTCGCCCTTTCCTCACATTGTCGACCCTGCTGGTCCCATACTGCGGACCGGCTCGTACGTCCCCGACTGGTTGCTTGAGCGCCGCAAGCGGGCGGAGTCGGCGCTGATCACGGTAGTCGCCCACGCCGGCCTGGTCGAGGCCATCGTCGCGAACCTGTCTGGAGCGACCTGGCGGCGATACTGCACCCACTACGCCGCCAACCTGATGACGGACCCCCAAGAGCGCCTGGCCGGCTCTTAAGACCATGCTCCACTCGGTCTACTCGCTCTACGACCAGCCCGACGCAGCAGTCGTCGAGGCCCAGGTCGACCACCACCTGGACTACACCACTACCGGGGACTTGACCCCTGGGCCGGCGCTCCCGCGGCGCCGAGGCCGGAGGACCACCTGCCGATTCGAAGAACATGGCACCATGTGCCCATGGCTCTGTCGAAGAAGTTGCTCAGCCGCGACGAGGTCGTGGTGCGGCACATGCACACCCACATCAAGGTCCTCCTGTGGCGGATCGTTCTTGAGATCGTGCTGCTCGTTCTCGCCGTCGTCTGCTCCGTGGCGGTTCCCGACTCCTGGAACCCGTGGGGCGTCGTGGCCATCTGGGCGGTGATCCTGCTCGTCAGCATTCCGTTGTTCGTCGCGCCGTGTCTGAGTTGGATGAGCACGACTTACACGGTGACTTCCAAGCGCGTCATTACCCGATCCGGTATTATCAACAAGTCGGGGCATGATCTGCCCCTGTCCAGGATCAGCGACGTCCAGCACGATCGGGACTTCACCGATCGGTTCTTCCGGTGCGGCACATTGCGTCTGCAGACCAGCTCGGACGATCCGCTGGAGCTCACCGACGTGCCCAGGGTCGAGATGGTCCAAACGGAGATCTCCAACCTGCTGTTCAACGACGTCCAGGGTGCTGTCGACGCCGACCCCGACGACTGACCGGAGGCCGGTTCCGGTCGGCGGGCGGCCCGCGACCGTCCCGCCGGGACCCGGAGCACCCTCCGATCGGCCCGCGCGGCCGGTCGGCGTCAGCCGCGCCCCTTAGCTCACCGTCTCGACGATGCTCACGGCCTGGGCAACGCCCTGGATGGTCGCGGCGATGCGCACGGCCTCCCATACCTGCTCGGTGGACAGGCCCTCGGCGCGTACGGTCGCGCTATGAGCGGTCACGCACGCCTGGCAGCCGTTGATGGCGGAGACCGTCAGGCTCCACAGCTCGAAGTCGATCTTGTCGACTCCGCCGGAACTGCCGATGATGTTCATGCGCAGGCCCATGCGCTCGTTGTCGACGTCGCCGCCCAGGAAATGGCGGGTGCGGTAGGCGACGTTGTTCATGGCCATGATGGTGGCGGCGCCGAGTGCGGCGGAGCGGGCCTGCTCGCTCAGGTGCTCGCCGGCGTCCTCGGCGACGTGAGCGAGGACTGACTCGTTGCGGGTGGCGGCCGCGGCGGCGAGAAGGGCGCCCCACTGCTGCTGCTCGGACAGCGTGGTGGAGCGGGTGAGGGTGGATAGGTTCAGCGAGAGGTCCTTGGCCCAGTCGGGCAGGGCGGAGCGCAGGGCGGCGATGGTCATGATGCGGTCTCCTCGTGTGTTCCTGTAGTCGAGTATTCGGTTTCTGAGGCGCCCGGCGGGTGGCGGGGCGTCGGGGGATCAGCGGCTCAGCCGGTCATCTCGGACAGGGCGTCGATGGTGGCGGCGCCCGCCTTCCAGTTGCAGGCGCACAGCTCGTCGGACTGGAGAGCGTCGAGCTGGCGCAGGACCTCTTCGGTGTTCCTGCCGACCGAGTCGGCGGTGACGGAGACCGACTGGATGACGTTGTTCGGGTCGATGATGAAAGTGGCGCGATCGGCCTCACCGGTGGCTCGCTTGATGCCGAGGGCCTCGACGAGTCCGCGGTCCAGGTCGCTGGCCATGGGGAAGGGCAGATCCTGGAGCTTCTCGTGGCTGCGGCGCCAGGCGTAGTGGGTGAACTCGTTGTCCACGCTCACGCCCACGATTTCGCAGTCGCGGTCCTTGAACTCCTCGTAGAGGTCGGCGAAGGCGGCGATCTCGGTAGGGCAGACGAAGGTGAAGTCCTTGGGCCAGAAGAAGACGACCCGCCATGTGCCCGCGGGGAGGGAGGAGGAGACGGTCGTGAAGTAGTCCTCGGGGCGGTCGGCCTCAACCTCCTTGAGGTTGCCGGGAACGACGGCGGTGAGCTCGTAGGCGGGGAACTGGTCGCCGATGGTGAGAACGGGCATGGATACCTCCTGAGTCGATGGTGCCGGGGCGCCGACGGCGGCCGCAGGACCGTGGGCGATGAGGCTCACTCTAAAGACGAAGACTAATCAATGCAAGCGTATTGATAAACTAATCGTAGATATTGGTGCATGCGATGCCTCTCGCGACGCGACCCTCGGTGTCCCCAGGATCGATGGGTGGGGTGGAGGAGGAATGCCCGAGGACTCGAGCATGTTGCATCCGGCGTCGTCGTCCTGCGATCGCCTGCGCCGGGCGTCGACTCGCAGACTCGTCGTCGTCCAAGGAGTCGTCATGTCGTCGTTGAGGCTCAGTGTCCTCGAACAGATTCCTCTCTTCGCGGGGCGCACGCCCCGTCAGGCCGTCGAGGACGTCGTCCGGCTGGCCCGCGGCGTGGAGGAGGTCGGATATCACCGTTTCTGGCTGGCTGAGCATCACAACACCGGCGCCTTCGTCTCCAGCGCTCCGGATCTGCTCATGATGCATGTTCTGGACGCCACCGGGCGCATCCGCGTGGGCTCGGGCGGCGTTATGGCGATGCACTACGGCTCGCTGCAGATCGCCGAACGTTTCGCCACCCTGGCGGCTCTCTTCCCGGGGCGCGTCGACCTGGGGCTGGGTCGGGCTCCGGGCGGGGACCTGCTCGCGGCCCGCGCCCTCAACCAGGGCCGGGTCATCGATCCCGATGCCATCGATATGCTCATCGCCGAGACGGTCGGCATGCTGCGCGATGAGCTGCCGGTGGGCCACCCCTACGCTTCATTGGAGGTGCGTCCCCGCCCCGAGACTCCGCCCGAACTGTGGCTGCTCGGCTCCTCGGGGCAGTCCGCGGCCTGGGCGGGTCAGCACAATCTCGGCTACGCCTACGCCCAGTTCTTCACCGGGCACCAGCAGGTCGAGATCATGAGCCACTACCGCGCCCACCTGCCCGAGGGCGCGCCGGAGGATCGAACCCTGTCCGCCCTGTGCGTGTCGGCCGCGCCCACCCGCGAGCAGGCCCGCGAGCAGGCGCTCGCCGCAGCCGATTTCCGGCTCGGCCTGCGCCAGGGGAGGGCCGACGGCTTCCGCGAGCCCGCCGCGCTGACTCCCGAGCGCCGCTCGGACGTCGAGGCCCACCTCGAGCGTGATACCGCGATCATCGTGGGCACCTACGACGAGGTCGCCGATGTGCTGCGCGCCTTCGCGAAGAACCACCGCACCGATGAGCTCATGCTCGTCAGTTACATCAACGACGTCGAGGACAAGATCGTCCAGTACCGGGAGCTCGCCGCCCGCCTGACCGGGTGAGCGGGGCGCACGAGATCGACTTTTTCGGCCGAGATCGACGGCGCCACCGTCGACCTCGGCCGAAAAAGTCGATCTCGGAGAAGGAGAATCAGTGCGTTCCCGGTAGCGTCGCGGTCATGACCGCTTCCGCCTCGCCCGCTTGGGCCGCATCCTCCTCACCGCCCGCGGCCTGCGCGCGAACGCCGGCCCCCACGGCCACGCCCGATCAGATCGAGTCTCTGCGTGCGGACCTCGAGGCCTCCGGCTGGGGTGTGAACTCCACCCGCCACCTCCTGGGGCCCGTCGCCGACGACGCCCTGCACCACGAGCTTCGCCTGCCGGCCCTCCGGGCGGTGCGCGCAGTGCTCGCTGAGGACCGCGCCGCCGGCGCCTCCCCGAGCCCCACCGCCGTTCTGACCGCTCTGTTCATGCTCGGCGAGCCTGTCTCGGCCGCCGACCTCGACGCCGTGCTGCGACGCACCCGCACCGCGGGCGCCCTCGCCATGGGCCTCGTCGTGGCCGTCGACTGCGACGCCGTAGTGAACCCGCAGACTCAGGGGACCGCCGGTGCGACGGGCGCGGAGACCGCCGGTCCCGGCATCGGCGGCGCCGCGAGCCCGCCCGCGACCGGTTCGAGCGCGCCGGCGGCCGTCTCCTCCGACGTCGCCCTCTCCGATCCCGCCGTCGTGCGCGCCGCAGTCGACCTGCGCCCCCACGAGGTCCGCGACGACGCCGGCGACGTGCGCTGGTGGATCGCCTCCGATCTCGGCGAGCTCATCACCGGCCGCGAGCTCACCCCCGACCACGTGCTGGGCATCGGCGGGGCGGGGCTGACCCTGGCCGGACTCACTCCGCGCGACCCGGTCGCCGCAGCCCTGGATCTCGGCTGCGGCTGCGGCATCCAGACCCTCCACCTCCTGCGTCATGCCGCACGCGTCACCGCCACCGACATCTCGGCTCGCGCCCTGGCCTTCACTGCCTTCAACGCCGCACTGGCCGGAACCGACCCCGACCGCCTCGAGCTCCTCCACGGCTCCCTCCTCGAGCCGCTGGCCGACCGCACCTTCGATCTGGTCGTCACCAATCCGCCCTTCGTCATCACGCCCCCGGCCGTTCGCGAAGCCGGCCTGCCCCTCATGGAGTACCGCGACGCCGGAGCCCCCGTGCTGCCCGCTCTCGTGGCCGCTCTCGGCGATCATCTGCGTCCCGGCGGCACCGCCGTCATGCTCGGCAACTGGGAGCATCGCACCGGCCGTGACTGGCGCGACGAGGTGCGCGCCTGGCTGCCGGACGGCCTTGACGCCTGGGTGATCCAGCGCGAAAGGCAGGATCCGGTCGAGTACGCCACCATGTGGCTGCGCGACGGCGGCACCATCCCCGAGCGCGATGAGGCCGTCTTCAACACCCGACTGGGTCCTTGGATCGACGATTTCGCCGCACGCGGCGTCGAAGCCGTCGGCCTCGGATATCTGATCCTGCACCGTCCGGTCACCGGGGAGACCGGGCCCGACGGCGACCCGCGCGTGCCCTGGCGGGTTCTGGAGGAGGTGAGCACCGCCCCCTGCGAACCGCTGGGGGAGCATGTCGCCCGGATCGTCTCGGCGCGCAGCCTTCTGGCGTCCCTGAGCGACGATGAGGTCGCCGCACTCCACCCCGTCGTCGCCGACGACGTCACCCGCCAGGACCATCGGCGGCCGGGCGACGGCGACCCGGCGCTCATCCTCATCCATCAGGGCGGGGGCTTCGGCCGGAGCAGGAGGGCCGACACGGCTCTCGCGGCGCTGGTCGACGTCTCCGACGGCGAGCTGAGCGTGGCCCAGATCGCGGCCGCGGTCGCCGCGCTGACGGACGCCGACCGCGGGGCGGTGCGGGACGAGCTCGTAGCGGCCACGCGCGAGCTCGCGGGCGAGGGGTTCCTGACACTCTGACTACGGCCGCTCCTCTGCTCCGGCCCGCTGATTCCAGCCCGCCCGTCGATGGCCGCGGCGCCGCCCGCCTCGGCGGAGCGTCGGCCGTGGCGTTCGTTCCGTGTGGCGCACCTCGTAGCCGGCCGTGCGGTGCGCTGCACCGACGGCGGGGATCGGCCCCTACGATCGTTTCGTGGTATCCGCTCGGTTAAAGCCCCGCCTGCGTGCGGCTGCACTTGCTGCAGCCTGCTTCCTGGGCATACTCGTCGTGTGGGCCGTGCTGGTCGTCTCCCACACGGGACAGCTCATGGAGCAGACCGCCCTCACCGGGTCCCGCATCGGCGCTCGGTTCGCCTCCGGGTACGCTCGTACCCTCCTCCACGTCGTATCGATACCGGCCGTCATCGCGATGGCCGTCATCGTGTTCCTGCTGGCGCTGTGGCGCGGCAGTCGCCGTCGCGCCCTGTGGGCGGCCGGAACGATCGCGGCCACCAACGCCTCCGCCCAGCTTCTCAAGCACACCCTCCTATGGCGTCCCGACTTCGGGCTCTCCCAGCGATGGGACGCCGCTAACACCCTGCCCAGCGGGCACACCGCGGTCGCCGCCTCCACGGCCGTCGCGCTCGTCCTGGTCGTCGGTGCGCGCTGGCGGTCGCTGACGGCGTGGGTCGGGGCGCTGCTAGCCGCCGCCATGGGGTACTCGACCCTGGTGTGCCAGTGGCACCGCCCTGGGGACGTCATGGCAGCGCTGCTGCTCGCCGTCGGCTGGGGCGCCGTCGCGGTCGCCTGCGGCGCCTGGGCCAACGATGAGCCCGCTCCCGGCGGACGGACCGGCCCCGATGACGGCGGCGGGCGCGGCGCTCGCCCTTCGCGCACGGCTCGGGAAT